>CEOF01050387.1_pt1 | contig 13348 bp, 11 predicted proteins | sample 361311 | NCBI WGS metagenome assembly CEOF01 (sample SAMEA2619667, study PRJEB7988) | marine metagenome | biome: marine biome (ENVO:00000447); feature: surface water layer (ENVO:00002042); material: "saline water (ENVO:00002010), including plankton (ENVO:xxxxxxxx)" | depth 5 m
TCAAGTAGATTTTTTAAGAAATAAATACCATTATTAGTACAATAAAACATCTAATATTATTGGTTTATTTTCCTTTAATAGTATAATATTTGCGGTGTGATTGTACGGATTTTTGTACGAATGACAGCTTAAGCCTTATGACTGTTGGAGTGATTATATATTTGTAGATTATGTAAAACTATAATCCAAAAGCTAATATTAGCTCTTATGAAATATTTATGAATTTTTGATCATTTTTTTCTGACATGAAGATTTAATATTCTTTTATTTTCTTTCTTAACTATTCGATCTTTTCTGTGTCCCCAGATTTTTTTTCTTGCATTTTTTCCTGCAGATATTAAATCAATTATTGGTTTTGGGTAATTCAATTTGATATTGTAAAAGCCCTTATCTAATTCAGTCATTTTCCATGGCTCGTGAATAAACTCATTTGGAACATGTTTTAATTCAAAAACCCATTTTTTAATAAATATGCCATATGGATCATGATCTTGAGATTGTTTTATTGGATTATACATTCTAATAGTATTTATACCAGTAGTGCCTGCTTGCATCTGAAATTGTGTAAAATGAATCCCAGGCTCATAATCAAGAAATAAATTCGCAAGGTGGTAAACACCGTTTCTCCAATCACAATCAAAATGATGACAAAAAACAGAAACTAACATAGCGCGCATTCTGAAATTTATCCATCCTGTTTCCTTAAGACATCTCATACAAGCATCTACAAGTGGAAACCCAGTATTACCCTGCTTCCACGCAATTATTAAATCTTCTTTATTTGAATAATCAAGTTTCTCAAACCCTCTATTAATACATTTTGACTCATAATCAATTTCAGATTCAAACTTTTGAATGAAATGATTATTCCACTTCAACCTTGTTAATAGTCCATTAAAACTTCTTTTGTTTTGCAGATAGTTATCATGGTCTTTGACATACTGATATACTTGTTTGATTGTAATATTTCCGTAGGCTAAATAAGGTGATATTCTTCCACTTGATTTTCTACTCTCCAAAGGTTTTGAAATATGAATACTGTAATTTTTTCCTCTATCATTACAAAAGGAATTCAAATACCTCCAGGCATAGACCTCACCAGCTTTTTGAAATAAATTAGGATAGATTTTTAATTTTTTTTTCAGATGACCCCCTAATAGTAATTCTGATTTAATACTAATATTTAAACCAATAGAATAATTATTTTTAATTAATTCTTGCCTAACATGTCTATACCAATTTACATCCCAATTATCCCTATTTTTAATACCTCGGACAATTGCATCTTTTTGGAATTCTATCCAATTTACGTTGCTACCCCTAAGAAATTTAGATATTTGAATATCCCTTTTCCAGGTATTTAAAATACCCGTTTCTTGATATGAGAAAACATTTTTTATTTCAAACTCATTATTTAATTCTTTGAAAACATCTAGAGATTTGGCATGGTAAATCCCTACCTTTCTTTTGTGTTTTTTTAATTCATTGTTAATAGCTTCTAAGGAATAATATATAAATTGTAAGTGCCTTAAAGAAGTATCTGGGCTGGATATAAGTGATGAATCAAAGATGTAGATAGGTATGTAATCGAGTTCTGAATTTTCAGCCTCAAAAAAAGATGAATGATCTTGAGTACGAAGGTCTCTTTTAAGCCAAACAATATTTATTTTTTTTTTCAATTCGAAAAAAATAAAAAATTTAAGACTTTACACTAACTGGTAGTTCTTTATCATTAAATTTTTTGTTCACCTTCATTGTTGTAATTAAAACAATGCCAACTGTGGAATGCAAAAAACCAAAAGCAATAGCATTAAAAATATTGAAATCTCCAAAAAGTGATGCCGAAATAAAAAATATCGCGGCAACAAAATTCAAAGATGCAACTGAGTAAGCGTATATAACTCTAACTTGCTCGCGATACCAAATTCTTCTCAAGGATAAATAAATAATTACCCAAAAAAGAAACTCATAGAGATATTGAATGTCATTTAGTCCAAACATAATTATGTAATTTTTTTAAAATTAGTTTAATTAAATATTTAAAATTGTTCGCAGTAATATTATTAACTTATAATGAAATAAGTTTTAATTATTGAATACTGCAAGTTTGGTTTTTCGGAAAATATTAATCCATAGTCCTATTTATTAGACAAAGAAAAAGGTCTAGATAAATTAGAAACTCCAAAATCTTTATTTGGTTTATTATCCATCTTGAAAATTAGATTTCCTCCTTTTTTTATTTCATCATAGCCAATCCAAGTATTATTATAATCAGCTCCATTTAACTTTAATGATTTTATATAGTGACTATTATAATTATTATCATCTGACTTGATTGTAAATTTTTTTCCATTATGTAAACTCATTGTCACCTTATCAAAGAGCGGGCTTCCAAAAACATACTGAGGAACACCTGGTGTAACTGGATAAAAACCTAAGGCACTGAATACATACCAAGCAGACGTTTGTCCATTATCTTCATCTCCACAATATCCGTCAGGTTGAGCAGAATAAAGTTTTTTCATAACATTTCTTACTTTATTTTGTGCTTTCCAAGGTTGTTTTGCATAATTATAAAGGTAAATCATGTGTTGTATTGGTTGATTTCCGTGTGCATAATTTCCCATATTAACAATCTGCATCTCTCTGATTTCATGAATTGTAAATCCGTAATAAGAATCATCAAATTTTGGTGGCATAGTAAAAACAGAATCTAACATATTAATAAATTCAGAATCTCCTCCCATTAAGTCGATAAGACCCTGAATATCATGAAAAACTGACCATGAGTAATGTAAACTATTTCCCTCTGTAAAAGCATCCCCCCATTTTAAGGGATTAAAAGGAGATTGAAAAGTTCCATCCTTATTTTTTCCTCTCATCAACTTCGAGCTCTCGTCGAATAAGTTTATATAATTTTTAGATTGATTGTAGAATCGTCTAGATATTTTTGGTTTATTCATTTTTTCAGCCATTGCAGCAATTGTAAAATCTGCATAGGCATATTCCAAAGTACGAGCTGCATTTTCATTAATTCCAACGTCATACGGAACATAACCAAGGTTATTATAATAGTCAACACCTTCCCTTCCGACGGATTTAACAGGGCGACCTTTATTTATGTCAGCGTTTTTTAAAACAGCTTCTAAAAGGGTTTTTTCATCTTTTTTATTCATATTTCCCTTTAAATAAGCATCAGCAATTATAGATGCTGAATTCGAGCCAATCATGACATCCCTATGTCCCGGACTAGACCATTCTGGAAGCCACCCAGATTCCTTGTAGGTATTTGCCAAACCTTCCATGATTTTTTTATTAAGATCTGGATACATTAAATTAAAAAAAGGGAATACAGCTCTAAAAGTATCCCAAAAGCCGTTATCTGTAAACATGTAGCCTGGTAAAACTTGACCATTATAAGGACTGTAGTGAACAACATTACCTAATTTATCTATTTCATAAAACTTTCTGGGAAATAATAAAAGTCTGTAAAGACAGGAATAAAATGTTCTGATATTATCAATATTTGCATCCTCAACTACTAATTTCTGAAATTCAGATTCCCAAGATGCCTTAGTCTCTCTCTTAAGTTCTTCAAAATTTTTTTTTCCTATTTCTTGTTGCATATTATGTTCTGCTTGCTCCAAGCTGATAAATGATGACGCAACTTTAACATTAACTTGTTCCCCCAATTCTGTCTTAAAACCAATTATTGCACCAACGTGATCTCCCTGACTTTCTAAATTATTTTGATTTAATTTCCAATTATCATTCCAAGTATGTTTCCACTTAAAATCTTTATCAAAAACCGCAACAAAATAATTATGAAAATTTTCTGGAACGCCACCATTATTATTTCTAACATAGCCAATAATTTTTCTTTGCTCAGGAATTATCTTTACCATTGAACCCTTGTTGAAAGCATCAATTAAAATATATGAGGAATCAATTTTAGGGAAAGTAAATCTGAACATTGCAGCTCTTTCTGTCGGTGTAACCTCTGCAGAAATATCGTAATCTGCTAAGTATACCTTATAGTGGTATGGCTTTGCATCTTCTGCTTTGTGTGAAAACCATGAAGCTCTTTCATCTTCTTTGTATTTAAGTTTGCCCGTAAAAGCCATAAGAGAAAAAGAAGCATAATCATTTAGCCATGGACTAGGCTGATGAGTCTGTTTAATTCCTCTAATCTTTTCATCATCATATTTATAAGCCCATCCATCACCCATTTTAGCAGTTTGAGGTGTCCAAAAATTCATTCCCCAAGGTTTTGCGATGGCAGGATATGTATTACCATTTGAGAGACTAAATTTAGAATCTGTTCCCATTAACGGATTAACTAGATCAACTAAGCTAGAGTATTGTGAATTATTAATTGATGTACTTTTTTTATTGACACAGGAAATCAGTGATAAAATAAAAACGGTCATTAATATTTTTAGAATAATTTTTATCATAATATTTATTATTTAAAAATAAGTCAAAAATTGTCACAAATACAAATAAAATATATTTGACAAAAAATTTTTATACATTGTTTAAATGAAATATTTCAAACTTCTGTTTTTATTATTTTTTGTAGGTAAATTATTTTCTCAGGACCTCGAATTATATGAAAAAAATACTTTTATTTTTGAAAATGATACGCTCAATTATAGAATTCTAAAGCCCCTAGATTACGATCCTAACAAACAATATCCGCTTCATTTAGTTTTACATGGATCAGGGGAAAGAGGGAATGATAATATTTCTCAACTAATTCACGGAGGAAAGTTATTTTTAAAAAAAGAAAATAGAGAAGAATACAAATCTTGGGTGATCTTTCCTCAATGTTCAAGAAATGATAGATGGCCAAGTATAAAATTAGATCAATGGGACAAAACTTTTGTAAATAAAACTATAAAACCTAATAAAAGTTTAGGACTTGTTCTAGAACTAATGGATAGATTTATAGAAAAAAAGCAGGTGGATAAACAAAGAATTTATTTGAGTGGATTATCAATGGGCGGAATGGGAACTTTTGAAATGTTATATAGAAGGCCAAACATGTTCGCAGCTGCAACCCCTATTTGTGGAAATGGAATTACTCAGTTAGCTGAATCATATGCAAAAAAAGTTCCTGTATGGATTTTTCATGGTTCTGATGACAAAGTAGTTAGTCCAAAATATTCTTTAAATATGGCAAAAGCAATAATAGAAGCAGGTGGAAGCCCTAAAATGACTTTATATGAGAACGTAGGACATGATAGCTGGAATAATGCATTTGCTGAAAAAAATTTTTTAAAATGGATTCATTCTAAATCAAAAAAATGATTAATATAAATTAAGCAAAGTAGTAAAGAATAATTATCACTTAATTAAATTTGTAAAAATAAAATCCAATACACGATTCAAAAAAAAATTTTTGAAAATCACAAATTTAAAGACCATATATCAAGGTGTTTTATTTATAATTTTATTTATACCTCTTGTTCTAGCTGCTCAAAATAAAACCTCAACAACTACAATTACTCTTAAACAAGTTCGCGTTGAAGCAATTAAAATTAGTAGTCTAAAAAAGGAGGCCCCATATTCAATAAGTGTTTTAAATTTTAAAGAAAATCAAAAATTATTTCAGCAACTCTCTCTCCAAGAATATCTTGAGGGAGTTCCAGGATTATTCTCCTTAAATGCAAATAATTATGCTCAAGACCTAAGAATTTCAATGAGAGGTTTTGGAGCAAGATCGGCATTTGGAATTAGAGGAATTAAAATAATTATTGATGGAATTCCTGAGACCACTCCAGATGGTCAAGGTCAGATTGATAATGCCCCACTGGGATTAATTGAAAAAATAGAGGTCTTGAGAGGCCCACAGGCAAGTTTTTATGGTAATGCAGCTGGTGGTGTTATTTCGATTAAAACCATAGACAGTCTGTCAGAAAATAAAAATATTTTCAAATCTTCATTTGGTAATTACAACCTCCAATCATACCAATTTACAAGCTATTTAAATAAAAAAAATACAAGTGCATTAATCTATTTTAATAATATTCAGACAGATGGATTTAGAAAAAATAGTGCGTTAAAACAAAAAGCTTTTAATCTAAAGGTAAAGCATAGATTTACAGATCAATCCCTTTTAAATTTTCAATTTAATTATACAGATAGTCCTTTAGCACAAGATTCAGGTGGACTAACAAAAGAGGAGACTTTATTGGAATGGGATATGGCCAGACAAAGGAATATTGATTATGACACTTATGAGAAAATCAATCAGCTAAAATTTGGTTTTAACTGGGAAAAAAAATTAAGAAAAAAAATTAAGTTGAATCTCTTTAGTTTTTATTCCAATAGAGACTTTTATGGAAAACTTCCTTTTGAGTTTGGAGGAATAATTGACTTGGACAGATTTTATCAAGGCCTGGGTTCAAGTCTAATTTATAATGATATTAATGAAAATTATACTCATCAAATTCAATTTGGAATTGAATACTATTCTCAAAATGATTTTCGTAAACGGTATAAAAATTTAAATGGAGTTAAAGGAAGTAATGTTTTTGATCAAAAAGAAAACTTCGACACAACTGCGATATTTTTAATTGATAAAATTGAATTAAATAATTGGATCATAAGGTCTAGTCTGAGACATGATAATCTAATTATTAGTACAGATAATTCAAAATACAATAAATACTACAATGTTATAAATCCAAGTGTTGGTATTACTAATAAATTTAAGGATGAGCAATATATGTTTTTAAATTTTTCAACCAGTTTTGAAACCCCAACATTATCTGAATTATCCTCAAACCCTAGCGGTCTTGAGGGCTTTAATTTAGAATTAAATCCATCCAAAGCACATAGCTACGAGTTCGGCTGGAAGTCATATAAATCAAACTATTTAATAGAAGCAAATATTTTTTATACAAAAAGCTCTAATGAAGTATTACCCTATGAATTAGAAGATTTTCCAGGAAGATCATTTTATGAAAATACAGGCGAAACAGAGAGAAGAGGATTTGAGTTATTTTCTAGATTTAATTGGAGGAGTTTTAATTTGGAGGGAAGTTTTACATATGCAAAGTATTCTTTTAAAAATGAGGATTATAACGATCTACCTGGTATTCCAGAAACTCATTGGATTATAAAAGTTGAAAACAATCTTAACCGTGGATGGACTTCAAGATTGACCTATGAAAATATTGGGGGATTTTATGCAAATAATATTAATACTGTGTTTATTAATTCTTTTCAAAAAACCAGATTTCAAATAGCTAAAACAATGAATTTTAATTCAAAAATTATTGATTTTTCAGCTGGCATCAATAATTTATTAAACAATAGATATTACGATAATATCAGACTTAACGCATTTGGTTCAAGATATTATGAGCCGGCTCCACCAAGAAACTTTTATATAAATATTGCTTTAAAGTTGTAAAAGTTATTGCAATTAAAAATTAGGTTTGTAATCGCTTTTATCTCCTTTTACCAACTTTAAAAAAATCATAATTGATTCGTTTTCGGTAAAGACTTTTTTTACCTCTGTTTTAAGTAAATCTATTATAATATCATAATCCCCATAAACATGAGTGCTAAGTGGGTTTTCTATAACTTTTAGTTTGGTATTGCGTAATGATTTAATGAATTTTTTTATTTCGGGTATAAATTCATTTTTTAATGGTAATAATGTAAGTTCTGCTGAAATGTTCATTGGAGTTATCTTTTACTGAATGTAAATTTAATACATAGATTAAAGATTCATCAATATTTTATTTTATTTAAAATATAATTTAATAATATCCCATATATAGGTAGAAATAAAATCAAGCCAATGATAATTTTCAATACTGTTTGAGTACCAGCTATCTCAAACCAGTTTAGAGACATGTATTGGTCCTCGGAGCTAAAAAAGGCCACAAAAAAGAAAAAATAAGAATCTATAACATTTGATATTATGGTTGACAGAGCTGGTGCTATCCACCAAATTGAATATTTTTCTCTTATGAATTGAAAAGCATAGATGTCGATTATAATTCCCAAGGCATATGCCGTTGCACTTGCAAATCCAATTCTAAAAGCAACTGATAATGGGTTCCCCTCAAAATAGACAATAATAATCGAAGAAATTATTGCTAAAGGATATGAAAATGTTATTGTTTTTTGCGCAATTAATTTTCCAAGCAGCCTAACGGTTAGATCTGTAGTTACTACAACTAGAGGAAAACTAAAAGCTGCCCAGGTTAATTTATATCCATATAGTGTTAGTGGAATAGCGACAAGAGCATTAGATAAAGTAATTATAAAAATATGAATCGAGACAAGTAATAAAACTAAACTTCTATTATTCAAAGTCATACTATAAATTATGTTTTAGTTATTGCTCCCAAGGGAATACAATCCATTTTGGATCTATTGACTTGTCAATAATCTTCCCGAAAAAATTTACTTTAAAACTGCTTGTTTTATTTTCTATTAGTGATGCGTAATAAAGTTTATTATTGTGATTTCTAAAACTTTTTTTTATGAAATTAAAAGTTGATCCTGTATCGTTTATGTCATCAATTATCAAAATATTATTATGTGCTGAAATAATGTTAGTTAGTGATTTTATATTTGGTCTGTTTAAATCATCTCTTAACTGAACATCGATAACTTTGTGCTGAACATTAATTGCGTGAGATAGATATACACCTGGAATACAACCACCTCGATTTATACTAAAAATTATTTCTGGTGTAAAATTTGAACTTTCTATCTGACTAATGATTTCAGATAAAGCTATTTTCATATCATCAATTGTAAAATACCTTTTTTCCTCTGTCATAACTTATTATTTTTCCCTGCTTTTTAAATTTTTATTCTCTAATAGATTTAATTATGTTTAGTGTTTTAGCAACATCTTTTTTTAACCTTACATAATCTTTATTTAATAAAATTTCTTTAGAGATAAGTTTTGATCCAATTCCAACACACAACACACCTGAATCAAACCATCCTCTTAAATTATTTTCTTCAGTTGATACTCCTCCAGTAGGCATAATTAATGTCCAAGGCTGAGGTCCTTTAATTGCTTTAACAAAACTTGGTCCATAGGTACTTCCGGGAAAAAGCTTTACAAGTTCACAACCCATCTCTTCAGCTTTTGTAATCTCAGTTAAAGAACCGCATCCAGGTGACCAAAGGACTTTTCTTCGATTACAAACTATTGCAATATCATGACGAAATACTGGAGTTACGACAAAATTGGCACCTGCCATCATATATCTTGAGGCAGATTCAGCATCAGTAACTGATCCAACCCCAACTATCATAGTAGGTAATTCTGAAATTACATAACTCATCAGCTCAGAAAAAACATCAATTGCTAAATCTCCTCGATTTGTAAACTCCATTAATCGAGCACCACCATCATAACATGCCTTTACTACTGATTTAACAACTTTAATATCTGAATGATAAAATAAAGGAACCATACCCGATTCCTCCATTTGTTTAATTACATGTATTCTTGAATATTGAGCCATTACTATATGCTATCTTTCTACTCGCAAAGAATTATCATCACTAATTAATTTTTCAACTTCAGTTAAACTAACCAAATTAACATCTCCACTAATACTATGTTTGAGCACACAAGCTGCAGCTGCAAAATCTAATGCTTTTTGATCATCATCATAATTTAAAAATCCATAAATAAGTCCAGCCATGAAGGCATCACCTGCTCCTATTCGATCTACAATATTTTTGATTTCATATTTTCTACTATGGTATAACTTAGAACCATCATGTAAAATTGCTTTCCATTTATTATATGAAGCAGATATTGATTTTCTTGATGTAAAAATAACCTTTTTTACATTTGGAAACTTAATATATATTTTCTTGAACAAAGAGAGTGATAATTCTCCTTCAAAATCGTAATCTTTTCGTTTTTCATTTGATTCTGACTTGATTTCAAAAAATACTTTAATCGATTCTTCATTTGCCACTAAAATGTCACAATATGAAGTAAGTTCAGTCATTATCTTTTTTGGGTCGCATTTATAATCCCATAATTTTGATCTATAGTTTAAATCTACAGAGATAGTAAGGTCCATATCTTTAGCTATTTTTAATGCTTCTAAACATACATCTGCAGCGCTTTGAGAAATTGCTGGGGTTATTCCCGACCAATGAAACCATTTTGAGTCTTTGAAAATTTCCCTCCAGTTAAACATTCCAGGTTCAATTTTCGACATTGCTGAGTTTGATCGATCATATAAAACTTTACCAGACCTACTTCCCACACCTGTTTCTATGAAATATATTCCTAAACGTTCTCCATTCTGAATAATATGCTTAGTGCCTAAGTTGTATTTTTGCATTTCCTTCAATGCACATAAACCTATATCATTTTTTGGTAATCGAGTTACAAATTCGACTTCTGATCCAAAATTAACTAATGAAACTCCTACGTTTGATTCCGAACCACCAAAAACCATATCAAAATTATTTGCTTGAGACAATCTTAAAAATCCCTTAGGAGCCAAACGCATCATTATTTCACCAAAAGTGATTATTTTTTTCATACTCAAATTTAATATTTATATTTATTAGTGATCTAATGATTAAAATAAACATTATTCAATTTCTATTATGATTTGTTTATATATTAGTTTTAAAAGAGAATAGATCAAACACAAAACTCTATTTTAAAAATTAATTTAATAAAAGTAATATGTTAAAGTTGTCAAGAATACTAGCTACTCTCCTAGTTCTATTTACATTTAATTCTCGTTCTCAAATTAATGATGATTATAAAATTCCCAAAAAATCTCTAGTTGATTTAATTGATGTAGATCTAGCTCCCTCTGTCATTAGGGATAGTGAAAATAAAATTATGATTTTTTTATATCGTTCTGCATATAAAAGTATTGAAGATCTTTCAAGAAAGGAAATGAGATTAGGTGGATTGAGAGTTGATCCAGATCGTCATATTGGAAGTAGAACAAACTACTACAATAGAGTTAAAATAGCTAAACTAGATGAAGGTAAAACTGCAAAAGAAATAAGTGGATTACCCTCAAAAATTAACCTATCTAACTTTCAATTTTCCCCAGATGAAAGCAAAATAGCTATGACCAACACCACTGAAAATGGAGTTGAAGTATGGGTGTTAAACTTATTGGATCTTAATGCAAAAAAAATATTTAAAGAAAATGCAAATGCAACGATGGGAAATGTAATTAAATGGATTAATAATAAGGAGTTGATTGTAAAATCCCTTCCAGATAACTTAAAGCCTCTAATAAATACTAATTCATCTATCCCAACTGGACCAACAATTACAGAGAACTCTGGCTCTAAAGCTCAAAATAGAACATATCAGGATTTATTAAAAAACCCTAATGATGTGGAAAACTTTAAGCAATTAACTACATCGAAACTTTTAATAGTTGATTTAGATGGAAATCAAAAAAAATGGCTTCCATCTAGAATGTATAAAAGCATTCAATTATCACCTGATAAAAAATATGTTCTTATTGATTTTATCAAAACACCATTTTCCTATATAGTTCCGTATAATAGATTTCCTACAGAAACCCATGTTTATGACACGGATGCAAACCTAATAAAAATTATCAATGATGCTCCTTTGTTAGAAGAACTCCCTAAAGGTTTCATGTCAACTACTCAAGGAAAAAGAAATTTTAGATGGAGAAGTGACAAACCATCTACTCTTTCATTCTCAATTGCTCTGGATGGTGGAGACCCACTAAAAAAAGTAGAATATCGAGATGCATTATACCAATGGGAGGCTCCATTTAATTATCCCTCTAAATTTTTGACAAAAGTGAAAAACAGAATAAATGCTATTTATTGGGGAAATGACAAAACAGCAATAATAATGGATTTGTGGTGGAATAATCGAAACACAAAAACATATGTTTTTAATCCTTCAAACTCCAAAATTAAAGCTAAAATTATTAATGATAGAAACTATCAAGACACATACAGTGATCCAGGAAGTTTTGTAATGAAAAAAAATAAATACAACTCCTATGTGTTATTAATTAAAAAGAATTTTGTTTATTCTATTGGTGATGGGTTTTCAGAAAATGGACAATATCCTTTTTTAGATAAAGTAAATCTTGAATCAGGTAACTCAACTAGAATCTATAAATCACCTTATAAAAATAAATATGAAAATATAATTGATTATGATATTAAACAAAATGAACTTCTAGTTAGAATAGAATCACCTAATCAATATCCAAACTATTATAAAAATTCTTTAAAATCAAAAAAATTAGAGCAATTAACCTTCTTTAAAAATCCGTTTGAATCCCTAAAAAATGTTAAAAAAGAAATAATTAGTTATAAAAGAGAGGATGGCTTAGAATTAAGTGGGGTACTTTACCTACCAAAAGATAATATTGAAAAAACTAGTAAAAATCCTATGATTCTTTGGGCTTATCCAAGAGAGTACAAGGATAAATCAAGTGCTTCTCAAAAAACTAATAATCCAAATAGGTTTACATATCCTTCATGGAGCTCACCAATTTATTGGGTAAATCAGGGTTATATTATTTTAGATAGAGCAGCATTTCCAATTGTTGGGGAAGGAGATAAAGAACCAAACGATTCATTTAGAGAACAATTAGTATCCAACGCAAAAGCTGCAATAGATGCGGTTGATAAAATGGGATATATTGATCGTGATAAAGTTGCAGTTGGTGGACATAGTTACGGTGCTTTCATGGTTGCAAATTTACTAAGTCACTCAAGTTTATTTGCTGCTGGTATAGCCAGGAGTGGTGCATACAACAGAACTTTAACTCCATTTGGTTTTCAAAGTGAAGAGCGAAGTTATTGGGAAGCACCTAATGTGTATTATACAATGTCTCCATTTATGCATGCTGATAAAATGAAAACACCTTTACTTTTAATCCATGGAGAAGCAGATAATAATTCTGGTACATATCCAATGCAAAGTGTAAGATATTTTAATGCTCTTAAAGGGCTTGGTGCAACAGCCAGATTAGTAATGTTTCCTAAAGAAAGTCACGGTTATCGGGCAAAAGAAACTATTCTTCACCTGATATGGGAACAAGATAGATGGTTGGAGAAATATGTTAAAAATAAATCTATTCTAAACAAAAATTAAATTTTAAATACAGGATAAAAAAATGAAAAAACTACTTTTAATTATAATATTTCTACTATTAAGTTTTAACTCTTTTTCTCAATTTGAAAAAATTAAGAGTTTTCAAAAACAATTGATTGATAACGAAATTACCGGTAGTAATATAGCTATGGTATATAAAAATAGTGAGGTAATCTATTACAATATTCAAAACTCAGGTAAGGTAGGAGACAAAAA
>CEOF01050564.1_pt1 | contig 13343 bp, 10 predicted proteins | sample 361311 | NCBI WGS metagenome assembly CEOF01 (sample SAMEA2619667, study PRJEB7988) | marine metagenome | biome: marine biome (ENVO:00000447); feature: surface water layer (ENVO:00002042); material: "saline water (ENVO:00002010), including plankton (ENVO:xxxxxxxx)" | depth 5 m
CTTCAATGTAATACTGTGGGTGCTTCAATTGGATATCAATTGGATGACGAGATTGGGTCTTCTAAGTGGAGACTCTACCACAAACCGATCAAAATAACTAAAAATCAATCGATTGCTGCAAGGGCAATAAGAATTGGTTTTAAAGCCTCTCGAATAACTTCTAACGAAAACACAATAAAATGACTATATTAAATCATAAATTACCTTATCTATTTTTGATAGCGTTGTTAATTACAGGCTGTAAATCAGATACTAAAACAACAGCCTCAGTAGAAGAACAAAAACAAAATATTTTATTTATTGCCATAGATGACTTAAGACCAAAGGTCAATAGCTATGGAGAAACAAAAATGATTACTCCCAACATAGATCAATTAGCCAGAGAAGGCGTTCAATTTAACAATGCCTTTACGAATATTGCGGTATGTGGAGCAAGTAGATCTTCAATCATGACAGGAGTTCGCCCTAGTCAAGCAAGGTTTAATGATTTTTCAACTCGAGCTTCTATTGATGCTCCCACAGCCATTCCCTTAAATCAGATTTTTAAAGAGAATGGATATGAAACAATTGGATATGGAAAGATTTATCATCATATGGATGATTTTAGTAAGCATTGGTCTGAAGTCGAACAAGGTAGACTCCATGTTTTTCAAGACCCAAAATCAATTGATATAATCAATAATGCTGAAAGAGGTGAGTATGGTAAAAAAACACCTATTATTGAATATCCAGAAGTGGATGATTATTCCTATAATGACGGGAAAATTACTAAAAAGGCCATCTCTAAGATGAAAAGTTTGACCGAGCAAAATAAACCCTTTTTTATGGCGGTAGGTTATGTTTCCCCTCACCTTCCTTTTATCCAACCCAAGAAATATTGGGACATGTATGACCATGATGCCATTGATATAGTTGACAATCCTTATCAACCTAAAAACTCTCCCGAGATTGCCATTGAGGCTCAACATAATTCTGCTGAGCTGAGAAAAAATTATATAGGAATACCGGCTCACGGCCAACTTAGTGATGAACTTTCTCGTGATTTAATTCACGGTTATTATGCAAGTGTTACCTATATGGATGCACTAGTAGGTGAATTGATTCTAAGTTTGGATGAAATGGGGATCAGAGAAAACACAACTATCATTTTGTGGAGTGACCATGGCTATTTTTTAGGAGAACATGGTTTTTGGTGTAAGCACAGTACTTTTCAAGAAGCGATCAAAATTCCGTTAATTATTTCTTCACCAAAATTTGCCAAAAATAAGACAACAGAATCTTTTACGGAATTAGTGGATGTCTATCCAACGCTATGCGAAATTACGGGTATAAAAGCACCTAATTATATTCAAGGCAAAAGTTTAATCCCCATCTTAGAAAACCCAACTATGATGCTCAAAGATGAAATTTACACTCGCTATAAACAAGGCGAAGCTGTAGTTGATCAAAACTATTCATTCACTGAGTTTTTTAAGGGAGAAGAGTATCTAGGCAATATGCTCTATGATCTCAATGTGGATGGCAAACAAAACATTGACATTTCAAAAGAATCAGAAAACGAAATGTTAGTAGAAAAATACAGTCAAAAACTCAAAGCAATGCGCGACATTGTTAATGAGAATCCTTTTGATTAAATCAAGCAAAACAGGCTAACTAAACACCGCATGCAAACATTTTTAATATGGGTTCCAATAATACTTTTTCGCTGCAGCTCCTATTAGTTATCTCAATGAACTCCTGTGGAGACGATCTTAAGAAAACTAATAATGTAAAGGATGAGGCGCTAACTCTTAAAGAAAAATTTAACAATGCATTTTTTATTGGAGCTGCTATAAATGAAGATCAAATAGAAGAAAAAGATCTGATTGCCAATGAGTTATTAAAAAATCAATTTAACTCTATTACCAACGAAAATAATCTGAAGTGGATGTATATTCATCCAAAACCAAATTCATTTTATTTTGATATCGCCGATAAGTATGTAGCCTTGGGAGAAAAAAATAATATGCATATTGTAGGACACACCCTAGTTTGGCATTCTCAAATTGCGCCATTTATGAATGAAGTCAAAGATAGCGCAACTATGGCAGGCTACATCAAATCACACATTGAAACAGTGGTAGGAAGGTATAAAAGCCGAATCCATTCATGGGACGTAGTCAATGAAGCTCTCAATGAAGATGGTTCTTTAAGAGCCTCACTTTTTTATAAAGTAGTAGGAAAAAATTATATAAAGCAAGCATTTGAATTAGCACATCAATCGGATTCACAAGCTGAATTGACCTATAATGATTACAATTTATGTGACCCCAAAAAGAGAGAAGGAGCGCTTAAGCTTATAAAAGACTTACAGGAAAGTGGCACCAAAATTGATGCTGTTGGAATTCAAGCCCATTGGCAACTCAATAGTCCTTCACTTGAAGAAATTGAAAAATCTATTATAGCCTATCACAACCTTGGAGTGAAAGTGATGTTTACCGAACTAGATGTTTCCACTTTGCCCAATCCCTGGAAATTAGTGGGTGCTGGAGTGAAACAGAATTTTAAAAAATTTGAGGGTGATCCAACCATGGATCCCTATCCAAACGAACTCCCAGAAGATATACAAATAAAATTAGCCGATCGATATGAAAGTATATTTAAACTGTTTTTGAAGCAAAAAGACAAAATCAGCCGAGTTACATTTTGGGGAATAACTGATAAGCTCACATGGCTAAATAATTTTCCTATAAAGGGACGCACTAACTATCCGCTTTTATTTGATAGAAACTATCAGCCAAAAAAAGCCTACGAAAGAATATTAAAAATCGATTCTCTCTATTAAATCTAATTTTTTACATACTATGAATCCTTCTTCACAAACACTATCGGTAAAAGAAAAAATTGGATACAGTTTAGGAGACTTAGCTGCTAATTTAGTTTTTCAAACGTTGGTCACCTATCTCGCTTTTTTCTACACCGATATTTATGGACTTGATACTAGTGACGCCTCTGCCGTCATTTTAGTAGTTGGACTTATTGCAGCTTTTGGGTTTAATCCAATAATTGGGGCATTAAGCGATAGGACATCATCCAAATGGGGAAAGTTTCGCCCTTGGATATTATGCACTTCGGTTCCCCTTGGTGTGATTGCTCTTTTAGCGTTTACCACCCCCGATTTTGATTACAAAGGAAAACTTATTTATGCTTCAGTAACCTACACTTTATTATTGCTCCTTTATGCTGCAAACAACCTCCCCTACTCTGCCTTAAGTGGTGTTATCACTGGTGACATGGGAGAAAGAAACAGCTTGTCATCTTATCGATTTGTTGCCGTAATGTTTGCTCAATTTTTTGTGCAAGTATTTATGCTTCCCATTATTGAAAGTGCTGGCGGTGGAGATAAAGCTTTGGGTATTGAAATCGTTATGACATGGCTGGCCATCATCGGAACAGTTATGCTGCTCGTCACATTTTTTACTACCAAAGAAAGAATTATACCCAAACCCGGTCAACAATCTAGTCTGAGAGAAGATCTATCTGATTTATTTAAAAGTAGACCTTGGATAATCATGTTGACATTAACCACATTACTTTTTATAACGCTAGCCATGAAGGGGGGGGCTTATGTATATTACTTTAAGAATTATGTGGACAAAGAAAGTCTTACTAGTTTTATCAGTCCTATTTTAGATTTTCTATCTGGAATTGGAATCAATTTTTTTGGAACAGATCCACTTTCAGCTGGTTTTGGTTTGTTTAATGCGGGTGGAATCATTTTTATGATTTTTGGTATTGGATTGTCTAAAAATCTAGCTGACAAATATGGCAAAAGAGACATTTTTAATTTATTCCTTTTTTTCTCAACACTCTTTATTCTTGCTTTTTATTTTTTTGGACCTGAGTCTGTAGAATGGATGTTTGCAGCACAAGTTGCCCATGGTTTTTTCTATGGAATAACAATCCCTATTCTTTGGGCAATGATTGCTGATGTGGCAGACTATTCAGAATGGAAAAATAACCGGCGTGCCACCGCCATTGTATTTTCTGCTATGATGGTTGGTCTTAAAGGGGGTCTTTCAATTGGTAGTGCAATACTCACTTGGATTCTTGGTGCCTATGGATATATTACTAAAGAAGCGGCTGATGCTGCTGGAATTGCAAGTGATATGACTATTCAACCCATAAGCGCAATTGAGGGGACTAGAATGCTTGTTAGTATATTTCCATCCATTCCTTTTTTGATTGGATGTGGCTTATTATTCTTCTATGCCATCAACAAGGGCATGGAAATTCAAATTGAAACCGAATTAGAACAAAGAAGAGCTCAATAAAATGCCTGAAGACAATATAGACCACATAGATTTTGATGAATTAAATAAGAAGGCTTTATCAAAGCCTTTAGTAAATCACATCTACACTGCTGACCCCTCAGCTCATATTTTTAATAATAAAATATATATCTATCCCTCCCACGATTTAGATGCAGGAGAAGCGTTTGATGACCTAGGAAGCCATTTTGCAATGGAAGATTATCATGTGTTCTCAATGGATAACATCAGTAGTGAAGTAGTTGATCACGGTATAGCTCTACATGTAGATCAAGTGCCATGGGCAGAAAAGCAAATGTGGGCCCCCGACGCAAACGAAAAAGAAGGTACCTTTTATTTATTTTTCCCTGCAAAGGATTATGATGGTATCTTTAGAATAGGTGTTGCCACAAGCTCCTCACCTTCAGGCCCGTTTATTCCACAACCCAATGCTATAAAAAATAGTTTTTCAATAGATCCTGCAGTATTTAAAGATGATGACGGAAGCTATTATATGTATTTTGGTGGGATTTGGGGAGGACAATTACAACGCTGGCGAAAAGGCAAATTCAATGCGGAGCAACCCGAAAGTCCCACTGCTTTTCTTCCAAAAGAAAAGGAAGTTGCATTACTCCCTTTTGTTGCAAAATTACGCCCTGATCTTCTAGAATTTGATGAAAAACCAAAAGAAATCCAAATTGTTGATGAAAACAGAGAATTGCTTTTAGCAGGAGATAATGATCGAAGGTTTTTTGAAGCTGCATGGCTTCATAAACACAACGGTGACTATTATTTTTCTTATTCAACTGGTGACACCCATTTTATTTGTTACGCCATTGGAGATAATCCCTATGGCCCATTTGAATATAAAGGTCGCGTGTTGAATCCTGTTGTGGGTTGGACTAGCCATCACTCCATTTGTAAAATGGATCAAAAATCTTATTTGTTTTATCACGATTCTTCTTTATCCAAGGGTATAACCCACCTTAGATCAATTAAAGTTGCTGAAGTCACCTATTTAGAAAATGGCCTAATTCAAACTATTGACCCCTATCCAAAATCATGAAAAATGGGTTGATCAAAAAACTAAATGAATTTTTATTAATTAAGGCGATGAACAACGATTTTCTCAACCCTGGTTTTTTCTTCTTAAAAAAACCTCAACTTATACTTTTTCTCCTCTTCATTGGTTGTGCAATCCCAAAAAAAACTCCAGCGATAGATAACAGGCCAAACATAGTTTTCATCTTAGCAGATGATCAAAGATATGATGGTATTCATGCCTTGGGAAATACAGAAATAATAACTCCAAATTTAGATGCACTAGTTGCAAAAGGGACAACCTTCAAAAACACCTACATTATGGGTGCAATGAGTGGAGCAGTTTGTGCTCCCAGTAGAGCCATGTTGATTACAGGCAGAAGTGTTTTTGATATTACTCCCTACGCAGGAAGTAATTTAGATATGCCAGACTTATTATTGCCAGAAGCACTTTCTATGAATAACTATACCACATTTCACATCGGCAAATGGCACAATGGGGAAACTGCTTTTCTAAAAGGATTCAAAGATGGATCGAAACTTTTTTTTGGAGGCATGTGTGATCATTATCAAGTCCCCACAAAGGAACTTCAAAGCTCCAAAAAACTTTCAGCAATCAAAATAGACTCAACGCATTCTTCTGTTCTTTTTTCTAATGCTGCCATTGAGTTTATCAAAGACTATAGAGCATCGAATCCTTTTTATCTTCAAGTATCATTTACGGCTCCCCATGATCCGAGAAACATGCCAAAAAAATATGAAGATCTTTATGTGAAAAAAGAGATTGAAGCGCCACCCAATTTTGCTATAAAACATCCTTTTGACAATGGCGAAATGGACATACGCGATGAATGGTTAGCTGGTTATCCTAGAACTGTTGACGAAGTCAAAACTAATATTCTTGCCTATTATGCTATGATAACTCACATGGACGAACAAATCGGTAGGATTATAAGTGCATTAGAAAAAAAGGGACTACGAGACAACACTATCATAATTTTTAGTTCTGATAATGGTCTTGCAGTTGGACAACATGGTCTAATGGGAAAACAAAATTTATATGAACACAGCATTAAGGTTCCATTAATTTTTGAAGGCCCTGGTATTCCTCAAGGCATATCAAATGAAGAATTTGTCTACACCCTCGATCTCTACCCAACACTGTGTGACTTAACAACCACTGAAACCCCCAAAACCGTTGTAGGTGTTAGTTTGTTTAATACTCTTATGAGTCAAGAGAAAATAAAAAGATCTAGTTTAGTTTTTGCTTATAAAAATTCACAGCGAGCCATTAGGAAAGAAGATTTTAAACTGATTGAGTATTTAGTGAAAGGTGAAAAGACGGGTCAGTTGTTTGATTTAAAAAACGACCCATGGGAAACTACAAATTTGTATGGCTTAACTTCCTATCAATCAAAAAAACTAGAACTTCAAAAAGAATTACAACAAGGGCTGCTTAACTACAACGATGTTGTTGACATGACAGTAGCTGATTGGAATGTTGATCCAATTCCGGCGTGGATAGACAACGTGAGTCCAGAAACAATCAATCGGCTTCGAGCGCTCGCAATAAAAGATAGAGAGCTAAGAGGCTTTTCAAACTAAATTTAAAATTATGAAAATAAGAGATGTCTTTTTTTTACTTTTTGCTACCACTCAATTAATTGCACAGCAACAACGAAAAATTGAAGAAACGCTACCCACACGTCAAGTACATTTAGACTTTCATACCTCAGAACTGATTCCGAATATCGGTGCGCAATTTGACAAGAAACAATTTCAATCTGCCCTTTTAGAAGGCAACATAAATCAAATTAATATTTTTAGTAAAGGGCATCACGGGTATAGCTATTATCCCACAAAAGTAGGAACGATGCATCCGCATTTAGATTTTGATCTTTTGGGTGCACAACTTGAAGCCTGCCATGAAATTGGTGTCAAAGCACCTTTCTATTTCACAGTGGGTTGGAGTGTGTTAGACGCAGAACAGCACCCCGAGTGGGTTATGCGAGATGCCGCAGATAAAATACTATCCATCAACATTGACCCTGAGGCAAAGCCAGATGACCGGCGAGGGCATTATAGTTGGGAATGTCTGGATCCAACGCCTGGTGGGGCCTACCATTCATATATATTAAAAAATGTAGAAGAAATTTGTCAACGCTATAAAGATTTAGATGGTTTTTGGTTTGACATCTACCATATCGAGCCCTCCAGTTTTTCTGCCCATTCAAAAGTCCGTATGGAAGCTGAAGAAATTGATATCAATGACATCAAAGCAGTTGAAAAAAGTTATGCACTGGCACTAAAAGCCCACATGAATGAATTGAGAAAATTGGTATATTCTTATCATCCAGAAGCTACTGTCTTTTTTAACCAAGCCACCCACCTTACCAAAAAAGCTATTTTCGAACAGGCGCTCTATGAAGAAAATACCCATGCTGAACTAGAAGATTTGCCTACCACATGGGGTGGGTATGACAAACTACCTCTCGAAGCAAAATTTCATTTAGGAAAAAACTCACCTGTGGTAGCAATGAGCGGAAAGTTTCATAAGGCATGGGGTGAATTTGGAGGATTTAAGCACGCTGACGCGATCAAATTTGAAGCTGCAACTATGATCTCCTTTGGGGCATCGTGTAATTTTGGAGACCAATTGCACCCGGAAGGAAAGATGGATATGGAAACCTATAAAAATATTGGTGAAGCCTATTCTTATGTCGAAAAAATTGAAGATTATGGCCCTGGAGGTAAACCCTATTCAAATTTAGGGGTGTGGTTAAGCCTCACTCCAAGCTCTGATTATGGTATTGTGAAAATGCTTTTACAGCTGCATCGAGATTTTGTGGTAGCTGATCTAAACAATTTGAAACAACTGGATTTAGTCGTGTTGCCTAGTCAAAAAACACTCAAAACCGAAGAGGCTCAAGCGCTTCAAAAGTGGAGTGAAAAGGGAGGAAAGCTAATTATTTTTGAAAAAGGCGGTATGCTAGAGGAAACAGAAAAATTTGTCTTTGACGTGGGAACCCATTTTGTTTCTGATTCACCTTTTGATTTTGATTTTACTGTTATTGATGAAGTTTTAAAGCACGAGGTAGTGATCACTCCTTTTGTTAATTATGAATCCGGTATTCGAACCAAATTGACTTCTGGAAAACCACTAGCGATGATAAGAGAACCTTATTTTAATCGTACGTATGCTACTTATTCAAGTCATCGAGAAACACCCTATAAAACCACTAATTCTGACTATCCAGCTATTGTATATAATAAAAACACCATTTTTTTTGCCCACCAGATAGATCAACTCTATTATAATCACGGGATGCGAATACATCGACAACTTTTTGACAATGCCATAAACTATCTTAACTACAAACCAGTTGTGAAAGTGAACCACTTGCCTAGTGCAGGAAAGGTCAGTTTATTGCATCAAAAAAAACAAAACCGGTTTGTTGTTCATTTGCTCTATTCACCTCCGCTCCTTCGTGCTAACAATGTTGAAGTGATTGAAGATTTTGTAGAAATAAGGAATGTTAATCTTGAGTTTAGACTAGACAGACCTATTCAAAAAGTGTATCAAATACCAAGTGGGGAAGAACTTGAATTTGAATTTATGGAGGGTTTGTTAAAACTGAATGTCCCTGCTTTTACAATGCATACTGCAATCGTTCTGGAGTATTGAACTGTTTGAGTAGGGTGCTTACAATTAAAATAGCTATTGATAGATCAATTCAAAATAAATTTGATAGTAAAGCCATCGATATACCTACTTTATTTATTTTTGATAATCAGATTTTATATTCTCGTTCAAATTTTTTAATGATTTTAGGTAAAATTGCAAACTAGAAATCCTGGCATTAATAACGTCATTTTTTTCTGAAAGTAGGTTTTTTAATTTTCTGTTTTTATTTTCCATGAAAACCTCATCAAAAGTAATGTCATTTACAAACAAATCACGATTATCCTTGAACCACTTATTGATTTCGTTGGAGACCTCTTCAGTTCTTTGAGTCATTCCAGTAACACTTTCCTCATGTTTTGTATAAATAGATTCAATTTCTGTTCTTAATTTATTGTCTTTAATTTCCAATAATTTTCCGGAGTAAAGCATGGACTGAAAAAAAATATCTGCGGGTTCCCATGCTAGCCATGAAATAAACATTACTATACCAAAATCTTTAGGGAAATCATTCATATACTTTATTTCACCGTTAATATCAATTGAATGAATAAATGGATAAGTTTTATGTAAGTCATAAATCCTTTTAATGTCTATATTTTCAAAATCATCAATTATATTTTGAGTAAGAAGTTTAAGGTTTTTCAATTGATACAAATGTTCCTCAGTATAATTAATATTTTCATTTATTTCATATGTCAATGTTAAAATAGATTCTTTTAAAATATTTTTTTGCTCACTCTCTTGTCTATAATTCTCCAAAGAAAGTGAAGATATTATGCTAGAAAAAATTATAACACCTTCAATTAAAAGTTTTTTCATTGTAATTAAAAATTAATTTAAGATAGTGAATCTATCCCAAAGTTTTTCTCATGGTTTTTCACGAATTTTACATCGAATATTATTGAAGTGTTATCGGAACAAAACCTTTTTGGACATATTAATTATATTCAATGGAAAATTTGATTATGTTATAATTAAAAATAAGTCTCTTTAAATCGAAGTTACTCAATATATAATTTTGAATTTAAGTAAGAAAAGTTCAACGATGGTGCTATATTTGATTAAAAATTAAAATTATGAAAGTAGAATATTTTGTTGTTATGTTATTGACACAAATAATAACTAGTTGTGCAGTAATCAGACCGGGAGAAGTAGGAATTAAACAAAAGTTAGGTAAATTTTCAAATAAAGTTGAAAGAGAGGGAGCTGTGATATACAATCCCATTATAAGCAAGGTTATCAAGGAATCAACTCAAACACAAAATATTAAGCTTGTGCTGAGCCTGCCAAGTAAAGAGGGTTTGAGTGTCCAATCCGAAATTTCAATATTATATAGGCTTGAAGAAGATAAAGTAGCCTCTGTTTTAGAGAACTTGGGTAAAAATTATGAATCAATAGTTACCAGTGTATTTAGGTCTGCAGCTTCGGATGTTTGTGCACAATTTTTTGCCAAGGATATGCATTCGGGTGTTCGATCAAAAATTGAGGGTGAAATTTTGTCTAAAATGAAAACTAATTTAGAGAAACAAGCTAATGGTGTTGATTTAATTGCTGTTTTGATGAAACAAATTCAGTTGCCCCGTGGTTTAGCAAGCTCAATAGAAAGAAAATTACAAGCAGAACAAGATGCTATGAGGATGGAGTTTATATTAAATCAAGAAAAAAAGGAGGCAGAACGGAAAATTATCAGTGCTAAAGGTGAAAGAGATGCGCAAATAATAATATCTGAAGGTCTAACGGAGGGTATTTTAAAGAACAAATCTATTGAGGCATTCAAAGAATTATCAGCATCTAATAATTCCAAAATAATTATAACCGATGGTAAAACACCCTTGTTGATTTCAAATGATGATAAAATGAATTAAAGTCCCTTCCTTTATCTGTTTAATACCCTGAAATTTGAAATAATTTTAGGGTATCCAAAGACCCCTTTAAAATCAAGGAGGGACTCTTATTTTTAAGTCTCATTAAAAGTACTATTCTCCTTATTTTAGAGCAAAAAGACTGCCTTTAGGATTTATTCTTTTAAAAAAATTTTTAATTAATTCCTGCAAGTCAGGTGACATTTAATGGAAATCAAGTTGCTCCTGCAGGCAGCGATGTTCATGATTATTATAGGATAAACACTACTGGAGAAAAATTAAATCTAGAATGGGATCAGGATGAATACTTTTCCATTTTTAAAAGCTAAGCTCATGTAAGGTGCTAAAAGAGAAGGGACTGGCGGAAAAAGAAAACCAGATGGCAGAACAGAGAAAGAGTTATTAACACAAAGGATATTAGGTATATTATTAAAATAGGCTGATTTTAATAAAGGGGGGGTAAATCTAATGGTGGTATTATATACTTACAAATCCCTATTTTTTTTGTTTACCATGCAAATAATTTTTTTGTAATAATTTATTTTGTTTTTTAATTAATAAGTTTTGGTTAAATTTTTTGTTTTTTTGTAAAGCAATAAATGTATTTATTAAGATTGAATAATATAAAATATTTGCTAGCATACACAATACCAGTATCAGCGATTGTTGGTATTAAATTCGGTGGTGTCTGGAGTTTTACAACTGTAATCTATGCTTTTGGATTAATTCCAATTTGGGAAGCCTTACTGAAACCAAACAATAATAAACTAGATGAAAAGCAAATCGAGGATCGTTTATTGAATCGTTTTTTTGATTTTATGCTCTATTTCAATATCATTATAGTTTTTTCAATTCTTTTTTATGGCATTAATTATTTGGTCTATAATGATTTGTTTCTTTTTGAAAAAACAGGTTTAATACTTTCAATAGGGATAGTTCTTGGTACTAATGGAATCAATGTTGCACATGAATTAGGTCACCGAAAAAAATTTTGGGAGCGTATCTTAGGAAAAATTTTGCTAATGCCTGCTTTCTACATGCATTTTTATTTAGAACATAACTTTGGACACCATCAAAATGTGGGTACATCAAAAGATCCTGCAACATCAAAAATCAATCAGTCTGTTTTTTCATTTTGGATTACATCTATAATTGGGCAAATAGTAAATGCGATTAGAATTCAAAAAACTCTATTAAGAAAAAACGACAGGTTTTTCTTAAGTATTTATAATGATTTTTTTTACTACCAAATTTTCCAATTGGGATATTTAGTAATTATAGGTTCACTTTTTGGTTCAAGCGCGATTATTTTTTCATTATTAATATCAATAACAGGTATTTTATTATTAGAGACTATAAATTATATTGAGCATTATGGTTTAACCAGATCTATTAAAGGATCAAGGTACGAGAGAGTAACTCCAATGCATTCGTGGAATTCTAATCACTCGGTTGGACGTTTAGTTCTATATGAATTAACCCGGCATAGTGATCATCATCATAGAGCATCAAAAAAATACCAAATTTTAGAAAGTATAGAGAAAAGCCCTCAACTCCCGTTTGGATATACAACTTCAATGATACTAGCTTTAATACCTCCTCTATGGTTTAAACTTATGAATAAAAGAATCCCTTAGAATGAAAAAATTATTCGTACTATTTATCACACTGCTATTATTTAGTTGTTCAACTGAAGAAAATGAAAATAATTCAGTGGACCCCTTAATTGGAGTTTGGGAGGGTCAAATAATTGACACCGAATATGAAGAAGTTATTGATGTAACAATTACTGTTTCTGCTGAATTATTGAAAACAGAGATTCGTTATATTCCTATGAGTTCTTCTGGCACAGCAATGGCAGCTGAAAGTACAAATGATGGGTTATGTACTAGCAGTTATGAAGTAACTGAATATACTTGGGAAAATATGGGAGATGACTTCACAAGACAGCAACAAACTTATGCGCTTCTTGAATATTTGGAATGTGGCGAGCTTTATACTTACGAAGATGAGGAGGAAAAAGAATATTACACGGAAGAAATCACATTTTTTTATAATTCAGATTTTACAGAATTTATTGTACGGGATGAAGAAGGAGTTAGTGGTGACTTTACCTATTATAAGGTTGTGGATTAAATTTGTTCATTATTCAAAAAGCTTGAGTTTGTAACATTATTTAACTCGATGAATGATTTAAATTCTAATAATAAACTAAATTGTTCAAGTTGTTCAAAAGAGATTGATTTTATCTGGTCAAGCAGTATTTACAATAACAATGAATTTGCTAGACTATGCATAGATTGCAGGGAAGACATCTTTAACAACTTATATCGAAAACAGGAATGACTGAAGTCCCCTTATACACATATGGTTATCCCTGCAAGTGCAATGGCAATTGTGACTATTCAAAGGCTTATTAAGACGCTGGGAAACGACAGTTTATTGACTTTAAAAATACATTCAAAA
>CEOF01066690.1_pt1 | contig 13246 bp, 22 predicted proteins | sample 361311 | NCBI WGS metagenome assembly CEOF01 (sample SAMEA2619667, study PRJEB7988) | marine metagenome | biome: marine biome (ENVO:00000447); feature: surface water layer (ENVO:00002042); material: "saline water (ENVO:00002010), including plankton (ENVO:xxxxxxxx)" | depth 5 m
CACTTAACAAAGGTTGGAGTTGGCCTGTAGGACAGGTGTTACAGATACTTAAACTTTCAGACTCAGCAAAGGTCATGTTGCACTTCTCCAACGAAGGTGCAATGATGGTCAGCGTTGACTCAGGCTTAGGCAAGTATCAATACATCATACCAGCACAGGCGCAATAATGACGACAGATAATGGTAGGCAAGAACATCTCGGAGACTTGAGCAGAAACTTTGCTGTATTCTTGCCTGCTATATCAAATTTCTATAATACATTCGTCAGCAAACAAAGGGTGACAGAAGGCAAACATATTCCTGCTGAAAGGATACCCAAGACTTTTGAAAACGGCGTGGAATCGTTGAACTTTATTAATCCAGACAAAGGTATGTTTACCTATCCAACCGCACTATATTCGGCAGGACATGCCTGCTTGGACATGGACAAGGTCAATGACAGAGACCATATGTTTGTAAACAGAGATAGGAAGTTCAGCACCATAGTTGGAGATTCCGGTGGATATCAGATCGGCAAGGGTGTTATAAAATTTGATTGGAAAGATTTCGAAGGAAACAAAGCAAACAAAGTTAGGTCAGATATCCTAAATTGGCTAGAACTTACAAGCGACTGGGCAATGACACTAGACGTGCCAACATGGGCGGCTGATGATCTAAATAGTCCAAAGACAGGACTTAAAAGTTTCCAAGACACACTGGACGGCACAATATACAACAACAAGTTCTTTCAAAAAAACAGGCTAGGGCAAACAAAATTATTAAACGTGTTACAGGGAGATGACTGGAACACAGCACAGATATGGTATGATGCTGTCAAAGATTTTGAATTTGAAGGATGGGCAATGGGCGGTATAAACATGTGTGACATGGAGGTCATGCTGAAACGCCTAATAATTATGAGAGACGAGAAGAAACTTGACGGCAAAGACTGGATGCACGTACTAGGCACATCTCAAATGGACTGGGCCTGTTATCTTACACAGGTGCAAAGACAGGTAAGGAAACACATAAACGAAAAATTCACAATAAGTTTTGACAGTGCATCAGCATTTTTATCAACTGCGAATGGCCTCGTGTACACACACAACTCATTTACTCCTGATAGATTCTCTTTTGTGATGGACAAGGCTCCAGATGACAAAAGATTAAAAGGTTCAAATATACAATTTCCATTTGATAGTGGTGTTGGAAGAAGATTGACTATGGGTGATGTTTGCTTCTATGGCGAGAATGATCTAAACAAAAACGGTAAAATAGGGGCAACAAGTTGGGACAGTTTCAGTTATGTCTTAATGATGGCCCACAATGTTTACAATCAGATAAGGGCTATTCAAATTGCAAATGATCTCAATGACATAGAATCTATGAAGCACAGACCAGAAGTAAAACATTGGCGTAAAACAAAGGCATCGGACAAGACAGATGAGCCAAGCATATATGTTCCAAGAAATATTTTGTATTTCAACACATTTGTCGAAGAAGTTTTTACCAGTGAAAAACCAATGGATGTGATTGCAAGTGCATCAAGTTACTTGGCAGACATAAGAGGAAATAGATGGGCAAGAGCGACAGGTGGTGGTAAAGGCACCAATAACTTTAGTTCTTTATTTGAATAGGAGGATAAAATGAGGCTGACAAAGAGAAGAAGCAAAAAACTTAAGAAACTGGAAGAAGAACACTCCTACCTAGACCGTAAGGTAAAAGAACTTACCAAGGATAGGCTTAAAGACAGAAGTGCAGAGAGTAAATCAATATTGATGAGACTGAAAAAGACCAAATTGGCTTTGAAAGATGCCATAGCCAAGGCCAAGTCGACGTTGACAAAATAGCGTACCCGTAATATAATATAGCATGGACAGAGATTACAAGACAGGCAAAAGTGACAGTGTAGGTATATTTTCAGGCTTTGAAGTTGAACACACTCCTGCGTTTGGTAAAAAGACGCTTTTCCTTGCAAGAAATGACTTATTGTTTGATCAAATAGTTGATCTTGCACAAGAAGTAAACGCTGAAGCAATATACTTTGGTGCAAACAGAAGTTTTATGCACAACATTGTCAACACTCCACAATTAATCAAGAGGCTAATGGACAAAGGTTATTGGTGCACAATTGACTACCAATACAGTGTACACAAAGACGTAAAACAAAATTTTTTAGAGATTTGGAATGAGGAAAAGTTTATTCCGTTTTGCTCTATCATATTCCCAGACTCGGAGCAAGATAATAATTTATGCATCAAGGTAGACGACGTTGACTTCAACAAAACTAATCCGGGTGTGTGGACAATGACTATGGATCACTATAAACAGTCATCAGGATATACATCATGGGAAGAATACAAACAGGACGAACCATTGGAGGTGGAGAATGCCTAAGAAAGATGAAGGTATGGCAAGTTATAATTCATTTATGCGCCAGAACAAAAAGTTCGAGAAGATGGGACTATATGGAACAGACTATTACATCAAGAGAGTTGAAATGCTAGAAGCAAAGGTAAAAAGACTACAAGCAAAACTTAAAAAGAAGGAAAGCAAATGAGCAGTGAAGAAATGAGAGACCAAGCATTGAGTGAAAAGGCACACAAAGGAAGCAAGATGATATGGGTGACTTTTAGAAAAGAAGGGCTCCACAAATATCCAGCGGCATTGGATGATCCCAAACTTGCCACAGGTGACTGGGACGACGTCAGCTTTTTAGGATATGTGCATAGACACATATTCCATTTTAAAGTAGCAATAGAAGTATTCCACGATGACAGAGATATAGAGTTCATACAATTCAAAAGATGGATGGAGAAAATGTACGCAGAAGGCACAATGAAGCTAGATTTCAAATCATGTGAGATGATGTCGGATGATTTATATGTACAAATAACAAAAAAATATCCAGGTAGGAAAATAGTAATAGATGTTTCCGAGGATGGTGAAAACGGATCACACGCAGTATATGAAAGAGATTAACTTTAAAGAAAAAAGAGCCACATCAAGAATGGGACATCTCCCAATTGAAGGTGGTGGCTTGAATGCATCATATACAACTGTCGATGCCATAGCAAACATCTGCACTACGGCTGGTAACCTCGGCATGAAGTATGGAAAGGATTTCATTTGGTCGGGTACAGATTGGGACGACCAAGATGATGACTGTGTAACACTGTTGGTGAAAGAAGACAAGTACGAAACATTCTTGCACCTGGCCCTACAGAATGCACACAGGATTAAACACACTAACAAGGGCAAAGTTAAATTAATTAAGGAGAGAAAATGAAGAGAGACCTAAAAATTCCAAAAGTTACTTTTCGAGTTAGAATAGGTGACGAAGTAGAAACCGATGGTGGTTGTGCAATTGGTGGACAATGGATTAACAAAACAACCGACGACTTTTTTAAAGACAAACGAGTTGTGTTGTTTAGTTTGCCTGGAGCATTCACACCAACTTGTAGTTCGCAACAACTTCCTGGTTTTGAAAAAGAGTATGATGCTATTAAGAAGATGGGAATAGATGAAATATATTGTGTTTCCGTAAACGACTCATTTGTAATGAACGCTTGGTCCACTCATATGAAGATTAAAAATGTTAAGATGATTCCTGATGGATCAGGAAACTTTACAAGGTTCATGGGTATGCTTATCGGTAAAAACCATTTAGGATTTGGTCTAAGGAGTTGGAGATACATGACTGTAATCAATGATAACACTATCGAAAAATGGTGGCAAGAGCCTGGAATCAACAACGAAGGCACTGACGACGATCCATACATAGAATCTACTCCAGAGAACATGATTCGATATCTTCAAAATAAAACAAACTTTGCAGAAGTGCAAGGATAGATGAGAGTCCCTTACACCAATTTCAAAACATTTGTCGACGACGAATGGAAAGAGATTGACACAGAGGAAATTTTTTCCGATAAGAAAGTAATAGTGTTTGGAGTTACTGGTGCGTTCACTCCGGAAAGTGACAAGCAACTTCAAGGATATGAAAATGCATACAATGATCTAAAAAAATCTGGCATAGATGAAGTTTTTTGCACGTCTGTGAATGATACATTCGTAATGAATGCATGGTTTAGATCGCTGGGAATAAAACAAGTGAAGCCTTTAGCCGACGGTGAAGGTGTTTTTGCACAGGGAATGGGTATGCTTGTTAACAAACCTAAACAAGGATTTGGTATGCGATCTTGGAGATACAGTGGAATTATAGAAAACTGTGATTTGAAACATGTGATAGAAGAGCAAGGCAAGAACAACTCAAGTGATGACAACGACCAAGTTGCAAGATCAGGTGTAGAAGCCATGTTGAAACTCGTCATGAGAAGCAGTCAAAAGAGATATTGATGACAAACAAAAAAGTACACGAACATGGATTTGTAGAAGCAAAAACTTCCGGTGGTGCCGTATACGAGCTTGGAGTAAAAACATCTAAATACGACAAGGCTTTGAGGAGATTAGCTCAGCCACTAATGGACAAATATTGGAAGGATACTGGACAAAGTGTCACAACACTCCACCGAGTGTACAATGTAGCAAGATATCTTTTAAAAAGATCTCAAAGGCCTAGATGAACACAATATTTTTTGATTTTGAGCCCGGCGACAGAGTAAAAAACCCAAAAGCACCAGATTGGGGAATCGGCCAAGTTCAGTCGATCATTAAAAACAGAGTCACCGTAAATTTTGAAAATGCTGGAAAAAAAACAGTGGACGGTTCGGTAATAGATTTGGAGAGGATTTATGTATAAACCATTGCCCGACGGCTTAACAATAAAAGAATCTGGTCTACAAGGTCTCGGTCTATTTGCAACTAAAGATTTTGACGAAGATGTAGTGTTGGGTATTGTGCATATTCTAAACAAAAATTTTCCACATGGAAGTATTAGAACAGCACTTGGAGCCTTTTACAATCATTCAGATACTCCAAATTGTAAAAACGTGGCAGGCTTTTGGCATCAATTACCAGTAAAATACCTAATTACAACAAAACCAATTAAGAAAGGAGAAGAACTAACAGCCGCCTATACTTTATACAAAGATTTTAATGACAAATGGGAATAGATCTGTTATACTGACACTATGAAAATTTTTTACATGGGACTTGAATCTTATCAAGCAAGATACACGTATCAATTAACAGATTGGACAAAACGTGCATATGATAAACGTAAAGTGAAATACGAAATTGTTCCGGGCGACACAATAGATGATTCCGAAGCAATAGTGACAGGGCAAGTGTTGGACGCACATGGCCGAAGTTATTTTGCTATGAGCCAGATGATGAACCTTGTCAAGATGCTAAAGGCAGGAGAGATAACAAGCAACGACGCAATATTTTTTGAAGACATGTTCCAACCAGGAATGGAATCACTTCCTTATATACTGCAACAAACTCCAGAGAAGTATAGACCAATAATTTATCTTAGATGCTTGGCACAGGCCATTGACCCGGATGACTTCGTGCATGTATGGGGCATGAGCAAATGGATGAGCCTATACGAACAGATGTGTAACGAGATTCCAAATGTTGTGATCCTGGCCAGCAATGAAGAAATGGTCGCAAACATGAGGATAGCAAATTGGAAGGCACCAATATACAACGTATCAGGATTGAGCTTCGGTAAAGAAGAAGTGCAAGGAAGAGTAGAACAAAAGACATTCATAGAAAGAAAACAGAGAGTAGTTTTTGGTGCAAGATGGGATCAAGAAAAACAGCCACAGTTCTTTATGGACTTGGCACAGAAGTTTAGAGAAACACATCCAGATGTAGAATTTGCAATATGTCAAGGAGGGCCATTAAGATCAAATAACAAATACTATGTTGACGAAGCAAAACATCTAGCAAAAGAAGGTGTGCTTACAATACATGAAAATTTAAAGAAAAATGAATACTATAAGATACTTGCAGATTCAAGAGTGCTTTTTAACTGTGCTCTGCAGGATTGGACAAGTAACACAGTCAGTGAAGCAGATGCACTAGGTTGCAATGTTCTGTTTCCGGCATACAGATCATTTCCAGAAGTATTTGCTAATGACCATACAAGATTATATGTTCCATGGTCGCAAGAAGATGCAATGGATAAGTTAGAATTATTAATGAGTAAACCATCCCCTAGTATGGGTCAAATATCCGATTGGACCAACGGCACAATCGACAGGATGTTGGACATCATGACAGGCAAGGGCGAACAATGGAGAAGAGATGGATCCCACTACAGGACACCAGTATCAGAGTCCAAATATTAAAAGCGTAACCAAAGCAGTATTGGTCACCGGTGGTGCAGGCTATGTTGGCTCGCACACTTGTAAATTACTTGCCAAAAACGGATACCTACCAATCACAGTGGATAGGCACTTCAGAGAAGGCTTGGTGTCATACGGACCAACCCACAACTACACTCTGCCACAAGAAGTAGACAGACTTGATGAGATCATAAAGCGATACAACATATCCAGTTGCATCCATTTTGCAGGCAGTACCAGTGTGCCAGAAAGTGTTGAAAATCCTTCACTATACTACAAAAACAATTTTGTGGTCACTCTTTCTCTTTTAGACAAATTGATAAGTTGTGGAGTGAAAACATTTGTGTATAGTTCTAGTGCCGCCACATATGGTGATCCAGGTCTAAATAAGTGCAAGGAAACAGATGTTCCAAGACCGATCAGTGCGTATGGAGGTAGCAAGTTGATGATGGAGATGTTGTGTAAGGATTACATGACCGCGTACGGATTGTCGAGTGTTGGACTTAGGTATTTCAATGCCGCTGGCGCAGATCCTGAAGCAGAGATAGGTGAGTTGCGTGACAAGGAAACACACATAGTACCATTGGCAATAAATGCCGCCAGACAAGGCAACACGTTTAAAATATTTGGAGACAAGTATCCAACGGAGGACGGCACGTGTGTTAGGGATTATGTCCACGTGATGGACCTTGCAGATGCACACATCAAGGCATTGAATTACGCTTCAGAGAATTTGACATCTGAAGTTTTTAATCTTGGTTCAGGTGCTCCTGCTTCAAACAAACAGTTGGTAGAAACCATACAAAAATACACAGGTAAAATGAACATTGAAATATGGGGAAACAGGCCAGGAGACCCAGCGTATCTCGTGGCAGACATAGAAAAAGCCAAGGAGATATTACAGTGGGAACCAACACAAAGTTCAATTGACAATGTGGTGGCAACTGCTGTAAAATGGTACAACAAGACGCACAAAAAGGAAATACAGTAATGAGTGAAGATATCTTGAAAGACAGTTGGGTACCAGAAGGACCTGTTAGTAAAATTATAAAAGAAAGAATTAAAAAGGCCGGAAAAAGATTCCATTCTAATGACAACATATCAGAATTTATAGAGGATGGTGAGATGGATCAATTACAGGCAGAGGTACAAGAAAAATTACAAGGTGTGCTAGACAGTCTTGTTATTGACACCGAGAACGATCACAACACGCAGGAGACTGCAAAACGTGTTGCAAAGATGTACATCAGAGAAACATTTGGTGGCAGATTTAAACCAGCACCGAGGGTAACAAGTTTCCCTAACATGGGCTACAAGAGTATGTACACCAGTGGTCCAATATCAATTAGATCAACGTGTGCCCATCACTTCCAGAACATTGTCGGCAAGGCATGGGTAGGTATAATTCCAAACGGAGAAGTGATTGGATTAAGCAAGTTCAACAGGATAGTGCATCACATTGTTGAGAGGCCACAGATACAGGAAGAGATGACAACGCAGATTGCGGATGAACTGAAAAAATACGCCAAGACTGAAAATCTTGCAGTTGTGGTAAAAGCAGAACATCACTGCATGACACACAGAGGTGTTAGAGAACATGAGTCAGACATGACAACTGCAATAATGCTAGGGGCATTCAAAGATGACCCAGCAACCAGAGATGAATTTTACAAAATTTGCATGAGCATGAAAGGACACGGATAATGACAGAGTTTACACATGGCATCCAAGGTGCGGTAAAAAAATTAATTACTGGATCTAGCGTGGGACTTGCTATAATTTACACCTTAGGTCATATTGCCATTGCAATGACCGTTGTAAGTGTAATGACTGGTGCAAGTTTATGGGAGGCCGGAGCAGTGGCATTGATCGAACCTAGTATTAATGGTGTATGGTTTTATCTGTTGCACTCAGCTTGGAAAAAGTACAAGGGTATATAATGTCAAAAAAAAGTGAAAAGGAAAAACAAGCACAGATGCAATCAGACGCCATTGAAATGGATAAATTTAGTCAAGGAGTGACATACGGAGGAAGTTTTGAAATGGAAAACGGAATGAGTGACATGACATACTCATTTGGTGACCTCGGGCAACTAGATTTATTTTCAGAGGAAGAGCTTCGGGAAAAATATCCAGCACTGAGACAGGCATGGGAACATTATCAAAGTGTATTAGAAGTATGCAAAACAAAGGAAAATGAAGATGCGGATTAACACTGAACCAAAATTAAATTTTGAAGATGTTTTACTACAGCCTAAACGTAGCACACTGTCAAGCAGAAGAGATGTAGACATGACTAGAAAATTTACATTTAGAAATTCAGGCAAGGTGATGGACTTCCTACCAATATTTGCAAGTAACATGGATGGAGTTGGAACTTTTTCTATGGCAAAAGAAATGCAAAAGCACAAAATGATGACTGTAATTACAAAGACAACTACAGCAGAGCAATGGAAAGCGGCCGCAGGCACAGGATTAAGAATGCAGTCAGTATCTGTGTGTACAGGAACAAATGTAATGTGGGATCCTGAAGCACCTGATTGGGCAACCATGACGAAGGTTTTAGAAATGTTTCCAGACGTAAAAATGATCACAGTAGATGTCGCAAACGCATATCATCAGAACATGGTTGATTTTATTAAAAAGATAAGAGACAAATATTCAGATAAGGTAATCATAGCAGGTAATGTAGTAACGCCAGAAATGACAGAAGAATTAATTATAAACGGTGCTGACGTGGTCAAGATAGGTATAGGACCAGGATCCGTATGCACCACAAGAACAATGACTGGTGTTGGTGTCCCGCAGTTTTCAGCAATAGTTGACTGCTCCGATGCCGCAAATGGCGTTGGGGGACATATCATGGCAGATGGTGGTTGTGTCCACCCTGGAGACATAGCCAAAGCATTTGGTGGCGGTGCCCACATGGTGATGATAGGCGGAATGCTGGCAGGACACGATGAATCGGAACAACCAGTGGTGAATGGTAAAATAGAATTTTATGGCATGAGTTCAGACAGAGCAAGAGAGAAGCATGGCAAACGTAAGGATGGTTACAGAGGAAATGAGGGGAGGCTGATATCTTTACCACACAGGGGACCTGTTGAACCAACTCTAGAGGACATACTGGGTGGAGTGAGAAGTGCTTGTACCTACATAGGTGCCAGACGATTGAAAGACATGGCCAAGTGTGCAAGTTTTGTGACAACAAATAACGTAATCAACAGGGTATATGAAAAATACACTACCGGTTAGGAAGCCTTATCAAGCATTGGCATGGTTTGGCACAATAGCACTGATAGTAGGTGCGACTATGACAGCACTGAACATATATCCGTTGAATGTGTATGTGTGTGTATTAGCAAACGGTTTATGGCTATGGTGCGGATGGCTGTGGCGTGAACCAAGTGTGATAGGTTTGAACTTTGCAATGACCATCATATACGTGGCAGGAACAATTAATGTATTTTTAAAATGACAATAGAACCAATAAAAGAAAAACTAGATGATAAAATAAAAGCACTCAACTCCTCAAGGGTATACAAGAAGGTAACACCTCGTGGTGATCTGTCTTGGTACATCAAATGGGCAAGTAGTATTACACTTATTGTGGCAATGTTGTTCACATCTGCAAACATGTTTCCTATTAATTTGTGGATCGCCAACATTGGATTCGTGGGCTGGCTGGTTGTTGGAATGTTATGGCATGATCGTAGTTTGATAGTTTTGAACTCTGTGTCGATAGCAATATATTCATTAGGAATTCTGAATCATTATTATGGATACTAACAAAAGTTATTTCACCACAGGTCAAATGCGTAATGCATTGATCCAGATTGAGGACAAAATGGTGCATTCAAACTGGATGCCAAGTATCATACTTGGAATAAACAGAGGTGGATGCATACCTGGTGTTTATCTTTCACACAGACTCAACACTGCACATGAAGTTTTAGATATCAGGCTGAGGGATCATACCGCAAAGCCTGATCTACGTGTGTTGGAAAAAGCATTTGCGTTCCAAAAGAAAATATTAATCATAGACGACATTAACGATTCTGGGGCAACGTTCCAATATATCTTAGATAATTTCGGTAAGCATGACGAGAGAATTAAATTTGCCGCACTGATCAACAACAAACCATCAAAGGTAAAAGTAGATTACCACGGGTATGAGATCAACAAAGATGAAGTACCCGCATGGATAGTTTTTCCATGGGAGGAATGGGACAAATAAATATGTACAATGTCAATAAAAAAAGATACATTCTGTGTAGCACCGTGGTACAGCATACACGTGGATTCGACAGGCAGACTTGCACCTTGTTGTAAGTTTGGTAAGTCATTACACTCCTACAACCACATCGAACAATATTTTGAATCGCCCGAACTTCTGCAGGTACGCCAAGACCTACTTAATGGTGTAAGGAATTCGAATTGTAGTAAATGCTGGAAAGATGAAGATAATGGTGCTGACAGCCTTAGATTAATTTCCAACAGAACAATAGGGCCTAACACAAACAGGCCGATAATGGAGCAAATCAAAGAACCAAAACTGTCAGATATAAAAAGTTTCGACTTGACCCTAGGAAATCTTTGTAACCTAAGATGTGTTATGTGTAACCCAGGACTCAGCAGTCAATTACTTGCAGAAGCAAATTTGAATCCTGCTTTGAAAAAAAGGTATGATAAAAATTATATACAAAAGGATTTCGACTGGCCTAAAGGTGACGACTTCGTTGCTTGGTGTAATAAGCACTTACCACAGGCAATACACATTAAATTCACAGGAGGCGAGCCTTTTATCATTCCTTGGATACAGACAGTGCTTGACAAAATTCCAGACGAGCAAAAGAAAAAATGTATCTTGCATTTTACCACAAACCTTACCATAGTTAACCTTGGACTGTTTGAAAACTTCACCAAGTTTAAAGAGGTGTGGTTGAGTGTGTCTGTTGAAGGAATAGAAGAGACACACGAATATCTAAGATACGGACATAAATGGGAAACACTTGAAACAAATATAAGGCTAATACAAGAAATGAAAATACCTAATTTAATATTTAAAGTCAACCATGTGGTCCAGACTGCAAGTTATCATTCTATCATACCGATGACAGAATACTTTGATCAATTAAATATGGATATCCATCCAATATTACTTAAAAAACCTAAGCATCATCATATATCAGCGTTGACCAGAGGAACTAAAAAAAATTTCTTGAATGATACAGCAAAATACAAAGGCCGCAATAATAATTTTATAAATTTTGTAAGATCGGTGTCCGAATTACACATAGAGCAAGATACCGATCTGACCAGACTCTGCATAGAAGATCTATCAAGACTTGACAGGGTAAGGAACAATGATTACAGAAACATCATACCAGAACAAAACTTAAGGTTGTGTTGACACAACTGCGGTAAACCAAGTAAAATTAACATACATTAATAAAAAACCTATAGGAGGATTTAATGTTAGAAAAACTATTTGGTCTAACAAAAGCCAAGACATCAGTGAAAACTGAGATAATGGCTGGCGTGGCCACTTTCCTAACAATGGCCTATATCACGGTGGTCAATCCAGCGATACTTTCAACAGAAGGATCCGGAATGGACTTCGGTGCTGTTTTTACAGCAACGATTATTGCCGCAGTGGTAGGAACATTGATTATGGGGTTATGGGCCAATTGGCCTGTGGCACTTGCACCAGGTATGGGACTAAATGCGTTCTTTACGTTTGGTGTAATATTTGGAATGGGATATACCTTTGAACAGGCTTTGGCCGCTGTATTTGTAGCGGGTATAGTGTTTATTGGATTGTCAGTAACACCTGCCAGAAAATATATCATCAATTCAATTCCGAGAAGTATGAAACTAGGCGTTGGGGCCGGCATAGGATTATTCCTTGCCATCATAGGCTTCAAGAACGCAGGGATCGTAGTTGATCATCCTGCCACTCTAGTTGGACTTGGAGACATCTCAAGTTGGCCTGTGTTATTAGCAGGTCTAGGTTTTGCTGTGATGGCAATCCTTGATAAGAGAAAAGTTCCGGGTGCAATCATCATCGGAATATTAGCAGTCAGCATCATCGCTTGGGTATTTGGAGTATCCGATCTGAATGGTGTTGCGGGTGCGATACCTAGTCCGGCTCATGCTTTCAGTCTAGACTTTAGTCTGATAGCGACAGCAGGATTCATTGGTACTGCGTTTGCATTCTTGTTTGTGGACTTCATGGACACAGCAGGAACCTTAACTTCAGTTGCTAACCTTACAGGTAAGGTGAATAAGAACGGAGAAGTCGAGGGAATCGACCGGGCGTTGCTATCAGATTCTGTTGCAACATCCGTTGGTGCACTGGCAGGAACATCAAATACCACTTCATACATTGAAAGTGGTGCTGGTATCAAAGAAGGTGGAAAAACTGGACTTACGGCAGTGACAGTGGCAGTGCTATTTTTGGCCTGTCTGTTCTTTGCTCCGTTGGCTCAGAGTATCCCGGCATTCGCTACTGCACCGGCATTGATTTTCATCGCAACATACTTCTTGAGGAACCTCAAGGACATTGATTGGGATGATGTGAGTGAATATGCACCGGCCGTATTGGCGGCTGTTATCATGCCACTGACATTCAGTATCGCATATGGTATAGCACTGGGTTTCATAGCCTACGTGGTTATCAAAGCGGCGAGTGGAAGACAAGCAGAACTTAACGGCGGCAGTCTGGCGATTGCGGCGGTAAGTTTACTTTACTTCGTAGCAGTATAAGTTTGTGGGGGAATTAATTTTCCCCCATTGACAAAACATCTAAATAATAATATAATTACAAGTACATCATGGGAAACAAAGCAGGAAAAATTTGGGGACAAACAGAACTAATCGAAGCAAATGGTTCTTGTGAATTCCATAGAATAGATTTTGTAAAAGGTGGGACGTGTTCAAAGCACAAACACGAATACAAATGGAACGGTTTCTACGTGATGTCAGGCGAGATGAAAATCCGTGTATGGCA
>CEOF01098920.1_pt1 | contig 13246 bp, 8 predicted proteins | sample 361311 | NCBI WGS metagenome assembly CEOF01 (sample SAMEA2619667, study PRJEB7988) | marine metagenome | biome: marine biome (ENVO:00000447); feature: surface water layer (ENVO:00002042); material: "saline water (ENVO:00002010), including plankton (ENVO:xxxxxxxx)" | depth 5 m
GTTTCTGTAAACTCTATGATGTGGGAAGGAATGTACTCACCTAGATTCTACAGGAGGACATAATGGTATTAGATAAAATAATTGGAGGAGCACTAGGTTGGTATGGAGCTAACCAATCAGCTAAAGCTGCTAAAGCAGCACAGAAAGCTCAGAATGAAGCAGCTGAAAAACAGTATGAATACAATGTACAGCGATGGGAAATGGACAAGCAGAAAATGCTTGCTGATCGTGAATACAAAGTAAAAGAAATAGAAGAAAGAGCTAGACAAGAAGGACAGCTAGCTGATTTCAAAGATGCATCAAACGCAAGACAATATAATGCTCAGTTACAGATACGTAACTCTCAGCAAGATACGAATGAACGTATGTTTGCTAGATCTAACGCTATCTATCAAGATCAGTTAGGTCTCAATGTTTTGCAAGAAAAGAATGCTAGACAAGAAGAGCTTCAACAGTTAAACGAGATACAAGCTGAAAAAAGATACGAACGAAATTCAGCCTACATTGAAGGTTTACTTGCCGAAGGTGAGATACGTGCAAGAGGACAAACAGGTAGATCAGTACAAAAAGCTAGAAGTGTAGAAACATTAAAAACAGCTACAGCTTTAACACTACTAAATCTATCTTTAGATAATGCAACAGCTGCATCACAAAATGCAATTAAAAATATTAGAGCAGATCGGAAACTAGCTGACCTAAACGCTTTCGCATCTAAAATGTTAGATCCGGGTGAGTTACCTATGCCACTTGAGCCGTTAGCTACACCAAGAGCTACCTATTTATATCCACGGGTATATGAAGAGTATGACTTTGGTCCACAGCCAGTTAAAGGAGCACAAATATCTCCTAGCTCGGCAGCAGCACAAGTATGGGGTTCTAGTATTACAAGTCTGGCTGGACAAGCGTCTCAAATAATCAAAGGACTTAATACTTAAATAACATGTCAAAAAGACCAGACAAACCACAACGCTACGGCAAGGGTGGTCGCTTCGGTGGTAGACAGATATCCAATGCTAGCATAAGTGCTATACAACAGCAAGGGAAAATTACTACTGAAGCTCTAAAAGAGCAAGCTCGTCAACAAAGAGAAATTGACAGCATGCAGATAAAAGGTTTTGAAAGAAAAAACAAGCTACAGCAAGACAATGCTAAAGAGCTATACAGTTTAGAAGTTGATGCACCTTATAAGGCTCGTCAGAACGCATTTAAAGTTAATGCTAATACTGAGATTCAAAACTTAAAACGTGAAGAAGCAGAGTATAGAAGATTAGCTAGTGTGTGGGGCAAACTTAGCCCTACTCTAGCTTCAACCTTTCAAGACTTAACAGGAAATACAATTGATCTAATTCAAACCAAGCGTGGTAGAGCTTACTTCAATGAAATCTTAGGTGATGGTACGCTAGACAAGATCTTGTATACCTATGATAGAGTAGAGCAAAAGTCTAACGCTTTAGATGACGCAGCTAATGAGCAGTCTAAAAAAGTTGACGGAATAATCGAAGGAGATTTTGACCAAGAACAAGAGTTTGATTACTTAAATGAAGCAATTAAAACTAATAACCCAGTTGTTAAAAAGTTAGTAGCAAAGTATATAGATGATAATTTTGACAGCATCATGGAAGATAGGCTGGCTAATTATGAAAACAATATTAATAAATATACTGCTACTGAGTTTTATCAACTACAAGCTCAAGATCTACTAAAACGAACTGGTATTAGTCCTAACTCTAAACAAGGGTTAGAGATAATGCAAAAGTTTACTAATAAAGGTTTAAGTAAAGAATCTCAACTATCACTTGAGCAGAAGTGGATGAATGGTACAGACATTATTAACAAAGGTCTGGATCAGATAGAAGGATACGTAAAAGATGGTAACTATAAAAACGCCAACGCTCAATGGAAGATTATACAAAACAATGTAAACGCACTACCTGTTAAAAATGCAGATGGTATATACAGTCGAAAGCTAAGTGTTAATAGAGCTGAAGAGTTTATTCTTTGGGCAGAAGACCAAGTTGCAGATGCTAGATTTTTAAATAGAGGAGAAGCTGGTTTTCTACAAGCTCAAAAAGTTTTACTAGGCATTGACGAAAACAATCCATACGGATACGAAATTGTAGGTGCTAAAGGTAAAAAAGATGCTAAACATAATAGAATCTCAGGTAAAAATCCTAATCATTTAATAAGACTTCGTGAGGCATGGGAAAACGCTGATACAGCTAACACTTCAAATATCGAACATGTAAATGATCGTAGACTACAAGCTGAAGCTATTGTCTATAAAGATAGAATTAACACTAAAAATGAAGATGGTAGCTTTTACTACGTAGATGCTAACGGACAGCTCAGAGATGCTTTTTGGTCTGACTGGAAAGCTGCTAACGGTAATAAATATGCTAGACAGTATATGGCTGGTATGATAGGTTTCGCTGCTGGTGATGTAGACACTAATACACTTAACTCAAACTTAGTTCAAGCTCTAAGACAAGGTAGAGACTTAGAAGCATACATGATATGGGCTTCATCTTATTCTGATGAAAAACAAAACATAGGTTTTATAACAGAAGGTCTAAGAGAATTATCTTCAAGTATGGGTGTTGAACCAAACAAACTTGATAACGTGATAGCAGATCAGATGAAATCTACTGTTAATAAAGTTATGGAAGCTGACTCACTTGACTCAGTTTTAGATCCTTCTGGACAACACAAAGCTAGACAAATGGCTGGTGCATTTATTTCCTTATATAACAGCCCACAGAATACTGGCACAACAGTTGAAGAAAAGAAAAGTTATGCTAGAGCAGCACTTAATGAGATGCTTGGTATAAGTAATAAAACTGGCGAAGCTATAAAGTTTGATGATGACAGCTATCGTGGTAGTGGTGAGTTTAGACAAAAGCGAACAAAGTCAGGAAAGATACTTTTTGTTAGAGATGCTGGTGTAACATATAACGGTACAACATCCATCGAAATCAACGATGCTTTAACTGGTGAAGGTGGTGCTGATTTAACAGGTGATACTAAAAAAGAAGCTTTAAAAACTTTAATCAGTGAGCAGATAGAAGACCAAAAGATAAGTGGTACAGATTTATATAACTTTTTAAATAACATACCACAAAATGATAGTTTTTTAAATCATCTTGAAAAAGATTTATTAGGTAATATACCTCCTAATAAATTTAAAAATGAAATAAAAGACAGTTATAGTACACTAGCTAGTAATATTTTAGGTAAAGCTTCTAGCCCAGACAATGAAAAATCTCAGGACAAAGCACTACAATGGGGTGCTGCTGAGTGGTGTGAATCAGCTCTAGGTCCGAACGCTAGTGAGATCTACGGTAAAAACTTAGATAGACAAGCTTTTGCTGTATGTATGCAGAGTTTAAAATCTCAAGCTATATCACAAAATGTGCCATTATATCAACTTGTAATAAACCCCAACCTATTTAACAGACTTGTAAGACCATGAATGAAGAAGAACAAATAGCTAGCACGGGGTTTATAAATACAGACCCTTATCCTGATGAGGAACAGTTAGAAACTAAAGATGGTAAACCTGTATTTGCTGCTCCTTTTGGTTCTACATTTGGTAATAGCTCTGTAGATTTAAATGTCAAACAGAACCATGATACCATGAAGGATGAGTATAATGCATACTGGAACTTACCAAGAGGAGAAGAAAAAGATACAGCACAGGAAGCATTTAACCAAAAGTACTTTGGCATGTCTACTGATGAAGTAAGACAGAACCAACGTCAAGTTAATTTAGATGCTAACAATCCACTTAAAAGATTAGATAGTACATTTCAAGGTTTATCAGCCTATGGTTTAGGTGCAGCTGACTTTGTAATGGATGCAGCTGGTACCCTGATACCCGGTATGGATAAAGTGGACGACTGGTGGGATAAGAAAACAAAATTAGATAGTCCTACAAATCAAGCTATCAGAAGATTATCCTCTTTAGTCATACCCGGCATAGTGGGTGGTAATATGACACAAGGTGCGTTGAATGCAAAGTTTGCTGGTGGTGCGTTACTTAGTAAGCCATGGTTTCAAAAACTATTAGCTACAGGTGCTGCTCACGGTACATTAGATATGGGTATTACCTATCTAAATGACATATCTGAAGAGCAGACTATGACTGATGACCTGAGCCAGATGTTTCCTAAAACATTCGGCCCCGGTGGAAGATTACCGTTAGTAGATTTTTTTAGAACTAACGACAGTGATAGTCCACAAATGCGTAAACTAAAGAATACATTAGAAGCTGCACCATTTGCTGCCGTCGGAAGTGTGATTGGTGGCTATGCTGATTTATCGAAAGGTAAGAAAGTCATGGACTGGATGGAGCCTTTAGATGACGCTGCGGCTGCATATAAACAAACAAATATACAGTTTGGTGATGATACTGATTTACTAATACGTTTGCAAGAAATAGATGAATTGCTATCTCTTGGTAATGAGAATATGAGTAGAGCTACACAAGATTTACTTATAAATGAAAAGATAGAACTTGAAGATATTATAGGTCGAAACAAGAATATGGATGATGTTGCACGTAGAGAAGAGGCTGTTCAAGAAATAGAAACAGAAGCTGCTATTGACAACAAACTTAATCCAGAATCCGATCAGCTCGAACTAGATCTTAATGTAGATGGATTAGATCCAGACTTAAACTCTAATATTCTTGACGATGCTGCTAAAGCTAAACAAAGCGTACCTCCCGGTAATGTAGCACGTAACATGGCTGATACTACAGCTATTAAGAATGGTAGTGACTTTTCAACAGGCGACCCTGCACCTATTATTACAGACTCAATGAGACGTAAAGGTCTTATGGTAGGTCCAACATCACGTGGAGCTGTTATGGGTGTAGCAGAAGAAGCTAGGGATGCTGGTAGATTTAATGCTGTAGTAGATGGTATCAGGTTTGGTACAAAAGAAATGAACGCAGCTGCTTGGGGTATATTCAATGATATTATATCAGTACCTACAGTAGATGACTTACGTGATTTATTTGCTACAACTAAAGACGTTAAGAACTTACTTGGTGGTCTATACAGAGTAGAGTATGCACCAGAAGATACAATACGTGCTACAGCATTTGCAGTTAAATACTTATTTGATAGATTTTTAGGTAGACCTATTGCTGAATCATCTGGTAGAGTTATGGATACTTTAGGTAGAGAAGTAGATACGTTAGCTGGTGCGTTAGATGAATTAGCTCCAGAAATTGACCGTAATCGTGCTATGGATCTCATCATAGGTAAGTTAGAGTTTCTACTAGATGAGTATGCATTAAACAAATACATATCAGGTTGGCAGTTACGTAATAAAAACTGGTTTGATCAGACACCTCCAGCTAGTGTAAGAGAAGCTGTTGAAACATTAACAGAAGAATTTACAGAAGTAGAAAATAGTATACATGCTAAGAACAGAGCATTTACTAAAGAGCTAAAAAGATTAAAAAAAGAAAATCCAACAGTACTAAAACCTCTACTTGACGCTTTTTCACATACAAATGGTGATGTAGATAGTCAGGTTAAGTTAATGAAATGGGCAGCAGATCAGATTACACCTCTAGGTTTATTAAGAAGCCCTGATCCTGATAATATGAACTTGTTTGCTAAAGCTGTATGGGCTGTACGCTATAACAATATGTTATCAGGTATATCTGCATTTAATGCTGGATTAGGTAACAGCTTACAGTTACTTACAAAATCATTGACAGTAGCATACGGACATGCTTTAACAATACCCGTTAATCCACAAGCTGGATTTACTGGTTTAAAACGTGCATTTTATTACAACACTGGATTATACGAAACTAACAAGCGAGCTATTACAGACGCTTATCGTATGATGAAAAAAATGAATGCTGATCCTCAAGCTATGCTAACAGCAGCTCGTAAAGATTACGTCTTTAAAACTGACAAAGCATGGAATATTATGGAGGACATGATTCCCTTATATGAATCACAAGGTAACTGGGGTAGAGCATATCAGTTAAAAGTAGCATCTAACTTAAAGCAGTTAGCTGGTATGAAAGCTATGCGTTATGGCATGACTGGTATGGTATTTCCAGATGTATTTACAGCATCACATACTGCTACACATATATCACGCTTAAACGCTTATACAGATGTTTTAGCTGATCAAGGTTTTCCAAACATAAAAATGCTTAAAGAGGCAGAACTTGAAAACTACTCTAAGTATTTTGACGAGAATGGTTTAATCAAGAATGATGTAGTTAAAGCTTTGACAAGTGATATAGCACTTAATACAGATGATGCTTTATCTAACTATCTAACTAAAGCAACTACTGCATTTCCTATACTAAAAGAAGTTATGGCTTTTCCACGGACAGCTTCTAACTACATGAAAATAGGATTATCTTATACTCCTGTGTCAGCTATACCAAATATGAATAAGTTTTCTAAGACTATATATGCAGTTTCAGAATCTGACATAGCTGAAGCTCTTTTAGAGCATGGCATTGATATGTCTAAAACTCCTAACGCTCGTGTTATCTTTGAAGATTTACGTGCTGAGTATATAGGTAGACAAGCTCTAGCTAATACTTTAGTAGGTACATTATATGGATATGCTGTAGCTGGTAACATACGTGGTAATTTACATTACAATGCGAAGACAAGACGAGATCAGATGAATCAAGGTTTAGAGCCTAAAACTATCTACGTTCCCGGTCTGAACAAGTGGGTAAGTTATAAAGGATGGATAGGTATAGAACATGTACTAGCTCCTCTTGCTGACTTAGCTATGTATATGAAAGATGCTGACGAACATCTTATTGAAAGTTGGCAGTCAAAATTATCTTGGACTATAGGTGCTACATTCTTAAACGATACACCATTATATGGTCTAGAAAAAGTATTTGATATACTAAATGGTAACGAACGTGCTTTCTCACAGTTTATAGCTGGTGCTGCTAGTTCAATGGTTCCTTTAAGTGGTGGATTAAATGTTGTATCAAACGCAATACATCAAGCACAACGTAACATTGAAACTGATATAGGTGAGTTCTTTAAAAATAGACTACCCGGTCTTAAAGGTACAGTACCGATAGCAATTAATCCTATTGATGGATTAGAAATTAAAGATGCACAGAATCCCGCATTAGGTGCATTTAACGCTGCTAGTCCTGTTAAGTTTCATGATGAAGTAAAACCATATATGCAGTTTTTGCATGATATAAAATACGGAGGTCTTGGTGCTTTTAAATATGATAGTACAGGATCTTATGAATGGTCAGCTGAAGATCAAGAAAAAATATATAGAATTACAGGTGGCATGAATCTCGAAAAAGAGATTATGAGAATAGCAAGCAGAAAAGATAATCAAGAAATAATTAATGATTTAATGAATCTAAGAAATGAATATCACCCCGGTAATGATGTAATCAAGTTAAAAGCTAGATTAAGTCCTGTTCATAGAGAATTAGATTTATTAATAAATAATGCTATCAAAGTAGCTGAACTACAATATCTAAAAGATCAACCACTCATACAACAAGCTATTGTTAATGCACAATTAGCTAAAAATAGAATGAAGGAAGGTGATGTACAAGGTGCATCTGAACTTCAGAAAAAAGACGCCCAAATTAAACAACTTATACAACACGGTAATTAACTTATGAGTGCTGTTACAGAAAACAACTATACAAGTAATGGTTCACGGACCGATTACTCTTTCACATTTCCATATCTTAAGACATCAGACATCACAGTAAGTCTTGATGGGGTCGCAACAAGTAACTTTACGTTTGTTAATGCTACGACCATACAATTGAATAACGGGGCTACACCACCAGTAGCGACAGCTCCAGCTAATGGAGTTAACATTAGAATACTCAGAGAAACTACAGTTGATAACTTAACAGCAACATTTTATGCTGGCTCGGCAATCAAATCAGAAGATCTAAACGATAACTTTACACAAAACTTATATGTTACACAAGAGGTAAACCAAAGGTATGTTCCGACTACTGGAGGTACTTTTACTGGTAATCTAGATCTTGGTAACAATAAAGTTACTAATCTCGGTAATCCAGTTAATGGCGGTGATGCAGTTAATAAAACTACATTAGATTCTAGCATTGATACTGCTATCGAATCTGACATTTTAGCTGGTACTGATTTATCAAAAACTGCAAGTGGTGGTCAAGTAACCATTAATCATGACGTTGCTGGTGCAGACACAACCATCAATAACAGCAATGGTAACGTCATTCAAGATATAACTATCTCAGCTCAGGGTCACGTTACATCAGCTGGTTCTGTTGACTTAGATGGCAGATATTACACAGAGACTGAGTTAGACGCTGGTCAGTTAGATAATAGATATTACACCGAAACTGAACTCGATGCTGGTCAGTTAGATAACAGATATTATACAGAGACCGAGCTAGATGCTGGACAGTTAGATAACAGATACTATACTGAAACTGAGCTAGACGCTGGTGCTCTTGACCCATTATATTTTAGACAAGATAGTAGCGAGACTATATCTAGTGGACAGACTTGGTCTGCTAGTGATACTTATGTTGCTACTACATCTGCTATTGATGCACGTATCATTGACTTAGTTGATGAAGTTGGTGGTTTTGATATCGTCAACGATGAGCAAAGTTTTCCAGATACAAACCCCGGCGGAACTACAGGACAAGCAGCTGTTTTAAGTATCAAAGCAGCTAGCACAGCTTTAGTTCCAAGCGGTACAACAGTTACTATAACTAATGGTAACTTAGCTAATAATGCAAATATTACGATTACTGGTGTACCTAGTACAATCGCTCAAGGATTTGGATTCTTAGTTGAATCTACAAGTACATTACATACATACACATTTCATAGATTAGTACCAAAAGCAACAGAGGTTACAACAGTTGCTAGCAATGCAACGGCTATAGCAAATGTTGGAAATAATATAACCGCAGTAACTACTGCCAATAACAATATAAGTGACATCACTACTGTTGCTAACAACAATTCTAATGTTACTGCTGTAGCTAATAACTCTAGTAATATAAATAGTGCGGTTTCTAACGCAAGTAATATTAACGCTGCGGTTTCTAACGCAAGTAATATCAACACTATTGCTGCTAACGTAACAAACGTAAATACTGTTGGAAACAATATAGCAAACGTTAATACAGTTGCAACTAATTTAACTGACGTCAATGCTTTTGCTGACACATATCGGATTGCTTCTAGTGATCCATCAACGAGAGCTGACGGTTCAAGTTTACAAGAAGGTGATTTATATTTCAACACTACTTCAGATGAGCTTAAAGTTTATAATGGTGGTGCATGGCAAGGTGGTGTAACAGCTACAGGTAACTTTGCAGTTACAACTGGTAATACATTTACAAGTACTAACAGTCATAATGATAATGTTAAATCTCGTTATGGTACAGGTAATGATTTAGAAATATTTCATGATACGTCCGATTCTATCATAAATTCGTCTGGTACAGGAAGTCTTAAATTACAAGATCAAGGTAATACTAAGCTAGAAGTTACATCTACTGGTACAACAGTAACAGGAGGAGTAACAGCTACATCTTTTACAGGAGATGGAGCTAACTTAACTAATTTACCAGCAGCAAATTTAACAGGAACTATTGCAGATGCAAGATTCCCAGCAACTTTACCGGCTGTTAGTGGAGCTAACTTAACTAACTTACCTGTAGACCTTACAAATTTAAGTGCAACTAATTTAACATCCGGAACAATACCTGATGCTAGATTTCCAGCTGTTTTACCAGCTATTAGTGCCGCTAATTTAACTAACCTTCCATCAACAGGAGGTTTGACTGGTGGATCTACAGACGAATTATTCCTTGAGTCAGATAATGTAATGAGTAACAACTTTACAACAGGAACAAATAAGAATTATCTGAATCTTCTTCCGTTAACAATTAACGCAACATTAACTGTGACAGACGGAAGTTTTATACAGTTCGTATCCGCATAAACCTATGTTAAGTAAATTAATTTTTTTTAAGACTCTTTCTGGAGAGTTAGTAGGTTCTAGCGGTGAACAGTTATTTGTAGAAGCAGATAATCAAGTTAGTAACAGCTTCACAACAACACCCAACAATAACTATCTTGCAATAAGTCCAATCAGCATTTCGCCCGGTTCTGTCCTAACTGTGACAGACGGAGCTGTTGTGGACTTTTATTAAACAATATTATTATGTCAAAATTAAACGTCAATGAAATCGAAGCTACTAGCACTAATACCAATGTAAAAGTTGTTCCTAAAGGTGCTGATGCTACGTGTGAAATTAAAGGTGATACTGATGATGCGACTTTACAACTAAATTGTTCGGCACAAAGTCACGGAGTCAAATTAAAAGCACCAGCTAACAGTGTGGGTCAGAACTATACAATGATCTTGCCTGATAACGCCCCTTCTGTTACAACAACTGAACCTACCAATTCAAGTCTTACTTCAGCTAAATTATTAAAAGTTAAAAGTATTACTGGTTCTGGTTCAAGTGCTGTTGGTCAGTTAGAGTTTGCAGATCAGACTGCACAAGATTTAACTACTTTAGATGCTGCTAATCTTACATCAGGAACCTTACCATCAGCTAGAATACCGACGATACCCGCAAGCGATGCTGGTTTAGAATTAGTCTCAAAGACTGTTGTTGGATCTACTCCTGTTTCTAGTGTCAGCCTTACAGGTTTTTCAAACGATGGAGTGTATAGATTAATCGGAAAAAACATACATTTTAGTGCGAACCAACAATATTATATATACTTTTTAAATAATGCTGGAAGTGAACAGTCTGGTCTTCATTGTGTTTCAGAATTTGGTTTCAATGGAACCGGTCAAGAAAACTATACTAACCATTATGTGAGCGCAAACCAAATTTACGGAGCTATTTACACCGATACAAGCTCGTTTGCATTTATAGCAGATTTTGCTACCAAAGCTGATGCTAATTGGATGATATGGGACGGTATGTCACCGGGAAACGTAAGTAGAAACCACACAACATTTTCAACAATGAACTCTAGTAGTGCTGATATAAGAGGAATAAAAATTCAACCTCAAGCTAGTGCAACTATTTCAACAGGTTCAGAGTTCTGCCTTTACAAATATAGGGAAAGTTAATTATGTCAAAAATAAAAATTAATGAAATTGAATCAGCAAGCACTGACTTAGCAGTAACACCAACTGGTACAAATGGTGCATTGGAAGTGGCTAACGAAGATCAGCAGTCATCTATACAGCTTAATGATTCACTAGATGTACATAAAGTAAAGGTAAAAGGACCAGTTAATACTGCAAGTCAAGACTATACACTGGTTTTACCGGCAACGAATATAACTGCTGATAAATTTGTAAAAGTTGATTCTTTAACAGGTAGCGGATCTACAGCTACAGCACAATTAGGATACCATACTTTTACACCAGCAGATGAAAATAATTTAGTTGGCTCTAGTTTTACAAGTGGTGCAGTACCAGAAGCTAGATATAACGTAAGCGGAACAGCAGGCGGAGGCTTAAAACTTGTTCAAAGACAAACTGTTACAACACAAGCTACAACTCAAAAAGTAGTCTTTACAGGTTTTGAAGATAACACAATGTATAAACTGTATGTCGAAAACTGTGAAACATATAGTCCACAAACATATACAACACAAGGTGGACCCTCAATGCGATTTTTAGATAATACTTATAATGGTGATGGAAGTACCGGTTACTTAGGAAATATATTTCAGTGGAATCACTTGTATTATGATTTAGGTGGTGGTAATTATGGTCAAGTAGATACTGGTCCTTACTATTATCAATGGGGTACTGGTTATGGCGACCACCTCAATTATGTTATGGAGTTTTATAATGCAGCACCTACTAACACAAACGAAGCAAAAATTTTCGGAATGATAAGAGGGATGTCAGCTGTTAATAGTTATAACCATTTAAGAACTTACTGGTCATTTAATAAATACGCCTCCTCACACTCTAAATTTGTAAGATTTCATGGAATAGAATTTTCAGTTGAATATCCTACATTAGGTTCTAATACCTACTACTGGGCTGTTGGTACAACATTCAGCTTGTATAAATATGATGAAACTTAACAATACAATATCATGTCAAAAATAAAAGTTAATGAAATCGAAAGCAGTAGTACAAATGTTAAACTAGCTGCTAAAGGATCAGGAGTTGTAAAAGTTAAAGGTGCTGGGGGATCAGATGGTACATTACAACTTAATTCCGGCACACATAATGTAAAAATTAAATCTCCAGCTCATAGTGCTCAACAATCTTACACTATGGTTTTGCCTGATAATAATATTGAAACAGGTAAATTTTTAAAAGTTAAAAGTGTTACTGGTAGTGGCAATACTGCAACAGGTCAGTTAGAATATGCAACTATATCTGAACCTGATCGTACTAATTTAAATGCTTCAGCAGTAACGTCAGGAACTTTACCAGCTGCTAGATTTACTCCTATGCCAGACACTGTTTCTGCATTTTCATTAGTTTCAGTATCGACTGTTGGAGCTACAGATGTTGCTGAAATAGAAGTTACTGGTTTTGAAAAAGATAAAAGATACTTATTAATTGCTAAAAGGCTTGTAGGATACAGTCCTTCACAATGGTATTTTCACGCACGTCCTTACTACAATATTCCGGGTGTTGGGAGTGGACAAGGTAGTTATTATGGGGTGGAGCAACATGCTCCAAGTAGTGGTAATGGTAATCAAGCCAGTCGACCTAGCGGTGATTTACTGTTAAAGCCATCAGAGAATGCACCGGCTTGGCAAAAGACTATGGGATGTGTTATGGAAATACTTAATGATTCCACGCACGGAGCAACTTTTTCTAGATGTATGTGGTGTGGAAATAGTAATTTATCCTCTGGTCCTTATAACTACCAAGATGCTTATATGGGGCACTATTACCCACAGCCTATGTGGCTAAGTAGCATTAAATTTTTACCCTATCAAAGCTATCAAAACTTTACTCAAGGCACAACAATCTTATTATACAAATACAATTAACGGATAAACTAAATGTACAAAATGGTAGATGGTGTAACCATCAAAATGTCAGACGAAGAGATTGCAGCATACGAAGCAGCGATGCCAACAGCTGACCAAATACTTGCTCAAAAATGGGCGTCTGTAAGACGAGATCGAAATGGCAGACTAGCAGCAACAGACTGGAGAGCTGGTAGTGATCTTACATTATCTGATGCTTG
>CEOF01161522.1_pt1 | contig 13242 bp, 14 predicted proteins | sample 361311 | NCBI WGS metagenome assembly CEOF01 (sample SAMEA2619667, study PRJEB7988) | marine metagenome | biome: marine biome (ENVO:00000447); feature: surface water layer (ENVO:00002042); material: "saline water (ENVO:00002010), including plankton (ENVO:xxxxxxxx)" | depth 5 m
GATAACGATCCTACCAATTGATTTTCTTTATCTTTTTCTGTTCTTTTTTTAAAATTATCAAAATCAGCAGCAAGTCTTAAGTAGTCATCTTTTATTTTTTCGTAATCTTCTAAAGGTATAGAGGCTGATTCTTTCTCTTCAGAACTATCTATATTTTTTTCATCATCTTTTTTATTAGTTGATGATTTTTTACTCATCTTCTTCTACGACTTCACCATCAACAACATCATCATTAGATTCATCGTTTTCTGCAGATTCATTGTTTTGCTGTGCTTCAGCATAAAGCTTTTCTGCAAATGATTGGCTAGCTTTAGTCAGCTCTTCTATAGAATTTTTCATCTCATCCAGAGTTGCTTCTTGGTTCTCAAGGACTTTTGATAGGCTATCTTTAGATTCATTAATAGCTTTAATTTCATCATCAGTCGCTTTGTCTTTATTTTCTTCAAGCATCTTTTCTGTAGATGTAACCATACTTTCAGCTAAGTTCCTTGTCTCTACAAGCTCTTTCTTTTTAGCATCTTCATTTGCATGCACTTCAGCATCTTTAACCATTCTCTCGATTTCATCCTCTTCAAGTGCAGTACCCCCAGTTATTGTTATAGCCTGTTCTTTACCTGTACCAAGGTCTTTAGCATTAACATTAACGATACCGTTCGCATCAATATCAAAAGTGACCTCAATTTGAGGGGTACCAGCTTTAGCTGAAGGAATGTCAGTTAAGTTAAACTTACCTAATGATTTATTGCCTGAAGCCATTTCTCTTTCTCCTTGCAGTACATGAATTTCCACCTGGGTCTGTCCATCATCAGCGGTTGAAAATGTTTCTGATCTTTTTGTAGGTATAGTTGTATTTCTTTCAATCATTTTTGTCATAATTCCACCCTTTGTTTCAACACCAAGAGTTAAAGGTGTAACATCAAGTAGTAATACATCTTTTACATCACCTTTTAATACTCCAGCTTGAATAGCAGCACCTGAAGCTACAACTTCATCGGGGTTTACACCTTTTGACGGATCTTTTCCTGTCATAGATTTAACCAAGGCTTGAACAGCCGGAATCCTTGTTGATCCACCAACTAGAATTATGTGTTGAATGTCTGAAAAAGATAATCCAGCATCTTTAACAGCTTTATTTACTGGGTCTTTTGTCCTATCAACAAGATCAGATGTTATTTTTTCAAACTCACTTCTTGATAATTTTTCAAGTAAATGCTGTGGTCCCGAATCATTAGCTGTAATAAAAGGTAAGTTAACTTCTGTTTCAGTTGTAGAAGAAAGTTCTATTTTTGCTTTTTCAGCACCTTCTTTTATTCTTTGCATAGCCATTTTGTCCTCAGAAATGTCAATACCTGTTGAAGATTTAAACTTATCAACCAACCATTCCATTACTCTTTCATCCCAGTCATCCCCACCTAATTTAGAATCACCAGATGTTGATTTAACTTCAAAAACACCTTCTGAAATTTCTAGTACTGAGACATCAAATGTTCCACCACCTAAGTCATAAACTAAAATTTTCTGATCTTCATTATTTTCTAGTCCATAAGCCAATGCGGCAGCAGTAGGCTCATTAATTATTCTTAATACATTTAATCCAGCAATTTGGCCAGCTTCTTTAGTAGCTTGTCTCTCTGCATCATTGAAATAAGCGGGTACAGTTACAACTGCATCTGTTACATCTTCTCCTATGTAACTTTCAGCATCTCTTTTTAGTTTTTGAAGAATTCTTGCCGAAACCTCTTGTGGTGTATATTCTTTATTTTCAAACTTTTCTTTCCAATTTGTTCCAATTTGTCTTTTGATAGACCTAACAGTATTATCTGGATTTGTAATTGCCTGTCTTTTAGCTAGCTCCCCAACTAATACTTCTTCACCTTTGAATGCAACAATAGAAGGAGTTGTTCTATTTCCCTCAGCATTAGCTATAACAGTTGGTTCTCCGCCTTCTAAAACGGCAACCACACTATTCGTAGTACCTAAATCAATACCTACTGCTTTTCCCATTGATGATTTCCTTTCGTAATAAAAATTTTAAATTATTGTTCTCTTGGTAAATGTCCACGAACTCTTGGATAAGAGACAGGAGAGTGAAGAAAACAGAGTTTCTTTTTGTTGTATATGCTTATTACAGTTTCACATCCGGAAAAATCACAGACACGACCTGATGTATAGCTTTTAGATCTTCTAACTCCGGGCTTAACCGAAGAAGCCGTTAATGTTGAGCTCATAATATTTCCTTTCTTATCTAACCTTAATTAGTAATAAAATCTAAGTAATTTTACTTAGATTTAATATAAATATACTACAACGGGAAATTAATACAAACTTTTTTTATTTTTTTAAGTAAAAATACCTATTCTTTGATTACTTTTAATGCTGATATTATTGAATAATGAATAATTTGGATATACATATAGTTGGTCTTGGAAATCTTGGTTCGGCATTATTAAAAGGATTAAAAAATCTTGATAACAACTTAACATTTCATCTTTATGAAAAAGAACCAAAAATAATAGATTTTATTAATGGTGAATTTGGAATTAAGTCAAAGACAGAACTTGAAGCTATAGAAAGCGGTGTCCTTATTCTTTGCATCAAACCAAAAGATCTGAATAATTTTATTGAAATGAATAAAAAAAAGATATCAGAAAATGTTTTAATATGTACTGTATTAGCTGGTGTTGAAACTTCATATATATCAAAATTCGTAAATAACAAAATTATTCGCCTCATGCCAAATCTATCTATAAAAGACAACAATGGTTTTATTCCATACACAAAGACTTATGAAGAAGATTATTTATCTTTCGAGACAATTTTAAATGGGCTTGGAATAATTTCAGAGTATGAAGAAGAGCTTTTTCACATAATTACTGCAATATACGGAAGCGGTCCTGCATGGTATCTAGAGCTTTCATCAAAAATTGCAGAAGCTGCTACAAATCTAGGGTTATCTAAAGATGATTCAAACAAAATAATTAATGAACTTTTAAAATCATTGCCAGCATTTGCTAATGATGAAGAGTTTGGTGATATAGTAGAAAAAATAAAATCGCCTAATGGTACAACGGAAGCAGGCCTCAATTCGCTAATGGCTGATTCTTTTGATAAAATTATCTTCAACGCAATTAATTCTGCAACAGAAAGATCAATTCAGATATCAAAAGAAATAAATAATGAATAATCAAAAAAAAGAAAGACAAGTAAATGATTATGTTCTGTTGTTTTCCGCAGGAGCTGCACTTGGAACAATATTCTTATGGGGAGCAAGCTATATCTTTCCAGAAGGAGAAATAGTTGAAGGTAGAAGGGTCTTTGAAAATATTCCAAAATACCTTCAGTATCTTTTCTATTTACTAAGTGCTTCTTCAATTTTCATATCTGGTTACCTCTTTTCTTTAAGAGCAAAAAATTGGTCAAGAGGCACTGAAGAAAAAAGGAAAGTAAAAATAAGTCAAAGAATTGTAAGTTTGTTTGATGGTCTTTTAATGAGAACATTATTGAGATTTAAAGCTGCTGGGCTGATGCACTCAATGATTTATATAGGTTTTCTAGGACTATTTGCAGGAACTATAACTCTTGAAATCCATCATTTAATGCCTCCATCATTAAAATTTTTACAAGGCACAACTTATTTAATTTATTCTTTTACTTTAGAACTTGCATCGTTAGTTTATCTTGGCGGTATAGCTTGGGCTTTGTATAGAAGAATATTTGGTACTGAAGAAAGATTAAAAACAAAGACTAAGATGGACGATTATTTAACCCTTGCTTTATTAGGGTTTATGGGAGTTTCGGGCTTAACAACTGAAGCTGGCCGAATAATAGTTGAAGGTTTCCCAGATTATGAAAAATGGAGTTTCGTAGGTTATTTTATTGCAGAGTTGTTACCTATAGAAAATGGAGTTACTTTTCATAGAATTTCTTGGATTCTTCATGTGATTTCCTTTTTCATATTTTTGATAGTTCTTCCTCAGTCGAAGCTTCGTCACATAGTGACTTCTCCTGTAAATATGTATTTAAGTCCAAAAGAACGACCAAAAGGAGCCATGAAAGACATTGGCAATCTTATGGAATTAGATGATATTGACAGCGTTGGAGTTGAGCTTATTGAAAATTTTACTTGGAAACAACTTGTTGATTTAGATGCCTGTACAGTATGTGGAAGATGCACCTCTGTATGTCCTGCAAATTTAACTGGTAAACCATTAGACCCAAGAGAAATAATTCTTAAAGTTGGTCAAGTTATGTCAGATACAGGAGAGCCACCTGTACCGGCTACAGTCACAACACCTATAGATCTTAAAGTAAAAACTTCTAGTGTGTTTGAAAGGGTAACACCAGAAGAGTTGTGGGCTTGTACTTCATGTAAAGCTTGTGATGAAATTTGTCCTGTGAATATTGAAATTTTAGACAAAATATTGGACATGAGAAGACACCTTGCATTGATGGCGTCAGACTTTCCTACTGAGCTTGGTAAAGCTTATGTTGCAATGGAGAACTCATCAAACCCATGGGGTGCTTCCCAAAACGATAGGATGAAATGGTCTGAAGGTTTAGACTTTGATATTCCATTATTGGAAGAAAATAATAAAGAAGAAATTGAATACCTTTATTGGGTGGGTTGTGCTGGAGCATTTGATGATAGAAATATTCCTGTTACAAAAGCAGTAGCAACTTTACTTAAAAGAGCGAATGTTTCATATGCAGTCCTAGGTCCAAAAGAAATTTGTACAGGTGACTCAGCAAGAAGAACAGGAAATGAATTTGTTTTTCAACAGCTTGCAATTCAAAACATTGAAAATATGAATAATTTAAATGTTAAAAAAGTTATAACACAATGCCCCCATTGTTTTAATACCATTGCTAATGAGTATCCTCAGCTAGGTGGAGATTATGAAGTAATTCATCACAGTCAACTATTAACAGAGCTTGTTCAATCAAAAAAAATTGAAGTTGGATCAACAGACAAGCCTTACTCAATTACATATCACGATTCATGTTACTTAGGAAGGCATAATGATATATATACTGCTCCAAGAGAAATCGTCGGTTCAATTGGTGGTATAGAAATAAGGGAAATGAAGCGCCAAGGAACAAAAAGCTTTTGTTGTGGTGCTGGTGGGGGAAGAATGTGGATGGAAGAAAACACTGGTAAAAAAGTGAATATAGAGAGATCTCAAGAAGCCATAGACACCGGTGCAGATGAAGTAGCTGTAGCCTGTCCTTTTTGTTACATCATGATGGATGATGGAGTAAAAGAGCTAGGAGAAGGAGACAACGTTAAGGTTAGAGACGTTTCTTTAATTTTGTTAGATAACTTAAAGAAAGACTAAATATTTTTACCTAAAAAGAATTTCTTAATGTCATTTTTTGAATTATTTATACAATAAATTACGTAAACAGCTGTAGTTAGATTTCCTAATATCATTAAAAAGAAGACCCAAACAACAGAAGTATAATTTTTTTCTCTATATATCATCCAGATTGCGATAAGTATAAAGCCCGAATATAAGTCAACCAGTGAGACAATACCCCAAGGTAGTGTCGGAATAATAGAATCAAATAAACTAGTTTGATTTTGTGCCCATAAAATTACACTAATCATTGCTAAAGAAATAAAATAAGATATTACTTTTGTTATAGTCATACACTAGATTTTAAATAAGAGAATATATATATGCGAAACAATAACATTTTTTATAGAATTTTGAAATTAGACAAGAGTGTCTATAACGAATTAGTTACTGACTCATCATCTGCTCAAAGAGCAGGAGCAATATGGGTAGTTAGTTATTTGATAACTATTCTTGCTTCATTTACTTTGATTAGAAATTTTGGAGATTTTCTTAAAACTAATTTACCTCTTCTAACAAGTGGGCTTCCGGAAGAATCTTTAATAGAAATAACAAAGGCTATTTCTGAACTTGAGACCCTATTTGATTCAGCAGGTCTGACTACTGAGTTAACTATTGCATTAGGAACAGGGTTAGCTTCAGCACTTTTTGGCATAAGTTTTATATATCTACTAACTAAATATTTATTGAGAAAAGATCCAAGTTTTTTCCAAATTTTAATAATTTATGGTTTCTCATCTTTACCACTCTTCTTAAATACTCCAATATTATTTATTGATTCAATTGGTTTCCAAGGCATGATACTTTTCTTTTCGAGTATTTATTCTATTGTTTGTTTAGGATCTGGGTTGAAACAAGTTTATTATTTAAGAAATATTGAAACAATTTTATTAGTAGTAGGTTCTACTGTTGCAAGTTCAATATTTCTTCCAGGAGCCTAAGTGATAGCTGGGGTAATTCTTGCTGCTGGAGATTCATCTCGAATGGGCTTTCCAAAACAATTAGCAGAATATAAAGGCAAGACTATATTAGAGACAGTAGTGGACACAGTAACTTCTAATCTTGAAGAAACGGTTGTTGTGCTAGGTCATGAAAATGACACAATTACTGAAAAACTAGATTTTAAAGAAAGCACAATACTAATAAATGAAAATTGGGAGGAAGGGATTGTTTCATCTATTAGGACAGCACTGTTTTACTTAAGTGAAAACAATGAAATAGATAGTGCGATGATTTTTATGGCTGATCAGCCTTCTGTAAATAATAAAATTATCGATAAATTAATAAAAACGAAAAAAAAAGATGACGAAGTTGTGATTTCAAAATATCGTTATAAGTTAAATTATCCAATTATTGTACCAAAGTATTTTTGGAGTAAGCTTGAGCTCCTTACTTATGATAATCTTCTTGGTGAAGACGACTCTTTATTCAAAAATTTTGATTTAGTCGACTTTTTCGATTCATCAGAGTACAAATCAAAGATAGTAAATTTTAATTTTTTAGAACCAACTGATTACGACGAGCAGAAAGATTTTTGAGAGTGGGAAAATCTCTTTAAAAAATTTGTTAACTTACAAAAATATTTTTGTACAATTTAATAATGACTTCAATAAATTCGATAAACGGTATGACTCACATTGAGGCTACAAAATTAAGAAGAGCAAGAGTTCGTACAACTGTAACATTCTTACAAATCGCATCATCAAGATCAGGAAGAGCATTATTAACTAAGGAAACAGGAATTAGTTCTCCAAAATTACTTCATTGGGCAAAAAGAGCTGAGTTGATGAAAATAAGAGACCTTGGAAGAGATTATTCTGACTTATTAGAGGCTGTAGGTGTAGAAAGTGTCTCAGAACTTAAAAGAAGAAACCCCGAGTCACTTCATGAATCAATGTCATTAATAAACAATAAACAAGAAATTGTTGATAGAATGCCTTCACTTAAAAGAGTTGCTAAATGGATAGAGGAATCAAAAGATATAGACATTAAGGTCTCTTCTTAGTTAACCAACAATCTATCATTAAATTGTGGAAACAAAAAAAATAAGAATAACTGGTGCACAATTGTCTTTTACGGTTGGAGCAATTCAAGAAAATAAGTCAAAAATCTTAAATACTTTAGAAGAAGCAGAAAAAATTAATTCAGATATAGTTGTTTTTCCAGAACTCTGCGTTACTGGTTACCCTCCAGAAGATTTGCTTTTAAGAGAAAGTTTTGTAGGAAAAAATTTCGCAGTATTAGAAGAGATTGCAGAATTTTCTGGAAGAACAAGTGGAGTTATAGGTTTTGTTGACAGAAGCTTGGAAGAGCAAACTATGGATAATGTTGATAGAAATATAACTAATGCTGCAGCAATAGTCCAAAATGGAGATGTAAAAGGTATTTATCACAAATGTTATCTTCCTAATTATTCAGTTTTTGATGAAGCTAGATATTTTGCAAAAGGAACAAAGCCAGAAGAAATATTTTGGTATGAAGATATCGCAGTTGGAATTAATATCTGTGAAGATATTTGGATTAATAATGGGCCTGCTGAAGAGCAGGTTAAAAAAGGAGCGTCACTAATAATTAATATAAATGCTTCCCCATTTGATATTAATAAGACAGAGTCAAGAAAAGTGAATGTAAGAGATAAAGCAAAAAAATTAAACGTACCAATTCTTTATTTAAACATGGTCGGAGGGCAAGATGAGTTAGTTTTTGATGGAGGTTCTTTTCTAGTTGATGCTGATGGAAATATAATATATGAGGCAGGACAATTTTCAGAAGAAATTTTTAGCTTTGATTTAGAACTAGAAATTAAAAATGTTAAATCAGAAAACAAGTTAATAGTAAATGAAAAAAAATCTGATTTACCACCTTTAAAAACATCAGATTCTTTAAGTGAGCTTGAGTCAATGTATGCAGCTTTAAAAATGGGTTTATCTGATTATGTAGAAAAAAATAACTTTAAAAAAGTTTTGGTTGGTCTTTCTGGGGGGATAGATTCAGCCTTAACAGCGACAATTGCTGTGGATGCCTTAACTTCTGATAATGTTATTGGAGTTGCAATGCCATCAAAATTTAATCCAAAAAGCTCTTTAGGGGACGCCAAAGAGCTAGCAGATAATTTAAATATAGAATTAAAGACTGTAAACATTGAAGAAACTGCTGAAAAATTTAGAAATTTATTAAAAGATAATATTGATGATGATTTAAAAAGTGTTGTTGATGAGAATATACAATCCAGAATTAGAGGCAATATATTAATGGGTTTATCGAATCAATTAGGAGCGATGGTTGTTTCTACTGGAAATAAATCAGAAATGGCAGTTGGTTATTCAACACTTTATGGAGATTTAGTTGGTGGTTTTGCCTTACTTAAGGATGTGTATAAAACTGAAGTATACAAATTATCGGATTATCGAAACTCTATATCGAAAGTTATTCCACAAAATATAATAGAAAAAAAACCAAGCGCCGAACTAAGTGAAGATCAATATGATTCTGATTCCCTCCCTGAATACGATCTTTTAGATAAAATATTAAAAATGTACATTGAGCTTGACTATTCTTCAGAAAAAATAATAAATTCCGATATTGACAAAGAAGTTGTATTTGATATTCTCGAAAAAATAGACAGAAATGAGTATAAACGTAAACAGGTTGCACCTGGTGTAAAATTAACTAGTAGGGCTTTTGGTAAAGACAGGAGAATGCCAATTACAAATACTTACATAAGAGACAGGTCATAAATTGTATTTAATTAACGGTAAGGAAGTCACTAAAGAAGAGTTTCAAATACCAGTTGAAGATTTAGTTATATGGAGAGGTGACGGTATTTTTGAAGCCATAGGGATCCATCAGGGCTTTTTATTTGCCCTTGAAGAACATATTGAAAGGTTCAAGAAATCTGCTCAAAAAATGCATTTTGACAATATTGATTTTGATAAAATTGAAAAAGACTTAGTAAGAGTAGCTTCTAATTATGACTCCGGTTATATGAGAGTCATAATTGGGAGAGGAGCTTCGAAAGAAGAATCAAAAGTTTATATGTTTTATCAAGATCCAATTCCTGTTCCCGACTACTACTCCCTACAGTCACACAAAGCTCACTGGATGTCAGGTGGTGATTTTCAAATCGACGAAGTAAGTAACATAGCAGCAAAATCTACATCATATGCAATGAATATGAGCCACACAAGACTTGCAGAAAAAGAAGGATTTACCGATTCCTTGCTTCTTAATAAAGACAATATTGTTCTCGAGGGTCCTTCGTTTTCTGTTGCATGGATAAAAGCTGGAAAAGTTTTTATTCCTGATTTAGACCTAGGAATTTTAGACTCAGTAACTCGTCGCTCTCTTATTGAAATTGGAGATAATTACGATATCAATGTTTCAATTGAAAGAATTTCTATTGAGGACTTGTATGAAGTCGATTCTGTTTTTGTTCTCTCCACAGCGAAACATGCAAGATTTGTTAACAAAATAGACAATAAAGAATATTCAGAAGATAAATTATTACCTGTAATTAGAACCTATTTTAAAGAACAAGTAGAAAGAGAAAAGAGTAGAAAGCTTTCAAATTAGGAGGTGCAATGAGATTAACACAATATTCTCACGGCTCTGGTTGAGCTTGTAAACTCGCACCAAGCGAGCTTGCTCAAGTTTTGAAGCAATTTGAACAACATAAAGCTCTTAAATCTGAAAATTTAATTGTTGGTTTAGAAAACCCTGATGATGGTGGGGTAATCAATGTTGGGGAAACAAAAATAATACAAACTGTAGATTTTTTCACACCGATTCTTGACAGCCCTTATGACTGGGGAAGAGTTGCAGCAGCGAATGCTTTATCAGACATTTATGCAATGGGAGGAGAGCCTTTATCTGCTCTTCAATTAGTTTGCTGGCCAAGAGAAGAGATAGGTTTTGATGTTTTAGCTGAAGTAATAAATGGAGGTTTAGACATAATGGGTGAGGCGGGCTGTACCGTAATTGGTGGTCACAGTATTGATGATAAAGAACCAAAGTACGGCTTTTCTGTAACAGGAATTATTAAGGACAACCCTTTACTTAACAACAGTATCGCGGATAAAGACAAACTATACATCACAAAACCATTAGGCATAGGAATCATAGCAACAGCAATTAAAAAAGATATTGCCTCAAAGGATGAGATTTTAGAAGCCACAAATACTATGGTTGCACTAAATAAAGATGCACTTAGATTTGCAAAAGATAATGATGCAAACGCCCTAACTGATATAACAGGCTTTGGCTTGCTTGGTCACTTGACAGAAATGATAAGAGAAACAAAACTATCAGCAGAAATAAAATCAGAAAAGGTTCCTGTAATTAATGGAGTGAAAGAGCTTCTTGAAAAAGGGATATATCCCTCAGGAAGTCAGCGTAACTTTGCTTCTGTAAAAGATAAACTAATTTACGAAATCGAGGAGGATAAAATTAAATTATTTTGTGATGCTCAAACAAGTGGAGGATTATTGATTTCTATTCCCAGTCAGTCAACTATTAACAGTAAAGAAGTAAAGGAAAACTATGGAATTGATATTTGGGAAATAGGCGAAATAAATAGTGAATATAATGAAAAGATAAATATTATTTAAATAATGATTAAAACACTCACCAAAATATTTGCTTTCAGTGCTATCGTAAAAAATTTAGTTGAAACAAAAAAAAGCAAAACAGAAGGGATAACACAACTCCATCCTTCAAAAATTTCTGGAAGAACAGTTTACATCCGCGAAAAAGAGTATTTTATTAGAGAATCTTATGTCGAAGGTACCACACCAATAGTTTTTTTACATAGTTGGGGTTCTGACTCTTTGGGAAGCTGGTTTAAAGTTTTACCAAAATATGAAATAAAAAACTCTTTTGTAGCAATTGATCTTAAGAATCATGGAAAATCAGACGCAAGCTGGGAGAGGTGGGACATTGATGAAAATGCGGACACGGTAATTAGTATTTTAAATAATTTAAATATAAAAAAATGTTATTTAGTTGGTTGGTCTATGGGTAGTGCTGTTGCATTAAGCATTACAAGAAAAAATCCAAACTTAATAAAAAAATTAGTATTAATCACTCCATTCAGTTGGCAAGGCTTTAGCGCTGAATCACCTTTATTTAAATTGTTTGTAGCAGGAGTGAGAGTAAGAGAGAGACTATTTCCTAATTCAAATCCTCAATCAAAATATTCATTTTTAAGAAAGTCAAAAGCTGTAAAGAATGAATACTCAGAATGGGCTTGGAATAATTTACATAAATCAAAAGATAATTTTATTTATGCTGATGGAGGAAGGTTTGTAGTACCTTTTGATGCAAGACCCTGGTTAGATCAAATAGATACAGAAACACTAGTCTTAACTGGCGGTAAAGACAGTTTGGTCCCAGAACATATTTCATCTGAAATAATAGATGGACTAGAGAATGTAGAATCTAAAATATTTACTGACGCAACACACGGTATTCCATGGACACATGACCATGAACTTGTAGAAGAGCTAGATAGATTTCTAGAATTATGAAAAATGTTCTTTTTGTAGCACCAACTAGATATGAAGTACCCCTAACTGAAAATATAGAAAAAAAATTTAAATATTTGAATGAAATCTGCAACTTACATATTTTCGCTTTTGCAGATAAAAAAATATATAAAACATCTGGAAATACAAAACTTTATTTATATAAAAAGGTTAAAAATAGAATTTTAAATTATATAAAAATATTTTTTTTGTCAGTATTTACTCTTCCATCAGTTGTTAAAAAAAATAATATAGAGATAATTTCATATCAAGATCCAGTTTCAAGCTTTTTCTCCATAATTGGTTTAAGAATAAGGAATATCAAAACAAAAATAATTATTGAAACTCATGGAGACTTTATTGAAACACTGAGCCTTGAGAAGAATTTATTATTTCCAAATTTATACAAAAAAGTATTTAGAAGGATGGCAAAGTACACACTAGATAAAGCTGATAAGCTTAGAGCCGTTTCCTCTTCTACAGAAGCACAGGTGAGAGAAATAAATCAAAATAAAGAAATAACCAGATTTCCAGCTTGGGTTGATTTTGATAATTTTAAAGATATTGATCCAGTTAGACAGAGTAATAAAGAATTTAAAATTCTATTCATAGGAAGTGTCACCGACAGAAAGAAACCACACTTAATTATTGAAGCTATAAATAAAATTAAAAGTAAAGATATAAAATTATATGTTGTTGGCCCAACACCGAATGACAACTATTTATCTCAATTGCAAGCTCTTGTTCAGGGATATGACTTAGAAGATCAAGTTATATTTACTGGTTCCGTAAACCGCGAATCTGTAATGGAACATTATTCAGAAACGAACTTGATGATTTTACCTTCAGTTTCTGAAGGTTTAGCAAGGGTAATATTTGAATCGCAGGTAACTGCATGCCCTGTTCTTGTAACCGACGCACCAGGAATGGGAGATATTGTAATAGATGGACAAACTGGATATATATTTGAGAGCAATAATCTTGAAAGCCTTACTAATAAAATTCAAGAAATTAAAAATAATTATGAAGATGCAATCCATGTTGGCAACAATGCAAAAGATTTTATATTAAGCAATTACTCAGCAGATAATTTCAAGTTTAGTTTTAAAAAGCTTTTTGACACAGTCTAGATATTTTTGATGTTAAAAGTATTAATTATTTCATCAATCTCAATAATTTTTATCCTAGGAATTATATGGTTAATTAAAAACTCTAATAAAAGAATTAATGAAGCATTAATTAAAGTATCTGAGGATTTAAATTTTCTTTACAGACCTCAAAAAAGTATTTTTAAGAAAAAAATTACTACTGGAACAATAGATTGTTAACTGGTCAACTTTTAATGCGGTTGTTAAATGTTTGGC
>CEOF01043419.1_pt1 | contig 13235 bp, 12 predicted proteins | sample 361311 | NCBI WGS metagenome assembly CEOF01 (sample SAMEA2619667, study PRJEB7988) | marine metagenome | biome: marine biome (ENVO:00000447); feature: surface water layer (ENVO:00002042); material: "saline water (ENVO:00002010), including plankton (ENVO:xxxxxxxx)" | depth 5 m
TTGAATATTTTGTTCCATACCTTGTAGTTCTTTTGCTCTTGCTTGATTAGTAACTTCAGTTTGATTTTGGGTATCAGCTGAGTATGTTTGCAATTTTGTTTGATACTCCTTCATTGAAGCTTCAATCTCAGATTGATATGTTTTTTGTAATTTTTCAATTTGAGCTGTTGCTTCTAAAACCTCAGGCATTTCACTTATTAATGCTTGAGAATCAATATGTGCAACATTATTTTGGGCAAAATGAACTGAACTTATTACTAAAAAAAGAATGGTTGTAAATAATTTTAAATATTTCATAATAATTTTATTTGTTTTTTCTTGCTTTTAATATACTGTCTCTTCTCTTTTGGATCGATAATTTTCTCAGTTCCTTAACTTTAGATAAAGAATCTCTCCTTTTTTGTTTTATTTCATCTTCAAAATTCATTTGAAGGTTTTCAATTTTTTCTTGTCTTAAAATACTTTTTAAAACCAGCTCGCTAATATCGTATTTTTTTTCCGAATATAGCATAACTATAGCAGATGATTTGTCAAAAATATAGTCAAATTTATTTTTTTCAACTATTTTTTTCACAGCTTCAAGTACCTCATCTTGAATAGGTTGAATTAAAATTTTTTCCTGAGTTATCCAGTCACCTTCAGCACCAAATCTTTTTTGTTGGTAGTTTTCAAGTTGAAATTTTTTAAAATCTATTTCCTTTTTAAACTCGTTATATATTGTAGAAGTTATTAAAGGTCTTTTTATTTCTAGTTCTTCATATTCTTGTTCAATTTTTTTTAATCTTTCCTCAATTTCTTTTCTCCATTTTTCAAGTTTTAATGAATATTCTTGATTAGCTAAATTATATTCTTCTAAATTTTCTAAGATATATTCCATATTGATATAACCAATTCTTAAGTTTTTCTGTGAAATGATTTTAGATGAGAACAGAAATAAAAATAATTGTATAAATAGAATAATTTTAAGTTTGCTTTTAAGATGCATTTATTAAAATATATTAAAATTGTTGACCTATAACAAAATGAGTTTCCCATCCATTAGGAGTTAAGTTAGAATCATTTGTATTGTCTAGACCATATGCAAAATCAATTCCCAGAAGACCAAATGCTGGCATAAAAATTCTTAGTCCAAATCCCATTGATCTTTTTGAGTTAAAAGGATTAAATTCTCTGAAGTTATCGTATCCTTGACCAGCTTCTAAAAAAGTTAATCCAAAAATTGAAGCAGCAGGTTTTAAGGTAATAGGGTATCTAAGTTCAAGTGAAAATCTATTGTAAATAGTTGAACCATTAGTAGTTGATAATGATTGATTGGGATATCCTCGCAAACTTATCATTTCTCTACCATCCATGGCATACTGAGACATACCATCACCACCAAGAAAAAATCTGTCAAAAGGAATTACTCCTCTATCATTATTATATGCTCCTAAAAATCCAAACTCAGTATGAGTCCTCAGAACTAACTTATCAACTAGCCTAGTATACCAAGTTCCTTTAAACTTAATTTTATAAAATTCTAGCCATTTAAATCTTTCTTGATCAATTTTTGCTTGATCAGGATTTCCATCATTATCCTGATACTCTTCTTGGTTACTCAAATTTGCATAATCAACACCATTCCAAAGTGAATAGGGTAGAGAAAATCTAGCTGATAACATAAACTCTGAACCACCCAAAGGAAATATAGGATTTGTGTAAGTATTATTTCTTGACAATGCAACTGTGTATGAAATATTATTAGATTTACCTTCACCAAAAGTAAATAGTCCAGTGTAATAATTATTTAGATTGTAATACTGATAAGATAAAGTCTGAGATAATAAAAAATAGTCATCAGGTACTCTTAATCTTTTTGCTAAACCAATACTTGCACCCGTAATTTCAAATGATTGACTCTTATCAACTCTACCAGTGAAAAAATTATATCTGTATTGTTTTGTGTGAGAAAAAGATGTTGAAAACTGAACTGGTTGTTCTCCTCCAAACCATGGGTCAGATAATGAAAAACTATAAACTCTATAAAATCTATTGGCTTGTAGCCTAAGTGAAAGCGCTTGACCATCGCCCATTGGAACAGGTTTCCAAGCAGATTTATTCTTTAAATTTTTTAATGAAAAATTATTGAAAGAAAGACCTAGAGTTCCAATAAATCCACCTCCTCCATAACCACCTTGAAGTTCAACTTGACTTGCAGATTTTTCAACTAATCCATATTCAATATCAACTGTCCCTGCGTTTGGATCAACATTTTTAAAGTCTGGACTAATTTGTTCAGGATCAAAAAAACCTAATTGACCAAGTTCACGAACGGTTCTTACAATTTTATCTTTACTATACAATTCACCAGGCTTAGTTCTTAATTCTCTGTAAATAACATTATCATTAGTTCGATCATTACCGATAACTGTTATTTTATTAAAAAAAGCAGGTTTACCCTCATTAATTCTTATTTCAAAATTTATTGTATCATTTTCAGCAGCAATCTCAACAGGGTTAATAGTTGAAAATAAGTAACCATTGTTTTGATATAGATTTGTTATATCTTCTCCGTCAGGTTTTGTATCATCAGCAATTCTTTTTTTTAATAGAACTCCGTTGTAAACATCTCCTTTATAAAGGCCTAATACTCTTGATAGTAATTCATCGGAGTATATTGAATTTCCTAAAAAGTTTATATTTCCAAAATAATATTTATTTCCTTCATTTATTTCAATATTTAAATCAATTGTATTTTTATCAACTAATACAGAGTCGGTTAGAATTCTAGCATCTCTATATCCTTTTTCTTTATAATAATCAATAATTGTTGATAGATCATTTTTATAATCTTCTTCAATAAACTTAGATTTTTTCCAAAACCTACCAAGTAGTTTGGTTTTAGTTTTTTTCATTTGTTTTTTTAAGTTTGAAGACTTTACTATTTGATTCCCTTCAAAATTGATGGAATTTATTTTTACTCTATCACCCAAGTCAATATTTATAAGCATCTTTTCATTGTTAATGCCAACACTATCAGGCCTTGTATTAATAGAAACTTTAGCATTTAAAAAACCATTCTTTTTATATTTATTAACTATATAGTTTTTGGTTGTTTCGATAAAATTTTCTGTAATTTTTTGCCCTTTTTTAATTTCTATTTCATCAATTATTGTTTCTTTTTTCGATTTTTTTAAACCAACTATACTGAATTCAGAAAGTGAGGGCAATTCATTAATACTAATTTCAATACTAGCTTTTTTGTCTTGAATTTTGGTAAGATAAAAATTTATATCGCTAAATAATTCAAGTTTCCACAGCTTATTAATTATTCGGCTTATTTCTTCCCCAGGAATTCTTAATTCTTTGCCTTTGGAAAGTCCTGTGTATGCAATTACAGTTTGTTCATTAAAACTTTTTAATCCAGTTACTTTAATTTCATCAATCGTATATAATTCACCTTTTTGATAATTTGTTTCTTGACTGAACAGAAACAATCCATTTAAAAAAATGATTAAAAACAATAAAAACTTATGCGTGAATCTTTCCAAACCTTCTAGTTCTATTTTGATAATCAATTATAGCATTCAAAAAATGATATTTTTTGAAATCAGGCCACAAAACCTTCTGAAAATTTAATTCAGCATAAGAGATCTGCCAAAGTAAAAAATTACTAACCCTAAATTCTCCACCTGTCCTAATCAATAAATCAACATTTTTTGAATTTCGAGTGTAAAGATGCTCATTTATTGTCTCTTCATCAATATTTTCTTCAGAAATTATATTTTTTTTAACTTTATTACAAATGATTTTTATTGCTCTTATTAATTCTTGCTTTGCTCCGTAACTTACAGCTAAATTTAAATTTAATCCATCATTATTTTTTGTTTTAATAATTGCGTTCAAAAGCTTATCTCTTATCTTTTTTGGGACCATATCTAAATCGCCAATAACATTAAGTTTAATATTATTTTCAGTCATACTTTTGAGCTCATTTTCAATTGAACTCGATAAAAGAGTCATTAGAGCATTAATTTCATTTTTCGGTCTTCTCCAATTTTCCATCGAAAATGCAAATAGAGTTAAAGTTTTAATTCCAAGTTCTATTGAAACATCAATTGACTCCTTAACTGAGTTTACACCTCTGTTATGACCAAAAAATCTTTCTTTATTTATTTTTCTAGCCCACCTTCCGTTTCCATCCATAATAATAGCAACATGACTAGGAATGTTGGAATAGTCAATGATTTCATCAAAATTTTTATGGACAATAGCATTCATAATTTCCAAAGATGTAAGTTAGTGTAAAACCAGTAAAAACATACCAATCTTGACTTAAATTTCCTCCAAAAGATTTTTGTGAATATAGTTCATAATCTTCAAATCTTTTGGGATAACTCCCGTCTAAGTTTTCACTAAAGGAATGATTTGCTGTGATTTCAAAACTTAAAGCAAAACTTTTATTGGGTTTAATTTTATAACCTACGGATATTGGAATTGAAAATTCATTATGTTTTGCAAATGATTGAGCTTGATCAATTCCTTCAGGGTAAAATAAATCATCAAATCTGAAATATGAAACTCCTGATCTTACATAAGAAGAATGTTGAAATTTAGCTGATGTTACATCAAATTCTCTAAAATTGAACTCTAAACTTAAATTTATTTCCTCCAATTTATTTTTAAAAGATTTCGCTCTTTCTGCTCTATAGTCTGTAGATCCTTTCCAAATATCATTAGAACCAATTTCAGCGAAATTCACTCCACCTCTAATTGCAACTCTTTTTGAAATATTTTTTTTATACAAAACACCAAATACACTATATTTTTCATCAGAAAAAGGATTTATATAAGTTGTTGGCCCAACATCACCTATATAGTTTGTTAGCCCAAAAAAAAATCCAACTTCATTATTTTGAGATACTCCATAATTAAAAACAAAAAAAGTCAGAAAAAAAAATAAAAAGATGTTCTTTAATCTCATTTTTAATTTCTTTTGTCTTTACCCCAAAATAATTTATCCTTTAAAGTCTTAAAAAAATTATAGTTATTTATGTTAGCAACCTTAATATCAAAATCTGCTTTTTCCAGAAAAATTTTAGTTTCATTTTTTAGAGTATAAATTTTTGCATCGATAGTTATTAAATGAAAATCTTCTCTTCCTGCCACACTAATTTCAATCTTTGTTGAGTCAGATATAACTAGTGGTCTTGCATTAAGATTGTGAGGAGATATTGGAGTTAATACTAATGAATTACTTGATGGAGAAATTACTGGTCCTCCACAACTTAATGAATATCCAGTAGATCCTGTTGGTGTGGATACGATTAAACCGTCTGACCAATACGAATTAATATATGTCCCATCTAAACTAGTTCTAACATTAATCATAGATGTTGTATCTTTTCTTACGACACTTATTTCATTTAGTGCATAAGGAAAAGATTTTTCAGAAATTGTATTGCAATTTGTTGTAACTTTTAATAAGGATCTTTTCTCTGAAACAAACTTTTTATTGAAAATTTTTATTAAAGACTTTTCAAGATTCTCTTTTTTTGTGCTAGCTAAAAAACCTAATCTTCCTGTATTTATACCTAAGATTGGTAGATTTAAATTTCTCACAAACTCTATCGATCTTAAAAAAGTACCGTCTCCACCAATACTAACAAATATGTCTAAATTTTCAGTTAAATCACTGTAATTATCAAAAAATTCATATAAATTTTGATCAGTTTTGGCAACACTATTACGTAAATTTTTAAATATAAAGAAATTACATTTTGTTGCTTCTTCGTGGGAAAGAATTGATTGAAAAACTGTTTCAACATCCTTATTAATATCCTGAGAAAAAAGAGCTATTTTCATTCTATATTCTATTATACAAATTAAATAAAAAATATACTGTTTAAAGGATTTAACTTATTATTTTTGAACTACTTTATGATTAAGTTAAGTGTTAACATTAATAAAATTGCAACTTTAAGAAATGCAAGAGGAGGTAATAAACCAAATCTATTGAAGATGGCTGAAGATATTCAAACTTTTGGAGCTGATGGTATTACTGTCCATCCAAGGCCTGATGAAAGACATATTCGTTACAATGATGCAATTAATTTAGGTAAATCAGTTAAGAAAGAATTTAATATTGAAGGTAACCCAATTGATAAATTTGTTAATTTAATTTTAGAAATAAAACCAACGCAAGTAACCTTAGTTCCAGATGAAGTTGATGCCATTACCTCCAATGCAGGCTGGGATACTAAAAAATATTGTAATTATCTAAAACCTATTATTCATAAGTTTCAAAAAGCTAAAATTAGAACATCAATATTTGTTGATCCTGACTTAGAAATGGTTGAATATGCAAAAAAAACTGGAACTGACAGAATTGAATTATATACTGAAAAATTTGCAAGAATGTACGAATCTGGTGACGAAAGCTCAATTGAAAGTTATGCTGCGTGTTCTAGATTAGCAAATGAATTAAAAATTGGTGTTAATGCTGGTCATGATTTATCTCTAAAAAACATTGAGTTTTTTGCTAAAAATATTCCTTATTTAGATGAAGTTTCTATTGGTCATGCATTAATAAGTGAGTCAATATATATGGGAATTGATAATGTTATAAACTTATATATAGATAAGCTAAGTAGGTGATTTTAAATAGTAGAATTTTTGGCCACTCAGAAAAAAAGCTGATTATTCTGCATGGTTTTTTAGGATCTCTTGATAATTGGGTAACTATTGCCAAAAAATTTTCAGATATTGGTTTTGAAGTTCATGTATTAGATCAAAGAAATCATGGAAAAAGTTTCCATTCCGATGAATTTACTTATAGCTTAATGTCTGAGGATCTAAAAAAATATATTGAATATAAAAATCTTGATAAAGTTTCAATTATTGGGCACTCAATGGGCGGAAAAACAGCATGCTGTTTTGCTCTTGATCATAAAACTTTAGTTGAAAAACTAATTATTGTAGATATACTTCCAATTAAGTATGATAATAATTATGATTTTATTTTTAAAGCGTTAAATTCAGTTAACCTAAAATTTATACAAAAAAGATCTGATTTTGATAATCATTTAAAAAATTATTTTAAAGATGAGCTTTTTATTTCTTTTTTATCTAAAAATCTTACTAGATCAAACAATGGAATATTCAAATTCAAATTTAATTTAGCATCACTAATAAATAACATTAATAATGTACTTAGCGAAATTGAATCTAATTATTTTTATGAGAAAAATATTGTTTTCATAAGGGGAACAAAATCTGATTATGTGACTAATGAAGGATTAAAAAAATCTTCACTCTTATTTACTAATTATGAACTAATTTCTATAGAAGATGGTGGTCATTGGTTACATTATGAAAAACCATTAGAATTCTTTGATATTTGTAAAAAACAATTATCAACTTGATTTGTCATACAAAATAAAAAAGGCTATTTTTGGGGCCAATTTTTACTATGAGTATTTCCATTAAAGACCTTAATAAACAAATATCTGTAGTCAATTTAGATATTAAAAAATCTGATTATGATGAAAAGGTAAAATCAATATTAAATGACTATAGAAAAAAAGCTAACATTCCAGGTTTTAGAAAGGGATTTGTTCCAATTGGTTTAATAAAAAAACAGTATGAAATACCTGTGAAAGTTGATGAAATAAATAAAATAGTTCAATCAAAGTTGACTCAATTTATTTCCGAAAAAAAACTTTCCCTACTGGGAACACCTTTACCAATTGATAACGAAAAAATAAAGTGGACTGATGATAATATATCTTTAAAATTTGAAATTGCTAAATCTCCAGATTTTAAATTGAATTATAAACTTAAAAAGAGCATTAATTATTACAAAATAATTGCTGATAAAAATATGGTTGATAATCAAATTGAATCAATCCAAAATCAATATGGAAAAATAATTTTATTAAAAAAAATTGAAAAAAAATCGAATGTAGTTGCAATGATTATTAATAATGCAATTGAACTAAAAAAAGAAATTAATATTTCTGCAGATAGACTTTCTAAGAAATCTTATGAAACAATATCTAAATTAAAAGTTGGTGATTCAGTAGATTTTAATTGTAATAATATCTTTAAAGCCAAAGGAGACTTTGAAACAATAACGGGGATTGAAAAAGGTAAAGTTGAAACAATTGAAAAAGTTAATTTTGAGATTAAAGAGTTTAGTAAAACAGAAAAAGCAAAGCTTGAAAAACCTTTATTTGATAAAATTTATAAAGATAATACTCCAAAGAACCTAACTGAATTTAAAAAAAGAGTAAAAGGAGAAATTGAAAAACAATTTATTAATCAGTCAGATCAAAAATTTTTAAATGATGTTACAGATGAGTTAATCAGATCCTTAAAAATTGATTTACCTGATAACTTTATAAAAAAATTAATTAAAATAAATTCAAAAGAACCATTAACTGATGAAGATATTCAGAAAGAATATGATAATTCAAAAAATGGATTAAAGTATCAACTAATTGAATCAAAATTACTTGATGAAAATAAAATTAAGATTGATCAAGTAATGATAAAAGATTTTGCAGAAAAATCAATCAAAAATCAGATGATTGCTTATGGTCAACCTGAACCTAAAAATGAAGATTTAGAAAAAATTTCAGCCAGAATTTTATCAAGTGAGGAAGAGGTTAAAAGAATGACTCATCAATTAATCAGTGAAAAGCTCCTATCATTATTTAAGGAAAAAATTAACAAAAAAAATAAAGAAATATCTTACGAGAAATATATTGAACTTGCCTATAAGAAAAATGATTAAATTTATTATATGAATTATTCAAAAGAATTTAAAAAATTTGCAATACAACATCAAGGTGTTAACTCTTTGTATTACGATCAAATGATAAGCAGTATGACACCATATATTATTGAAGAAAGACAACTAAATGTAGCTCAAATGGATGTTTTTTCTAGGTTAATGATGGATAGAATTATTTTTTTAGGAACTGCAATCAATGATTCAATCGCTAATATTATTCAAGCTCAACTTTTATTTCTTGAAAGTACTGATAAGGAAAAAGATATTCAAATTTATATTAATTCACCAGGTGGGTCTGTATATGCAGGTTTAGGTATTTACGATACTATGCAATTTATAGGACCTGATGTTGCAACAATATGTACTGGAATCGCTGCATCAATGGCTGCAGTATTACTTTGTGCTGGAGAAAAGGGTAAAAGATCTGGCTTAACTCACTCAAGAGTAATGATTCATCAACCTCTTGGTGGTGCTCAAGGTCAAGCTTCTGATATAGAAATTACTGCAAGAGAAATTGGAAAGTTGAAGAAAGAATTGTACGAGATTATAGCAAAACATACTGGACAAAAGTATGATAAAGTTCATGGTGATTCTGATAGAGACTATTGGATGAAATCACTGGAAGCAAAAAAGTATGGAATGATCGATGAAGTACTCGTCAAAAATTAGATTATGTCTGATGAAAGTCTATCATGTTCCTTTTGTGGAATAAGTAAAGTGCAAACCAAAATTCTTGTTGCTGGTGAGGATGCTCACATTTGTGATCAGTGCATTGAACAAGCATATTCAATTTTAAATCATCAAACACAAATTAAAGAGATTAAAGCTAATGATTATATTTCACAATTGAATCCAAAATTAATTAAGAAATTTTTGGATGATTATGTAGTTGGTCAAGAATACTCAAAAAAAGTCATTTCAGTTTGTGTCTACAATCATTATAAGAGAATTAATCAAGATGCTAAAAATGATGGCCTTGAAATTGAAAAAAGTAATGTAATAATTGCCGGACCAACTGGGACTGGAAAGACATTGATTGCTAAGACTATTGCAAAGATGTTAGATGTACCAATTGCAATTGTTGATGCAACTGTACTCACTGAAGCAGGCTATGTTGGTGAAGACGTCGAAAATATTTTAACAAGATTATTACAAGCTTCTGATTATAACATTGAAAAAGCTGAAAAAGGTATCATTTTTATAGATGAAATTGATAAAATCTCTAGAAAATCAGATAATCCATCTATTACTAGAGATGTTTCGGGTGAAGGTGTTCAACAGGCTTTATTGAAATTAATGGAGGGAAGTATTGTTAATGTTCCACCAAAAGGAGGGAGAAAACACCCAGATCAAAACTTTATAAAATTAAATACTTCAAATATATTATTCATTGCAGGAGGAGCTTTTGATGGAATTGAAAGAATTATTAATAGAAGACTCAATATGAGTTCTGTTGGATTTAAAAATTCGAAATTAAAAGCAAAAATTGATGACAAGAAAATTATTTCAAATATCAAACCAAATGATTTAAAAGACTTTGGTCTAATTCCTGAAATATTAGGTCGATTACCAGTTCTAACATATATGCTTGATCTCGATACAAAAACTCTTAGAAAAATTCTTGTTGAGCCAAAAAATGCTCTTACAAAACAATATATACGTCTTTTTGAAATAGATGATATTAAACTAAAGTTTGCTGATGAGGCTTTAGATTATATTGTAGATAAAGCTGTTGAATTTAAACTTGGTGCTAGAGGTCTTCGTTCAATATGCGAGACTATTTTAATTGATGATATGTTTAATTTACCTGGTTCTAAAATAAAAGAATTATTAGTTGATAAAAACTATATTGTTTCAAAATTAGATGATGTAAACTTCTCAAATTTAAAAGAGGCCTCTTAATTTATTTTTAGTAATTCTTCAAAGAAATTTCTATCATTTGCTAATCTTGGGATTTTATTTTGTCCACCTATTTTATTGTTACTTTTTAACCAGTCATAAAATAAGTTTTTTCGAGCTACATGAAGTTTTGGAATATCTAAAGTTAGATTTTTAAATCTTTTTGCTTTGTAGTCAGTATTAATTTTTTGAATTTCAATATCCACATCTTTTATAAAATGATTAAAATTTTTAGGTTCTTTTGAAAATTCAATGATCCATTCGTGCTTGCCTTTATTTCCCGATTTCATGAATTTAGGGGCAACAGTATAATCAATAATTTTACATCCATGAATCTTTATGACCTTTTCAAGTGCATTTTCAACATTATCAATAATGACTTCTTCTCCAAATGTGTTTATATAGTGTTTAGTTCTGCCTGAAACAATAATTCTGTAAGGATCAAGTGAGGTAAACTTGACCGTATCCCCAATTTTATATCTCCACAAACCAGAATTTGTGGTTATTAGCAAAGCATAGTTAATTCCTAATTCAACATTAGATAAATCAATTATTTTTTCTTTTCCATTAACATCATTAATTGAAATAAATTCATAAAAAATACCATAATCTAACATTAATAGTAAGTCGTTTCTGTCATTAGTATCTTGAATCGCAAAAAACCCCTCTGAAGCATTATATATTTCATAAAATTTAAATTTTTTGTTTGAGATAATATTTTCAAATTCATGTCTGTAGGGATTAAAACTGACACCGCCATGGAAGTATACTTCAAGGTTATTCCAAATTTCATTTATATATTTTTTACCAGTTTTTTCAAGAAGTTTATTAAGTAAAGTTAACATCCATGAAGGTACACCAGCTAAACTTCTTACGTCTTCATTCAAAGTACCTTCAATAATAGCCTCAATTTTTTCATCCCATTTATCCATTAGAGAAATTGAATTATTTGGAGTACTAATAATCTCTGCCCAAACTGGTAAATTATCAATTAAAATTGCTGATAGATCTCCAAAGTAGTTGTTATTATTTTCATATATTTTTCTGCTTCCACCAAGCCTTAGTGACTTACCAGAAAAAATTTCAGAGTTTTCGTTATTGTTTATATATAAACATAACATATCCTTACCAGCCTTAAAATGACAATCTTCTAAAGAAGAGTTACTTATTGGTATAAATTTACTTTTTGAATTAGTAGTTCCACTAGATTGCGCAAACCATTTTATATTTTCATTCCAAAAAATATTTTGATCTCCATTAATCGTTTTATTTAAATATGGAAAAAATTCTTCATATGTCCTTGGTGGAACTCGTTGCGAAAAATCTTTATAATTATTAATTGATTTAAAATCATATTCTTTACCAATTAGAGTATTCTTTGATTGATTAATTAGCTTTTTTAAAACTTCATTTTGAACATCATGTGGATACTTCATAAATAATTCGATTTGATGAATTCTTTTTTTAAGCATCCAGGAAACAACTGTATTGAATAATGAAAATGGCATATATTTATATAAAATTAATACAAAAAAATGTTTAAGGGTGTTTTAAAAAAAATGAGATCTGAAATTACTGACTCAGTAATATATTTTTTAGATATGAATAATGAATTTTTAATTTCTGATTCAATCTTAAATAAAAGCTTAACAATTGATTTTAAAGGTTTTTCTTGCTTAAATTGCAGCTCTGAAGAGGAAATTTTTCGTCAGGGACATTGTAAAAAATGTTTTTTTGAATTACCAAGTACAGCAGATTGGATTATAAGACCCGAACTCAGTAAAGCACATTTAGGAATTAAGGATAGAGATTTAGATTATGAAAAAAAAATTCAGTTACAACCACATTCTGTTTATTTATCATACACCAGTGATGTAAAAGTAGGTGTTACAAGAAAATCTCAAGTCCCAACTAGATGGATTGATCAAGGTGCTGTTGAAGCAATTGAGATAGCAGAATTGCCAAATAGATACTTAGCTGGTATTTGTGAGATTGAGTTAAAAAAATATTTTAAAGACAAAACAAATTGGAGAACAATGTTAACAACAAATGAGTCTGATATTAACTTGTCAACTAAAAAAAATGAATGTTTCTCATTATTACCTTTTGAGGCTAAAAAGTATTTTCTTTCAGAACAAAAAGTCTTAAAAATTAAGTATCCAATTTTAAATGGAATTAAAACCCCAAAAAGTTTAAATATAAAAAAAATGAAAACTTTTTCAGGCAAATTGGTAGGAATTAAAGGACAGTATTTAATTTTTGAAGACAGTACAGTTTTTAACGTAAGATCCAATGAAGGTTTGGTAGTTAATATTAAAATAGATTAAATATAAATTTCTTCATTTATTTTGAGATCAAACTTTTTTCTAAAATAATAAACACCCAAGTATAAAAGAGGAGTATCAATAAGAGCTACTAATACTTTAAATAAAAATCCAGAAATAAGCAAACCTGTAAACATATCCCATGGTAGTGTATTTGTTACACACAGCAAAAAAACGACTGTAAAAGTATCTATAAACTGTGACGTGAAAGTTGAAAAATTATTTCTTAACCATAA
>CEOF01105824.1_pt1 | contig 13152 bp, 12 predicted proteins | sample 361311 | NCBI WGS metagenome assembly CEOF01 (sample SAMEA2619667, study PRJEB7988) | marine metagenome | biome: marine biome (ENVO:00000447); feature: surface water layer (ENVO:00002042); material: "saline water (ENVO:00002010), including plankton (ENVO:xxxxxxxx)" | depth 5 m
TTGCCCTGACCAATCACTTCAGGAATTGTAAATTCAATATTAGAAAATCCAGTTAGAAAATTCATATAATGTTTTTTGCAGGCTTCAATACCTACAAGGTTTCCTTGTGAAGTAACAACAACGACATCTTCTTGAAATCTCTCCTTGTTTACAACAGATGTTTCACCATTTAAAAACCTTAACCATGTGTCTTGGTACATTGCAATATCTTTTTCTAATTGCTCTTGGTCGTTAAGGATTTTCTTTGTCTTGGAGTCAGTAGATGGTGATCCACAACTTGAAATAAGAATCACCATAGTAGCTACAGGTAAGATTATTTTGAAATAATGCATAAATATTTCCTAATGTTATTTTGTTTTTTTTGAGCTTTAGTAATAAAAAGTTTTATATTGTGTAAATTATGACTCATATGGTGATTAAAAAATATATTTTAGTTGGCTTTATCCTAAATATCTGCTTCGGGCAGAATTGGATTCAAAATCAAAGAACAGACAAACAGTTTAAAGAAGCTGTTTCAGCTTATAATTCTGGTAGGTATGCTACCTCTGAGATAATCTTAAATAAAATCATCGATTTAAATTATAAATCATTTAATGAAAAGTCGCTATTACTTCTTCTGAAATCACAAGTAGCCTTAAACAAGTTTGATGATGCTAAGAAAAACGCTAAAGCCTTTTTTTCAAAATATCCTACAAGTCCATTTTTAAGTCATGCAATGGACAGTATAGGCGATTTATTTGTTAATAATTCAAATTATGAATCAGCGTACAGGATGTACGTGAGATCTAAAAACTTATCAAATAGTGATATTTACAAAGTTAAAATTAACAAAAAGCTCCTAAAATTAATCAAAATCAATCTCTCAATAAAGTTTATTGATGAGCTTTTGATAATGGAGACAGATTTATCTTCAGTAAACATTCATTATTTAGCAATTGCATTTTCTCAAATAATGAATGGAGCTCCTGATAGCGCAGCTTTAACATTAGCCAAAATTAACCCAGCATATCTACCTGATATTTTTTCAGATCTTTTTGAAATACTTCTCAGAGAATCCTACAAGCCCGCCTCACCTGTTATGATGATTGGACTAGCTCTGCCTTTAACAGGGTCTAACTCTGAGTCAGGTCAAGCTTTTCTTGAGGGGTTTAAAAGAGCTAATAATTCAAATTTGTACGGAAAGAAAAGAATTTCAATTTTAGCACGTGATACAAGAAGTAATGATATTGAAACCATTAAGATAGTAAGTGAATTTGAAAAAATTGATCAGCTAATTGCTATCGTTTCTCCAGTTAACGAAATATTATCATTATCTTTACTTAGTTCATTAAAAAATTCTAATATACCTGTGATTCTTACAAATAAACAAAATGGAGACTTATCATTAATTAATAATAAAACATTCTTCCTTAACTCAGATTACTCAACAGAGGGAGTTATTGCAGCGCAATATGTTATAAAACATCTAGGTCTTGATAGTATTGCTATTTTAGCGCCTGCGAACAAAAATATAGAAATGCAGGTTGATGCATTTGTAGGAGAAGTAGACAGATTAGGAGGAAAGATTGTGGCTACTGAATGGTACTCGGGAGAACCAAAAAATCTTAAAAGGCAATTTAGTTATTTAAGACAAGTTGGATTTAGATTAGAAGAGAAAGAGAGTGAGTTCGATGAGGCTTTAGGGATGGAAATTGACAGCCTAGATGCTTTGTTCGATGTCTCAGTTGATGATTTTTTCGATCTTCCTGAACCCAAAACCAAGAAAATGACTTCATCGGACTCCTCAAAGGTTATCTTAAGCGCTATCCAAGCAATTTATTTACCAATAAATTTTCATGATCTAGAATTCATCGGGCCTCAAATTCCAATGTATAATTTTGATGCAAAAATCATCGGAAATTCAAGTTGGAAGCAATTAGATATACTCACAAAAGAAAATATTGGTCCGCATCTAAAAGGAATGTCTATTTTATCGAGTATTATTTATCCTCAATCAGATTCATTAGGAATTAAATCAAAAAAACTTGATGACTACCAAAATGGATATAACACTTCAAAGCTTTTGACGAGTATCAATTTATCTGAAATATCAAGAACTTCTCTCAATAAATCATTAAGTGAAAATGTTTTTAATGACAAGGGATATAGCTATATACCTTCAAAGACAAACAAAAATGTCAACTCAGCCTTTCAATTAATTGGTTTTAACGGTAAAAAATTTATTAAGGAGGGTGTCATTTCAATAGATACGTTATCTATTGTTAAGCTTCAAAACCCATAGAAAACATTGAATTTTATTGATTATTCTAGTTTTTTTAATAACCAAAATCTAACCGCGCTTATTTCGTTAAGAAATAAAAACTATGCTATTAAAAAAAATTGTGACAAATTTATAACTTCTTTAAAAATTGACCCTGGTAAAATTGTTTTTCCTGAACAAACTCATTCTTCCAATGTTAAGATTGTTTATAAATCAAAACTATACAATGAAACTGATGGCCTTATTTCAACAACTCGAGATTATGGATTGGGCATCTTAGTTGCTGATTGTACACCTGTTTTTCTTTTTGGAGTTAAAAGTAATCATTTTGGAGTTATACATTCGGGGTGGAGAGGAACAGCAAATAAAATTACAACAAATGCTTTAAAAAAGTTTATTTCATTAGGAAATGACCTTTGTGATATCAAAGTAGTATTAGGTCCATCTATAAAAAAATGCTGTTTTGAGATAGGCTCAGATATTTCAAACCTTTTTTCAAGAAAGAATCTCTTTCCAAATAAAGCACATAAATTTCATCTAGACTTAAAAAATGAAATTTACGATGAAATTATTTACTTTGGTCTTAGCCCAAAAAATATTTTTTGTGATAATCATTGTACTTTTTGCGATCATGACAAATTCTTTTCTTTTAGAAGAGAGGGTTTATCAGCCGGAAGAATGGTCGCTATAATGAAAATAAAAAGAATATGAATACGAGCGAAGCTATAATTATTGGCTTAGTTCAAGGTTTGACCGAGTTTTTGCCTATCAGCAGCTCAGGACATCTTGTCATTATTCAAAGTTTATTAAATATAGATTTACCAGGTAACCTTATTGAGGTATCTGCGCATTTTGGCACACTTTTGAGTATTATTATGATATATAAAAAAGACATCTATGATTTAATTATTAGTTTCAAATCCCCAAAAACTAAAAATTATATTTTCTTAGTTATCTTAGCTACTATTCCTTCAGTATTTTTTGTTTTGATAGCTAAACCATTTATACTTTCACTATTTGAATCCTCAAGATCAGTTTCATTGGCGCTAATTTTTACTGGAATTATTTTATTCATTTCAAATTACGGTAGTTATGTAAAGAATAAATTAAATACATCTAAAGGATTGATTATTGGACTCTTTCAAGCGCTTGCTATTTTACCTGGAATTTCGCGATCAGGAATGACAATTTCCATTGCACTTTTACTTGGAATTAAAAGTAGGGAGGCTGCAAAATTCTCTTTTATGTTGGCTATTCCTGCAATAGTTGGAGCCACTGTGTTAACCCTTTTAGAAACCGACTTCAATGAAGCTAAAGATTTAATTATGCCATTGATTACCGCTGCTTTTGTAGCCTTTTTGAGCGGTTATTTTGCTTTAAAGTTTCTAATAAAAATATTAAATAACGGAAAATTTTATTACTTTTCGATTTACTGTATATTTTTAGGTATAATAAGCTTATTGTATTTATAAATGCCATCGTCAAACTCAATATTTAAAAAATTTAATAGTTCTATAAAACTTATAAAAAATAAGAAGTTCGATTCAATTTACTTTTTAATGGGAGACGATCAATTTCTACAGAGTTTTTTTATTGATCAACTTGAAGATGAATTGAGTAAAGTAGGTTCAATAGATAAAATTATATTATCAGTTGAAGAATTTGGTTCAAAACAAATAATCAGTAAAATCAATGAGTCGGACCTTTTTTCCACAAGAAAAATAATTATTCTGAGAAGCCCAAATTCATTAAGAGGAAAAACTAGAGATGAGCTTTTAGATTATTGTTTAAATCCTATTAGTGACAAATATTTAGTTTTAATTCAGGACGAATTTTCGCTAAAAAATAAACTTGTAAAAGGGCTCGCTACTAGCTCTACTGCAGTATCCACTTCAACTCCTTTCGAAAATGAGCTTAAAATGTGGGTATCATATTTTTTCAAAGAGAATGGTTTCAACAATATACCTGCCAAAATTATTGATGATTTAATTAGTATTTTTGGAGAGTCAGTTTTCACAATTAAAAATGAGATCGATAAGCTGTGTTTAGGTCTGACAACGGATAGCAATTTGGATAGCGCTGTACTGAATGAAGATATTCATCTTGGTAGAAGTTATAAAAAATTCGAATTGTTTAATTATATTGGTAAAAGAGATATTTTTTCTTCTATAAAACTAGGAAGATCTCTTGTATCAAAAGATTCTTCAATGCTAGATCTAATTAGACCATTAAATGAGCTTTTTCAAGAATTACTTTTTGTTAAAATATTTAAGGGAACAAATCGCCCGCATAATAGTTTCAGTTTATTATCACCAAGCATAAGGAAAAATGTTCCACTATATGCTAATAATTATACTAGCAAAGAAATTGTTCAGGCGATAAGAAAGTTAGCTAATATTGATAAACAAATAAAAACTTCGAAAATTGATGATAAATCAGCAATCACAGAGTTTGTATTCTCAGCAACAAACAATGAATAAATCTTTTCAATATACTGATGAAGAGTTAATTGCTCGTTTTCAAAAGGGAGACGAGCAGTCTTACATTGAACTAGTAAAAAGATATAAGGATAAATTGATTAATTTTGTTTTTCGTTTAGTTAGCGATCGAGATCAAGCAGAGGATATAATCCAAGATACGATGCTTAAGCTTTATACGCACAAGCATTATTACAAAAATATAGCAAAATTTTCTACATGGATTTATACAATTGCTGGAAATTTTGCTAAGACTGAACTTAGAAAAAAGAAAACAAGAAAAGTGACTAATAATAGTCAGCTTGGTCCTGAAGACAGGGATTATGATCCCCCATCAAATGACCTAGGTCCAGAAAAATTGGTAGAGTCAGAATTTATTAATACCAAGATTCATGAAGCTATTGAACGACTTCCTGAGCACTTTAAGATGGTTACCATGTTAAGGGATATTGAAAAATTGCCTTATGAAGAAATTAGCAATATTGTTGATGTTCCACTTGGGACCGTTAAGTCACGAATAAATAGAGCTAGAATCCAACTGCAAAAAGATTTAAAAGATTATATTTAATTAAGGAGAGTAAATGTACAATGAATCGATATGAGTTTGAAGATAAAATATCTGATTATTTAGAAAATCAGTTAAGTGTTTCCGAAAGAAAAGCTTTTGAAGGCTACATCAAAGATAACAATGAGGCCCGCGAATTATTGGATTCAATTTTGAAGACCATTGATTTGATCAATACACAAAAGAGCATCAAGACTTCTCAAAGGTTTATGCCAAATTTAATTAAAAAAGTTAATTCATATAAAAAAACATCCACCAAGCAAAATAATCTGCAAAATAAAAAACTATTTTTTGGACTGACACCGGCAAATTCAGCCTTAATGAGTGCTTTTATCTTTGCATTTGTTCTACTATTGTTAAATATTGTTCCGAATGAAAACACGTTTTTTCAATCAAACATTGTATCAAATAAGAAGACTAAGATAGAAAAAACTATTCCTAAAACTCCCTTAAATACAAATGTAGAAGTGGAACTAGTCCAATCAGACTCATCTGAAAGCTTAGCAAAACCTAAAGAAAAAATTAAGCTTGGTAATAAAATAAAATTAGTTAAAAATAAGTGATAGTACTTTTTTAATTACTCATTCTTATGCTCTGAATTTAATGTAATTAAACCCAGAGGTTTTTTATCTTCTAGCATGTCTTTTTATAAACAAATCTCAGTTATTGCACTGTTTGTCATTATTCAGCTACTTTTTTTCATTCCCCACCACAATAATGGTCTTATAATTATCTTAAAAGGTATTTCATCGGGAGGGATCGTGTTGCTTATTTTATCGTATGCCTTCCCAGAATTATGGCTTCGTGAAAAAAAAATAAATACTGAAAATAGCAAACAAAATGGCTCGAAAGATTTAATTGATCACTCTTTTATAGATAGAAGGTATTTGACCCTACTTGAAAATATTAAAAAGGGAATTTTATCTGTAAATAAAAATTATGCCTTTGGTGTTTATATCATTGATAAGGCATCAAAAAATTTTAATATAAAATTAGCTTCTGAAGAAATATTTAAATCCTCTGTTAAGCTAGAAAATCCTCTTTTGTCCTCAATTATTAATAAAAATAAATCAATTATTTTTAATTATAAAAATGTTAAAACAGAATATTGGGATGAATTAATAAACTATAACAAATGGAAGGGAAGTGAGTCTGGATTTTGCTTTCCAATTAAAGTAGATAATGATATTATCGGCTCAATATTTCTTTTTATTGATCATTTTTCAAAAATTAAATCATCCGATCAGAATGTAATTCAAAATTTCGTTGACATACTGAACCAAGGAATTCTCGATATTGACATATCAGAGTCTCATTTTTTAATAAATAGAAGCTCAAATTTAATTCATAATTTATTTAAAGAATTTGACCCTGAATTAGACTCAGATAAATTTTTCAAATCCGTTAAAAGTACTTGTAGATCAATTTTTAAATACGACAAGCTAACTATTACTTTTAAATCAATAGATAATGATGGCTTAAAGGTCATATTGATGGATGGATTCGATGATGATATTAATGAAGGATTTTCATTTAATCCTAGAAACAGCATTATTGGACTGTCATTTATTGATAACAAAACCGGCAACTATACGGATTGGAAAAATCAATTCCCTGAAATGCTAAGATTCGATGATTCATTTGATGATTCTACTTATTTTCCTTCAATAATGAGCTCACCGTTGCGCTCACGAGGTAAAGCGATAGGAAATATTTCAGTTGAAAGGTTGGAGAAAAAGTTATTTTCCTCTTCAGATATGGAGCTGTTAAAATTGCTATCAGAAAACGTAAGTAAAGTGCTTGAGTGGATGAATGTTCATCAAGAATTAAACCGTTCAGCTTCCAGGGATGGGTTAACGGGGCTTCTTAATCACAAAACATTTTTAAACAGGTTTGCAAAGGAAATTGATCGTTCAAATCGATTTGGACATCATCTTGGGCTAATTTTTTTTGATATAGATAAATTTAAATCTGTAAATGACACATATGGTCATTTGTATGGAGACTATGTCCTTGAAGAGGTTAGTAGGATAATTTCTAAAAATGTTAGATCAATTGATATTGTTGGAAGATATGGAGGAGAGGAGTTTTCCGTACTTCTTGTTAATACTGATATTAATGAGTGTAAGCCTCTTGCTGAAAAAATTGTCAAAAAAATAGCTGAAAAAACTTATCTCAAAGATGGTATTGCGGTTAATTTGACGATTAGTGCAGGAATGTCAGGATTTCCATTGCATTCAGATAATCTTCAAAGTCTTATTGATAAAGCAGATAAAGCCATGTATCAAACTAAGAGAAATGGTGGAAATGGAGTTACTATTGCAGAATAAAATACAAGTTTCAATTAGACTGTTTTCTTCATTTATTTTCTTAATTTTTTTATTTCAAGGCTGCCAATCATCAATGCCAAATTCATCAGCATCTACAATTAAGATGGATTCACAAAAAATTCAAAAAAATAATCCAAATCCTGAAGCTTTAAAATTCTTTATGAATGGGCAAATGCTTATGAATCAAGGTGATTACCCAATGGCGATTATTGAATTCCAGGAGGCATTGGCCTTTGATCCAAATGTTGCAACAATATACACCTCAATTGCAGAATGTTATTGGAATATTGGTAAACCAGAACTTTCATTGAAAAACCTAAAAATTGCACTTAACAAAAACCCAAGCGATGAAGATGCTTTAAAAATAATGGCCGATCAGTTAATTGCACTAAAAAAGTACGATGAAGCAACAAACTATTTTACGAGACTAAGAGAGATTGATCAAGATGAGACTAGATATATTATTGCTCTAGCAGAGTTAAGCAAGATTAGAAAAGATTACTTAAGCGCTGTAAATTTTTACTTGGAAGCATATCAAGTTGAGCCTTCACGAATTGAGCTTCTTGAATCAGCAGGAAGGTATGCTTTGCAGCTTAAAAACAAGACTAAAGCTAGAGACATATTTAAAGATCTATCGCTCCAAAATCCTTCCCAGCAAAATTATATAAATATTTATTCTGAACTTGCCATTCAATCAAATAGCTTTGAGGAAGCAATTTCTCATTTGCAGAAATTGATCGCAGATAATGGGGAATCAAGCAATTTAAAAGCGCAGATTGGGATTTTATATCATGCATCTGGCGAATCTGAGAAAGGTAAAAATATATTAAGAGATCTTTTTGATAAAAAACAACTTAATGCGCAATATTCTTTATCATTATTTGAAATTTATTTTGATAGTAAAGATAATCTTAGCGCTGCTAAAATTAGTGATGACATAATTACATCCTTCCCTGAAGATTGGCGCGGTTATTACAGCAGGTCCCTAGTATTTATGGATGAGAATGAATATAAAGCTGCTATCAATATAATTGATCCTGTTTCAGAGACTTTTTCTAATATTTTTTCAATACAATATATTTTAGGATTGTGCTACAGTAGAATTAAAATGAGCGATGAGGCTATTAATTTTTACAACCGCGCAATAACTATTCGTCCAAATTCTAAAAATGTTCTTCATTCCATAGCAATTCTTTATGATGAAATAGGTGAATGGGTAAAATCTGATAAAATTTACGATCAGCTAATTAAAAATAATCCCAATGATGCACAAGCTTATAATAATTACGCTTACAGTCTAGTTGAAAGAAATCAAGATTTGCAGAGAGCTCTCAGCTATGCAAAAAAAGCAATTAATTTAGAGCCAGAAAATCCTTCATACTTAGATACAATTGGGTGGGCTTATTACAAAATGAATGACATTAAAAAAGCGAGAACCTTTATTGAGAAATCAATTGAGATTCAAGGAGATAATTCAGTAGTCCTTGAGCACCTAGGTGATATCCTTATGAAATTCAATGATTCTGCAAAAGCTTTGGTTTTGTATAAAAAAGCTTATGAGCTTGACAAAGAAAACTTCCAATTAAAAAAGAAAGCATATCCAGATTAACGCTAACACGATACTAATATTATTCTTGACCTTTATTTGTGGTTGCACTCCACCGATGATTGATAAAAATTCTTTAGAAGAAACCGTTTTTTTATATCCAGATCTCTCAGAAAAAGAATATTGTAGGGGGAAGGGTTATATTACGTCAAAAGGAAATATTAACGGCAGACTAAGTCTAACTTTTACATCATCAAGAAGCTCTACTTATATTGAATTTAGAGATTTGATTGGGAGAAGAACTCTTTTTTTAATTCTACGAGATAATACTATAGAGGCTTGGGATATTCGAAATAACAGAAAATATGATCGTGAATCACTAATCATCTCTTTTCCATTTTTTGAATTAATTAAACCCAATGATTTAATTAACTTCCTTTGGGGAGAATTGCCAATAACTTTTAAAGAAACAGGAGATTTTCTGGCTAACAATAAAATTAATAATGGCCAAATTCAATTTTCTTCAATCCAAAGTGAAAATGGGGTTTTGATTAATTCTGTTACTTTTGATATTGAGCAAGAAGATGAAAGAATATTGCTTTTTATTGATAATAGAGATTTTGATATGCAATACCCACACCTCATTAAAGAAATACCGCAATCCGTAATACCGGCTAAAAAAAGCTCATGAAATTATCAATAGTAATACCAGTTTATAATGAAGTTGAGTCAATTAGCAGGCTTTACCAAGAGATCATTGAAAGTGTAAAAATAAACGAATATGAAATTATTTTTATTGATGATGGCTCAACAGATGGTTCCTCTGAAAAAATACAAGAATTGATTCAAAATAGTAAAAAAGTAAAATTGGTTCAATTTTACCGTAATTATGGTAAATCTGCTGCCCTTTCAGAAGGGTTTAAGCAGGCAGATGGTGAATATGTTGTTACTATGGATGCTGACTTGCAAGATGACCCTTCAGAGATTACAAACCTTATAAATAAACTTGAGGAAGGATTTGATTTGGTTTCAGGTTGGAAGAAGAATCGAAAAGACCCAATATCAAAACGCCTTCCATCAAGACTATTTAACTTTATCACTCGATTATTTACAAGTGTTAAAATTCATGATTTTAATTGTGGATTAAAAATCTATAGAAAATCAGTAATTAAAACCTTAGATATCTATGGAGGTCGTCATAGATATATTCCTGCGTTAGCTGGACAGAAAAAATTTACAGTTTCTGAAATTATAGTAAATCACAGAGCAAGAGAATTTGGCAGTACAAAGTATGGTGGTCGAAGATTTTTTCATGGATTTTTTGACCTTATTTCCGTTCTTTTTCTTTCACGCTACATTCAGAGCCCATTATATTTTTTTGGTCAGCTAGGCTTGTTGTCATTTATTGCAGGATTCTCTATTGAAGGTTATGTTTTGTATCTCAAATATGTTCTAGGTGAGCCTTTTGCTATGCATATTGCATTATTAATTTTTGGAGTACTTCTTATTTTTATTGGAATACAATTCTTTTCAATTGGACTTATTGGAGAAATGATTGCGAATTCAAATCAAGATAAAGAATCAAGAATAAAAAAAATACTTAAGGATTAATTGTGCGATTATGAAAATCGTTTTGATCGGACCTTTCCCGCCCTATAGGGGAGGAATATCCATGTTTAATCATTCTTTATCTCAGGAATTAAATAAAGAGCACACGGTTTATAGAATTTCTTTCTCAACACTTTATCCCAAAATTTTATTTCCCGGCAAGTCGCAGTTTTTTGATTTTAAAGGAGATAGTTCTTCAGAAATTATTAGCTCAATTAATCCTCTTTCTTGGACTAAAACCGTACATCATATACATAGTATTAAGCCTGACTTAATTATATTTCAATATTGGCACCCATTTTTTGCTCCAGCCTTCACTTCAATTGCTCGAAAAATTAAAAGATTAATTAATTCAAGAATCATTATTAATTGCAATAATGTATTTCCACATGAAAAGATGTTTTTTGGTAACTTTTTATCAAAAAAATTTTTTAAATATGCAGACCACTTTGTTGTGATGGCAAATTCTGTAAAAAAAGATCTTTTAAGTATTGTGCCTGATGCAAATTGCATAGAGTCAAAACATCCCATATATGATGTTTTTGGTAAAAGTAACGATAAAGAAGATGCTAAAAATCTTTTGCGGATAAAATCAAAAAGAGTCATTCTCTTTTTCGGTCTTATTCGTGAATATAAAGGTCTTGATCTTCTAATTGAAGCGGCTCAAATACTAAAAAATAAATTAAATAACTTTAAAATTGTTGTAGCTGGTGAATGCTATGGCGACAAAAAGGAATACTTAGATCTGACAAAAAAATTAAATGTAGAAGACCACTTTATTTTTAATTTTGATTTTATTAAAAATGAAGATGTTTCAAAATATTTCTCTGCTGCAGATGTAGTTGTTTTGCCATACAAATCTGCTACACAGAGCGGCATTGCACCAATTGCCTATCATTTTAATAGACCTGTGATTTCAACCAATGTTGGCGGGCTTAAAGATTCCATTGACCATAAAAAATCCGGTTACTTGTGCAAACCAGACTCCACATCAATTTCAAATTCAATAATTGATTTTTATAACTCTGACCATGATTATGGTTCGTATATTAGAGAATATAAAAAGAAGTTCTCCTGGCAAGCTTTTGCTGATAAGATTATATCTGCAATATAGCTATGGACGAAAAATCTGTAAATATCATTGTATTAAATTGGAATCAGAGAGAGTTGTCACTCGAATGCATTAGGTCTCTTGAGAAAACTACCTATAAAAATAAACATATTGTCTTTGTAGATAATGGCTCGAATGACGGTTCGAGCGAATCCGTCAAGACTTTGCATCCAAATGTTGAAATTATTCAATTAGAAAATAACATTGGATATGCAGCTGGTAATAATTATGGATTTAATACGATTAATAACCACTCTCAATACACAATCTTTCTAAATAATGACACTTTTGTGGATTCTGGCTTCATTGAACCCCTTGTAGATGAATTAGAGCATAACCAGTATTCCATTCAGGCCGTGCCTAAGATATTTTATGCAAATAAAAAAAATATCTTATGGTATGCAGGAGGAATTGTAAATCTAGCATTATCACAAATACGACATATAGGTATCGGATCAAATAGCATAGAAAAATTCAATGAAAGAAAATCTGTTGACTATGCCACTGGTTGCTGTTTTTGCATTAGATCTAATGATTTTACTGAATTTGGAATGTTTGATGAAAAATACAAAATGTATTGCGAAGATGTCGACCTATCGCTCAAGATTAGAAATGGCGGAGGAAAAATAATTTATATACCCACATCAAAAGTATGGCATCACGTTTCAATATCCACCGGTGGAAACCATTCTTTCTCAAAATGGCGAAAAAAACACTCAAGTATTATAAAACTTATTTTAAAACATGTGAATGTGACAATGCTTCCTATTTCAATTCTATTTTACTCTATCAAAGCATTATTAAGTTTGATGATTATACCTATATTAAAAATGAATCTAAAAAGATGAAAAAATTTTTAAGAAAGTTACCAGGGCTTTCTATTCTTGTTGATAGCATTAACGCCATAAGCGTTATTGTTAAATATTCTTTTTGGGATATTGAGCATGAAGAAGAAAGAGCGGATCCCGATGATCCAAAATGGGAAAATAATCCCTGGTCTCTTGTGTTTAGAAAACGGTGCGATTATGCAAAAAAGTTTTCAAATGGAAAAAGGGTTCTTGATTTATGCTGTGGCACAGGGTGGACATCAAATGAATTGGCTAAAATAGCAGTATCTGTAAAAGCAGTTGATTATTCTAAAGAATCAATTGGGAGCGCAAAGAATAAATACCCAAAAGGAAACCTTATTTTTGAAACAATGAATGCTTTAGATCTTAATTATTTTGATGAATCATTTGACACTGTAGTAAGCATG
>CEOF01044592.1_pt1 | contig 13151 bp, 6 predicted proteins | sample 361311 | NCBI WGS metagenome assembly CEOF01 (sample SAMEA2619667, study PRJEB7988) | marine metagenome | biome: marine biome (ENVO:00000447); feature: surface water layer (ENVO:00002042); material: "saline water (ENVO:00002010), including plankton (ENVO:xxxxxxxx)" | depth 5 m
TTTAATTTTTTCAATAGTTTTGGAATAATAATTCCACCTGTTGAATTAACGGCATCGACTACTATTTTAAGTTTTTTTGATTTTATTTTTTTAGTCTTTACAAGTTCAAGATTTAAAACAGATTTAATATGTTGATTAATTGAGTTTTTTAGCTTAGATAAAGTTCCTAATTTGTTAACTTTTGAAAATTTAAATTTTTTCTTTTCATAAAAATCAATTACCTCCTCTCCCTCATCTGAATTTAAAAACTCACCATTTTTGTTTAGCAGTTTCAATGCATTCCACTCTTTTGGATTATGACTTGCAGTGATAATAATTCCTCCATCCGCATTATATTTCTTGACCATCAGTTCAACTGTTGGAGTAGTCGATAGTCCTAGGTCGATTACATTGATACCCATGGATAATAGAGAAGATTGAACGAGGTTTTGAATCATTTTTCCGGACACCCTTGCATCTCGTCCTATTATAACTTTATTTTTTGAATTGGATTTTTTTTTAATTAACCATTTTGCATAAGCGCAACCAAAATTAACCGCATCTATTGGAGTTAAATTATTTTCAATACTTCCACCAATAGTTCCTCTAATTCCAGAAATTGATTTAATTAATGTCATATGCAAATATACACAGTGATTATTATATATTTACTCATTGTGAAGAATAAGATTATTCAATCTGCATATATATTTTTATTAATAATTTTTTCTTGTAAAAATCAGTCATATTATAATGAATATGCAATTGTTTCTGCAAAGAAAGAAGCAACTCTTGCAGGTATTAAAATTTTAGAAATGGGTGGTAATGCATTTGATGCAATGATTGCTGTTGACTTAGCTCTAGCTGTCGTATATCCAAATGCAGGTAATTTAGGAGGAGGAGGCTTTCTAGTATTTCGAGATAGTAAGGGGAATATTGGTTCATTAGATTATAGAGAAAAGGCACCACTGAATGCATCTGAAAATATGTTTTTAGACAGTAAAAATAATATAATACCAGATCTAAGTAGAGAAGGTGCTGTTTCAGTTGCTGTTCCAGGAACTCCTGCAGGTTTATTTGCGGTTCATCAAAGGTTTGGTTCTATTCCTCTAGATTCAATATTTAAACCAGCATTGCATTTAGCTAAAAATGGATTTAAACTAACTAAAAGACAGGCTAATTTATTTAATTCTTCAAAAAAGAAAATCTTAGAACTAAATAATAATATTGAATTGTATAATAATGATTTTTATGAAGGTTTCTTATTTAAGAATAATCAATTACATAAAACTTTGTTATATCTTCTCAAAAACGGTTTAAATTCTTTTTATACTGGTGAAAATGCAGAAAAAATTGTTGAATATTTATCCTCAAAAGGAGGTATTATATCTAGAGATGATTTAATCAAATATCAACCAATTTGGAGAGATCCTTTTGTCTTTAAATTTAAAGATTTAAAAATTATTACAATGGGCTTACCGTCAAGTGGTGGGATCGTCATGAATCAAATTTTAAAAAGTTTAAATTTTTTAGATCAAAAATCTCTTTTCAATTCTGAACTACAATATGTAAGAGCATTGGTTGAATTAGAAAAACTTTCATTTGCTGATAGAAGTTTTTATTTAGGTGATCCCGATTTTATTGATGATAGTTTCATAGATTCAATTGTTTCATATAATTATTTATTTTCAAGATTTAATAACATTGATTTTGAAAACCCTAAAAAATCTTTAGAAATAAATCATGGTAATATTAATTTAGATGAATCATATGAAACAACCCACTATTCAATTATTGATTCATTTGGAAATGCAGTTTCGGTAACTACAACTTTAAACTCTAATTTTGGCTCAAAATTAATACCACCTTCATTGGGTTTTTTTTTAAATAATGAAATGGATGATTTTTCAATTAAATCTGGTTTTCCTAATATTTATGGCTTAGTTGGCGGTAAGAATAATTCTGTAGTTGCGGAAAAAAGAATGTTAAGTTCTATGACACCCACAATAATTGAAAAAAATAATAAAATATATATGATTTTGGGGAGCCCAGGTGGTCCAACAATAATTACATCTGTTCTACAAACCATATTAAACGTGTCATTATTTAATATGAATATTGAAGAAGCAGTTAATAAAGGAAGATTTCATCATATTTGGCTTCCAGATAAAATTTTTTATGAAATCAATACTTTTAACGAAAAGACAAAAAATAAATTAATTGATCTTGGCTATAAATTTGATACTAGTCTTAATTCAATAGGTAGAGTCGATGCAATTTTAATTGAAAATAATAAAATCTTCACCGCTGCTGATCCACGAGGAGATGATTATAGTTATGGTAAATAGTATAATTTATATTCATATATTAGAAGATTATCAAATTTAGAATGGATGAGAATATATCAATTGAAGGATGTAAAGTTCATAATCTCAAGAATATTGACTTAAAAATTCCAAGAAACAAATTAGTTGTTATCACAGGTCTTTCGGGAAGTGGAAAATCATCTTTAGCATTTGACACTATTTATGCTGAAGCTCAAAGAAGATATATTGAAACTTTTTCTGTTTATGCTAGACAATTTGTGGGAGAATTAAAAAGACCTAATGTAGATAAAATTGATGGGTTATCCCCTGTTATTGCAATTGAACAAAAAACAACAAGTAAAAATCCAAGATCAACTGTTGGTACTATAACAGAAATTTACGATTATTTAAGATTGCTTTTTGCAAGGGTATCAGATGCGCACAGCTACGTTTCTGGAAAGAAAATGATTTCATATACTGATTTAGAGATTTTTGAATTAATTAAATCAAAGTATTTTGATAAAAAAATAAAAATTCTTTCACCTGTTATAAGATCGAGAAAAGGACATTATAGAGATCTATTTGTTAGTATAAAAAAGCAGGGTTTTGATAAAGTTAGGGTTGATAATGAAATAATTGATATAATAGACGGGCTTGAACTAGATAGATATAAAATTCATACCATTGAAATTCTGATTGATAATTTTACATTGAAAGACGATAATAATTCAGATGAAAGATTAAAAAATAGCCTTGATATTACTTTCTCTAATGGTGATCGTTCAGTATTGATAATTGATGAAAATAATAATCCCTCATATTATAGTAAGAATTTAATTTGTCCAGATTCAGGAATATCCTATAATCTTCCTGAACCCAATTCTTTTTCTTTTAATTCTCCTTACGGAATGTGTGATCAATGTAAAGGTTTAGGATATGTCAACGAAGTTGATATTGATTCTCTAATGCCCGACAAAAATAAATCAATTCACTCCGGTGGGATCACAGCTGTTGGTTCTTATAAAAATAATTGGATGTTTAGCCAATTGAAAAATATTGCTAATAAATACAAATTTGACTTAAAAGATCCGATTAAAGATATTCCAAAAGATGCATTAGATATTATTCTTTATGGTGGTAAAGAAAAATTTAAAATTATGTCAAAATCCTTAGGATTAACAAGAACTTATAGTATTGATTTTGAGGGTATTGTAAGTTTTATTTTAAGTCAGTTCTCATTCTCTGAAAGTAAAAAATTAAAATCCTGGGCAAAAAGTTTTATGTTAAAATCTAATTGTAATAAATGTGATGGAACTAGATTAAGAAAAGAGTCTTTAAATTTTAAAATATTAAATAAAAACATTTCTGAAGTAAGTAACATGAGTTTTATTAATCTATGTGAATGGGTTTCTTCTTTACCTAAAAAATTAGATTCAAAAAAAAATAAAATATCAAGTCAAATTATAATTGAAATTTCAAAAAGAATAAATTTTATTTTGGATGTTGGTTTAGATTATCTCACTCTAAGCAGAGAGACAAGGTCACTTTCAGGTGGTGAATCCCAAAGAATTAGACTTGCCACACAAATTGGTTCTCAGTTGCAAGATGTTTTATATATTCTTGATGAACCATCAATTGGATTACACCAAATTGATAATAATAAGCTAATTGATTCTTTGAAAAAATTAAGAGATTTAGGAAATACTATAATAGTTGTTGAACATGATAAAGATATTATGTTTAAGTCAGATTATATTATTGATATTGGTCCCGGTGCTGGAAAAAATGGAGGAAATGTAGTGTTTAGTGATTTATCTAGTAAGATTGTAAAATCGAATACTTTAACTGCAAAATATTTGAACGGAAAAAAATATATAAAAAGAAATATAAGACATAATTTAACTTTTAAAGAATTTATTAAAATTTCTGGCTGTTCAGGAAATAACCTTAAAAATATTAATGTTCAAATTCCAGTTGGTTTGATAAGTGGTATTTGTGGGGTTTCTGGAAGTGGAAAGTCTACATTAATTAATGAAACATTATATCCAATTTTTAATAATAAAATTTATAATGGAAATAAAATTCCACTTTCTTATAAGAATATTAAAGGTACTGAGCATATTGATAAAGTAATTCAAATTAATCAATCACCTATTGGAAAAACAGTCAGAAGTAATCCAGCAACCTATACAGGAATTTTTAATGATATAAGACAATTATTTTCAAATTTACCTGAATCAGTAATCAGAGGATACAACCCTGGGAGATTTAGTTTTAATGTTAAAGGTGGAAGATGTGAAGAATGTATGGGTGGAGGAATGAAAAAAATTGAAATGAATTTTTTACCAGATGTTTATGTTGAATGTGATGAATGTAATGGTAAAAGATTTAATAATGAAACACTGATGGTTAAATTAAAGGGTAAAAATATTTCAGAAATATTAAATATGACAATTAAAGAAGCAGCTTTAATATTTGAAAATTATCCTAAAATTATAAGAAAATTAAATACACTTATCGATGTAGGGTTAGGATACATATCACTTGGACAATCTTCAACAACTTTATCTGGAGGTGAAGCCCAAAGAATAAAGTTAGCTACTGAGTTATCAAAAAAAGATACTGGAAAGACTTTATTTATTTTTGATGAACCAACAACTGGACTTCATTTTGAAGATATTAAACAACTTTTATCAATAATATATAGGCTATCTGAAAAAGGAAATACCATTTTAATAATTGAGCACAATATTGATATGTTAAAAATTGTTGACTATATAATTGAACTTGGTCCAAAAGGTGGAGAAAACGGAGGCAATGTTATTTTTCAAGGTTCTTTTGATGATTTTATTAAAAATAAAAAATCAATAACCAATCTTTTTGTTAAAAAGGAATTAAATTTAGAGGATGCACAATAAAGAATGGTTTAATAAAAAATCACATGATTCCTGGTCTGTTTTTAAGGTCATGGGTGAGCTTGTCGAGGGTTATGAAAAACTTTCCGAAATTGGCCCATGTATTTCAATTTTTGGATCAGCTCGAACAGATGAAAATGATTTTTATTATAAAGAAACTATTAAGATATCTGAATTAATTGTATCCAAAGGATTAGGTGTTATAACTGGAGGCGGCCCCGGTATAATGGAAGCTGCAAATAAAGGTGCAAAAAATGCAGGAGGCATTTCTGTTGGTTTAAATATTAAACTCCCATTTGAACAAGAACCAAATAATTTCATTGACAACGATAAGTCGATTGATTTCGATTATTTTTTTGTTAGAAAAGTAATGTTTGTTAAGTATGCTCAAGCATTTATTGTAATGCCAGGCGGTTTTGGAACTTTTGATGAATTATTTGAGTCATTAACTTTAGTTCAAACTAAGAAAATTCAAAAAATCCCTATTATATTATATGGTTCAGAGTTTTGGAAAGACTGTATAAATTGGTTAGATAAAGTTGTTTTAAATCAATATAAAAATATTTCAAATGAAGATATGAGTATTTTCAAAATTGCTGATCAGCCAAATGAAGTTATAAATATTATTGATAGTTTCTATTCTGATCAAACATACTCTCCTAACTTTTAGAAGTGAATAAAATCCTATATTTTTTATTTTCTTTTCTATTTATTTTTAATTTACAGTGTCAGTCATTAAATGACATTGAGATTCAATTTGATTCAATCTCAAATAAATTTTCAGTCAGACAACTAATTATTATTAATAAATTAGACATTAGTAAAGAAGATTATTTGTACTTGTATGATTGGAATAATTCATACTCGAGTTTTAATTCCCCGTTATCAAAAAAACTCTATTCTGAGTATGATTCCTCATTATTAAAGCCTCAAGCAAATCTATCAGGCCGTACTAATATTAAAAATGTTTTAATCAATGGCGTTATTGTTGACTGGGAAAGATTAGATAAAAATATTGATATAATTAAAATTAATAATGACTCTTCATTAAATAATAATGAATTAAAAATTTTTATAAATTATGATTTATTTCTTCCTAGATATTCTATAACTAATAATGGTAATAAAAATAATAAGCTTTTTTATTTTAAAAATTCTTTCTTAAGGATAGTTCCATTTTTAAATAATAATCCAATTATACAATCAAATGTTGATCTTGATGATCAATTTGTCTATAGTTCTAACTTTAAATTAAGAATTTTAAATAATAATAAATTCAAAATTATTACAAATGCTGACTACATAGCAAAAAATGAAAAATTTATTGAATACGAGTTAATTAACTCAAGAAATCTTGAATTAATATTCGATTTAAAAAATGAATTCGAAAAAATTAACATTAATGATCTTGCTTTATATTCTGATTCAAATAATATTAAAATAAGTCAACAAGATATATTAAAAAGAATAAATAATTTTATTCATGAAAAATTTAAAAATCCGATAAAAAAAATTATCGTAAATAAAGAAAATTTGCTGGATTATTCAATCTATCCTTATTCTGAAATTCCAACTTTCATTTCACCGATTGATAAAAAAATTTTAACAGAGTTAAATATTATAAAGTTTTTAATTTCAAAGAACTTACATAAAAACCTAAATTTTAATAAAAGAACTAATTTTTGGTTTTTTTCAGGACTTGAAATTTACTTTTTAAATGAATATATCTCGAAATATTATAATGATTTAAAACTTTTAGGAAAGTTCTCAAGTTTATTTATCATAAAAAAACATAACATAAGTAATTATAAATTTAGTGATCAATTCAAATTAGTAAATCAATTTGTATCCTCAAGAAATATTGAGCAAAAGTTATCAATATCAAGTGAAAAACTAACTAGATTTAATTATGTATTAAACTCTCCTTACTTATCATACTTTAATTTAAGTTATTTAAAAATTTATTTGGGCGATAAATCATTTAACTATACTATTAAAAAAATTATGAATTCAGAAATGAAAAATAATAATAGTATTAGAAAGATTTTTGATATTAACAATAAAAAAGAATTAGACTGGTTTTTTGACGATATATTAAATTTAAATACAGCTTTTGACTTTAAAGTAACTAAAATTGATAAAAGTAACTTTGAAATCAGTAATTCATTTACTACAAAAAATAAAATACCTTTACTTATTAAAAAAGAATATAATAACTATTCAATACAAAACTGGATATTATTTAATAGAAAATATAAAGATTCATTCAGTGATAATCTAAATAATATAATTATTAATCCGGACTTTATTTTAAACGAAAATAACTACAAAAATAATTTTTTATCAAAAAAAGGTTTAAACAAATTAAAGTTCACATTATTTTCAGATTTTGAAAATTATAAATCTAATCAAGTATTCTACAGACCAATCATAAACTATAATCTATATGATGGAATTCTTACAGGCTTGACTTTCACCAATCAATCACCATTAAAGAAAAATTTTTTATATTTTATTTCTCCACAGCTCTCATCAAGAACAAAAAAGATTTTAGGATCTGTTAGTTTCAATTATAGAGACATAATTAGCAAAACAAAATCAATAAAATATTTTCTTTCATATTCAAACTTTAATTATGAAGATAATCTAAAATATTCTAGATTTTCTCCATCAATAATATATTCAATAAAAGACAGCGACTTAAAATCTAACTTTAGACAGTTTTTTATTGTAAGACACGTTAATATTAATAAGGAGCTTAATTCTTTTGAAAATAGTAATTATGGAGTTTCTAATTTCTCATATATAAATTCAAATCCTGGGGCAAAAAAAACTTATTCATTTTTATATAATTTTCAAATTAATAATGAAATAATAAAAAATTCAATAACTTTTTCATACAGGAATTACTTCCAAGATTTTAAACAATTTAATTTTAGAATTTTTTTAGGAAAATTTTTTAAAAACACTTCCAATGATGACTTTTTCAACTTTAACATTCATTCATCAAATGATTATCTTTTTTCAAATAATTTAATTGGAAGATCAGAATCTGAAGGATTTTACTCACAACAATATGTGAAATATGAAGGTGCTTTTAAATCTAAACTCAGGCAAGAAAAAGTTAATGATTTTATTCTTGTTATTGGATCTGGTGTCACATTATGGAAATGGCTTGAATCTTACTTTGACTATGGTTTTTTTAAACAAAAATCAAAAAAATTAGTCACTGGTTATGACTTGGGCTTGAAGCTTAATATTGTTGAAAATTATCTTGAGTTATATTTTCCAGTCTTAAATTCTGATGAATTTATTTTAAAATCAAATAATTATACAGAAAATATAAGATTTACTCTTTCATTAGACCCTGAAGATCTATCCAGCTTATTTACAAGAAGATGGTTTTGATAAATTGAAAAATTAATTTGTAAATTCGCACCTCAATGAGTGAAAAGTTTCTCACCAGAGCCATTACTTACGAGACCTTCAAAAAAGAAGTCTTGAATGATTACAGAATTATTACCATAAGTCGTCAAGCTAGTTTATTAGGAAGAAAAGAAGTTCTAAATGGGAAAGCGAAATTTGGAATTTTTGGCGATGGTAAAGAGTTACCTCAAATTGCCATGTCGAAAGTCTTTGAAAAAGGTGATTTTAGATCTGGATATTATCGCGATCAAACATTTATGCTTGCGATTGAGAAATTAAATATTAAACAAATATTTTCAGCATTATATGCAAATACTGATATCAACGAAGAACCGATGTCAGGTGGCAGACAAATGGGTTCACATTTTAGTACTCCCTTTTTAAATGAGGATGGTTCTTTTAAAGATTTAACTAAACAATTTAATTCATCTTCAGATATATCTTGCACAAGTGGTCAAATGCCCAGATTGCTGGGTCTAGCTATGGCCTCTAAACTTTACAGGTCAGGAAAATTTAATTCTGAAAAACATTCAATTAATGGAAACGAAATTGCATGGGGAACAATTGGAAACGCAAGTACTAGTGAAGGTCTATTTTTTGAAGTAGTTAATGCAGCAGGAGTTCATCAAGTTCCAATGATTATTAATATATGGGATGATGAATTTGGTATTTCTGTTGACAATTCATACCAGACAACAAAATCAAGTATTTCAGAAGCATTAAAGGGTTTTGAAACAGATTCAAAAAATAAAGGTTTTGAAATTATCAAAGTTAATGGTTGGGACTATCCAAAACTTATCTCTACCTATGAACATGCAAGTAATATATGCAGAAGTAAGCATATCCCAGTAATCATACATGTTAAAGAGTTAACACAACCTATTGGACATTCAACCTCGGGTTCCCATGAAAGATATAAGAACAAAGAAAGACTTAATTGGGAAAAAAAATATGATTGTAATTTAATGATGAGGAATTGGATTATTGAGAATGGAATAGCTTCTGAAGATGAGCTAAAATTATTAGAAAAGGAAAGTTCGGAATTTGTAAATAAACAAAAAATTGAAGCATGGAGCTCTTTTCAAGACATAATTAAGAAAGAAAGATTATCACTTTTAGATGTTATTAAAATCACCATTGATAAAACTAAAAATAATTCATTAATTAATTTATATAACCAGCTTTCAAGGATAAAAGAACCTACACGAAAAGATATTTTATCCTATTCAAGAAAATGTTTAAGAATAAATGATTTATTTAAAAGAGATGAAATTATAAATTGGATTGAAAAATATAAAAAAACAACACAACCATTATACAGCTCTTTTTTATATAATGAACATAACCATTCGTTAAAAAATATTTCTGAAGTAAAACCTTTATATGATAAAAACTCACACCTTGTAGATGGTAGAATTATTTTAAAAAATAATTTTGATAAACTTCTTAGCATAAATAAAAATCTTATAATTTTTGGAGAAGATTCAGGTAAAATTGGTGGTGTCAACCAAGCTTTGGAAGGTTTACAAAACAAATATGGAAGTTTGCGTGTTGATGACAGAGGAATTAGAGAAGCATCTATTGTGGGTGAAGGAATCGGATTAGCTTTGAGAGGTTTTAGACCAATTGCAGAAATTCAGTACTTAGATTATTTGATTTTTGCTCTTCAAACATTAAGTGATGATTTAGCTACGATGTCTTACAGATCTGTTGGAAAACAAATTTCTCCTCTAATAGTCAGAACTAGAGGTCATAGACTTGAAGGAATATGGCATTCTGGATCTCCAATTGGTATGCTTGTCAATTCATTAAGGGGTATTAGGATTTTAGTTCCAAGAAATATGGTTCAGGCTGCTGGTATGTATAACTCCCTTTTAAAGTCATTTGAACCAGCAATAGTAATTGAACCTTTAAATTCATATAGACTAAAAGAAAAAGAACCCATAAATTATGGTGATTTTTGTTTAAAAATTGGAAAAGTTGATTTTATCCGAAAAGGAACAGATATCACGATAGTTTCATATGGGTCAACTTTAAGAATTGTTGATAAAGCATGTGATATACTTAAAAAGCATGATATTAGTGTAGATTTAATTGATATCCAATCAATTATACCATTTGATATTGACAATGATATTATTCAAAGTTTAAAATTAACTAATAAACTTTTGATTGTAGATGAAGATTTACCAGGAGGTGCCAGCTCATATATTTTACATAAAATTCTTGATCTTAATAATGGATATAATTTTTTAGATTCTAAGCCTATAACATTAACTGGGAAAGACCATAGACCACCATATGGAACCGATGGTGATTATTATTCAAAGCCTTCAATAGATGATGTTTTTGAAATAGTTTATAAAATAATGCAAGAATATAATCCCGCTAAATACAAACTAAAACTATCCTAGTATTTCGAGAGCAAGCTGTTTCAATATTTTTTCGTCTTGAACTAATGTATTTATTCCTTTAGATTTTAAATCATAATTTTTAATAGTGTTTAAAGCTTTAACAGTCTCTTTCATACTAATATTCATACTGGCATTTTTAAATTCGTTTAAAAAAAACGGATTTATTCCTGCCTGCTTTGAAACTTCAGAATCACTTAATTTTTTTAGAGATTGAATTTGAAAAATTTTCAGGTAATAATTATAGATATTCAAGAGAACGACTTGAATAGGGTATTTCTTTGGATTTTTAGAAAAATAATCTGATATTTTTAAAACTTTCATAATGTTCCTTTTTCCATATTGATTTTGCAATTCAAATAGATTGTACTCATTATTTATTCCGAAATGATTTAAAATTAATTCTTCGTTGATTTCTGAACTATCCTTTTTGTTTAGACTTAGTTTTTCAAATTCATTATTAATTTTACTTAAATTATTTCCTGTAAGTTCAATTATCAATTGAGATGTCTTGTAGTCCAATTCAAAATTATACCTATTTGAAATGTATATTACCCAGTTGTGAAGTTGATTATCATATATTTTTTTGAAATTAATTAATCTTCCACATTCTTTAAAGTAGTTTACAATCTTTGTTTTTTTTGAGATATTTGGATCATTTATAAACAAAACAATTAGTGATGTTTTAGGAATTGATTTTAGTTTATTAAAATATTTGTCAATTTCTTTGATCAAATTATTTGAATCTCGAACTAAAAAAAGCTGTCTACCTCCCATCATTGGATAATTATTTGCTTTTAATAATAATTCATTAAAGTTTATCTCATCTCCATATAAAATATATTCGTTAAATGTTTTTAATTCATCCGGCAATTTTTCTTTAAAAATTTTGATAAATGCAGAAATAAAATATAATTGTTCAGAATTTATTAAATATAAATTATGATTTATATTATTGGTTATTGATTTAATCTCTTCTTTAAAATGTTCTACATTTGAAATTGTAATCATGAAAAAATTAAATTTTAAAAATTATAATTTTAAGTTCAAAAATAAAGATAACAAACTATATGTATTAGATGTTATTAGAAAAAAATATATTGAACTAAAAAAGGAAGAATGGGTTAGACAAAATACTATTAATTTTTTAATAAATGAATTAAGTGTTCCAGAGTCGCATATCAACTTAGAAAAAGAATTTGTTATAAATAAACTTAAAAAAAGATTTGATATTGTTGTTTATAATTCCAAAGGAAAGTGTTCAATACTTATTGAATGCAAGTCTTTTGATGTTAAATTAAATGAAAAAGCAATTGATCAAATACTTATCTACAATCAACATTTAAAATCCAATTATTTAATGCTTACAAATGGAATTAATCATTTATTTTTAAAGAAATCCTTTGATAATATAGAAAGAATAAATTTTTTACCTAAGTACACTAGTTTATGAAAGTTGCAATTGTTGTTCTAAATTATAATGGTTTAAACTTATTAAAAATATTTATTCCACAATTAATTAAAAATTGTTTAGGGGTAGATTTTTATGTTGTTGATAATGGTTCTGAAGACGATTCTGTAAATTATGTAATAAATCAATATCCAAATATTAAAGTAATTATAAATGAAAAAAATTTTGGATACGCTGGAGGATACAACATATCTCTAAACAAGATAAATGCTGAATTATTCATATGTTTAAATAATGATGCAACATTTATAGATAAAACATCAATTAATAATATAATTGAAGTTTTTAAAAAAAATCCAGAAATAGTTGCTGCACAACCTAGAATAATTAATTATACAAACAGAAAAAAATTTGATTATGCAGGAGCCTCTGGTGGATTTATTGACTTATTTGGTTATCCGTTTTGTAGAGGAAGAATTTTCTCAGAGATTGAAGATGTTACAAAATATAATACTACAAGAGAAATTTTTTGGGCTAGTGGGTGTTGTTTTGTTATAAGGAAATCTTCCTTTAATTCTGTCAATGGTTTTGATTCATCTTTTTTTGCTCATATGGAAGAAATAGATTTATGTTGGAGGTTGAAAAATAATAATAACAGTAATAAAATTGTTGTTATTGGAAATGCAAATGTTTATCATTTAGG
>CEOF01209390.1_pt1 | contig 13109 bp, 22 predicted proteins | sample 361311 | NCBI WGS metagenome assembly CEOF01 (sample SAMEA2619667, study PRJEB7988) | marine metagenome | biome: marine biome (ENVO:00000447); feature: surface water layer (ENVO:00002042); material: "saline water (ENVO:00002010), including plankton (ENVO:xxxxxxxx)" | depth 5 m
ATATCAACATTTCCTGATATGTCCAAAACAGCCGCTGTTAGTGTTCCAGTAAACGTAGGGCCAGCTAAATCAGCTTTAGTCGTTATTGCTGTAGATATATTGTCAAACTCTGTTTCAAATTCTGTGCCTTTAATAACTTTGCCAGAATCACCACTAGGAAGACTATCTTTAGCCTCGAAGTCTGTAGTCTTAGTGTAATTGGACATCTGAGCTTCCTATTGGAAAAAGAAAAGGAAAAAAGGGGGCCATAAAGACCCCCTGGGGTTCTTACTCAGCTATAGCCAAGACAAAACCAGCTTCAGGTCGATACACTTGTACACCGTACAAGCAATCAGCCGTATACAGGGTAGAGAGGTATTCCTGCTTATACTGGGTTTGAGAGCGAACTGATAGCTGTTCTGCAAGAACAATAGCTTCCTTGTGGAAGAGCATTGCGCCACGGGTATCAATAGAAGATGCAGTATTGTCACCTGCTGCTTCTATGGTTGCACAGTTAGCAGACACATAAACATCTACTCCGTACAAATTACCAATAAGACCTGATTGTACTGCCTGACCTGTTACAAAGTCAGAAGATACATATCGGTCAATACCCATGATTGTCTTACGAACAGAAGGAGGGATAACAAGTACACGGTCTTCCATTGGTACGTTGTTGTCGTCCATCTTCTGGATCATGTCACGGAAAAACGCATCAGAAAAGATGTCGGCAGCTACTGCTGTGTCATCTGTGTACTGAGTTGTTGTACCGCCATCATTGAAGAAACAACCTGTGTGCTGATAGTCAGTAGCAGCAGCGCCGTGTACTACGGCTCCACCATCACCAAAACCAGTGCCACAAGCATGAAGGTCAGTGTCTACTCGCACTGCGAGAGAGTAACCAGCGTCTTCAGTGTAGAACTGACGCAAGCTCGCAAGAGCCTGTACTTCAACGATGTCCTCAATCAACCTTGAGTATTCAAAGTGACGATTAATGTCGATAGTCAGTTCTGATTCAGTGTTGGCAATGATAGTAACCGCTGTATCAGCAGCTTTCGCATTGGCATCACCACGAGTGGGTTTAGGAATATGGAGCTTGTCGCCTTTCTTGCCGTTCATAGCAATCTTTTTAACAAGCGGAGCCATTTTCAGGTTTTTCTGATAAGCGGCAATGATTTCATCCGACCATATTTCGGGGATAAAAGTTGCTGCTTCTGTTACTGCGGTATTACCAGCCGCACCTGGATATGTAGCCGTAGCCATAAGTCAATCTCCTATTAGACTATTTGACACGACCCTCCGAATAAGCTCTTAGAATTTCTTCTGATAAAGCTTGGTATCTATCAGGGTCTTCTTTCATCAGTTTAATAATGTCGGCCCGACGATAGACTTTTTTACGCGATCCCTCTGCACTGCCTTGTGCATTACCTGTGTTAGCCGCCCTAATTTGCTGCTTTCTAGCTTGTTTTTCAACATTAGCTACTTGTTGCGCTGAACCTTTTAACGATTTCCATAACGTAAAAAGTTCGTCAGCAACATCCGCATTGTAATTATTGTTGGCTTCAACAAATAACTGACTCCTAATAGGAGATTCCTTAATCCATTCCTTAAAGCCCTCATCCTCTACAATTTCTTGCATGTCTGGGTGCTTCTGTTGAATGACTGCTATAGATGCCTGTTGCCTATGATAAGTAGAAAACTGTTCAGCTTCTTTTATCTTAGGGTGGTTCTCAATAGCACGATTAACGGCTGCTTGTGGATCTGTAAAATAATCCAAGTCATCTTCAGGCTCAACGTTCTGTTGAGGTGCTGATTGTTGCGTCTGATTAGTAATGTAATCATCTACAACTTTGCGAAGTTCACCTACTTCAGTTGACTGACGACCTAGCATTTTTTCAGCTTCTTGGTGCATCTGTGCAATTTCTGCCAGAGATTTACCTTGGTATTTATCTGGCAAAGCAGGTTCTTGAGGTTGCTCAACATTTGCTTCAGGGGCAACTGCCTCTTCAGCTATTTGCTGAATCTCTGTTTCTTCGCTGTCAACGCTGTCTACTTGTTCCTCGTCGGGAGGTAGATCAACCATTGTCGCTCTTGACATAATTAAACTCCGTGAACCAAGTCATTATGGAGATGAGTTTCGCCTACCTGCTTCTTCGTGTTCTTTTACCCATTTCATGTGCCTTCCAGGGAAATCCCCAGTAGACCCATCCAGTATAAAAGACGGGGCAGATAGCATTTTAGTAGCAGTTTCACCGCAACCGCACCTACTGGCTACAGTGCCACTACTGACAAATCTTTCAAATACGTGTCCTTTTGGACACCTAAAATCATAAACCTTTAACATTCTACTCTTCCCAGCCAAAATTTTCATATACTTTAAACGAAGCTTTTTCTGGGCAAAATGTTCTTTGCTTGTAATTTATACCACTAAAACAAGCATATTCCTTTAATGTTCTTTTGTCTCCTATGCCGTACTTTCCTGTATCTTGTCCACTTAACACATTATTAGTTCTTTCTTCGCCAGCTTTTAACAGCTTATTAGAGCTTTCTTTAGTGCTTGTTTCCCAATGTCTTTTCCGCTGCGTTTTATTATTTTCTGCATGATATTGATGCCAAAAAGGTGCGCTTGGAATAAAAACTATGTCATATCCATGCGTAAAAGTTCTTAAAGCTAAAGTGCTTTCTTCCCCATTAAAATATATTTTTGGGTCATAAGGAACTTCTCTCGCCCAACAAGTTTCTGCAAAAATAAACCCTGCGGCAAGCAAAAACCCTTTGTATTGTTTTGGAGCAATAATTCTGGCTGTTTGTCTGCAATGCAAGCCATTATGAAATGGTTTATCTGCTATTAAAACGTAAGTAGAAGCTTTATAACTAGGATAGTCCCATTCATTTTTTGGCACAAAAACTAAATCTTTATCACAATTAAACGATTCTTTTGTTTCTACAGCAATAAAAGACCTTGGGTAGCTAGTAATAATTGGCTTATCTACCCATGTTTTAGCCTTAACATACTGATCTATTATGTAAACATCCCAATCCTTTCCAAAAAGAGTATGAGAATCTACTTGTAAATATAAATCCTCATCCTCCATCAGTTCAGTTTGAACCTTTGACCTAGCCCAACAAACACCTAAAGACTCAGCAGGATCACAGGTCTTATACCTAATATTAATACTGCTATCAAAAGTTAGATGATTATTACTTTGGTCAAATACGCCAAATACTAGGTTTTCTTTATATTTAGCGTTTTCATAACAAGATTCTATTGTATATTTTAATAAAGGGTCTTCAAACGAAGCTATTGATATGAATATTTTCATATTTAAACATCATTTTCAGACTCTGCTTGTTCTCTAGCAAGAGTAATTGTATTTTCTAAGTTAATTACTGTTGCAAAAGCGGCAACTTGGCCTTTTCGATAAAAAAGCTCTTCCAAATCTTTCACTGACTGTATATCAGCCAGTTGTTTAGCGTTGTTGGATAGCTCCTCTATGAGTTGTTTGAAACCTTCGTGATTAAATAACTGATTATAGTTATCAAAATAAGCTTCAAGCTCTGGAGTCATAATTTTCCTTATTTACTAATTTTTAATTACTTTTTCCTGGTAATTCTTCTCCTCCCAGAAGCGGTAACTGCGTGTTTTATCTTGGCTTTGCCTGTTTTACGCCTTGCTGACGATTCTTTTTCAGCTTTAGTCATCTTTTTAACGACTGCTTTAGGCCGACAGGAGGGGTAAGGACGACTTTTTTTCTCTTTGCCTGATCTGCCACACTTTTTGCCTGTCTTAACGTCTATCCATTCTTCATCAAACCACTTCTTCAAACCTGTTTTCTTGGTCTTTGGCTTAGAAGATTGACGGTGTTGCCGCCGTTTAGACGCTGGTTTAGGCATAAGTCCCGCCTCGCCTCTTGTATTCTTTGGTCAGCCAAGCGGATGCGTATGCTGAAGGCCACACATCAAACTTACGTTTTGCTTCTGACTTTACCCTGGAATAAAGCTGTTTATTCTTGGGAACTGGATCAGACGATTTACTTTTTCTTTTTGCTTTTGTTTTTCTTTTTGCCGCCATTAACTTTCTTCTTGCTTGGTTTTTGGTATAAATATCCTGCCATTACTGACTCCTAGCCTTTTTCTTTGCTCTGTCTGAAAGATCCTTGAAATGGTACAGCTTTACTGACATTTTGCCATGTGTTTTGCCAGAATGAAGGTCGCCATTAGGCATTTTATGCGTATTGCCTTCAAACAACGTACCGTCACGCTTGTAATGACGCATTCCTTTAGCCATTTAGCTCTCCTACCATTTAACCTTATTTGCCCAATATGCTGCTGAACATTTGCCTTTCGCTATATTTTTAGCGTGTCTAGCCTTAAAAGACTTGCGCCTAGCTTTGTCTTTTGCAGACTTAGGATTCTTTCCTGCACCGCTAACACCTTGCTGCCCAAATCTAATAGTTTTGGTGCTGCCATCTTCACATTTAGCTAAGACAACGTGTGACTTAGTAGGATGGTTCGGTGTTCTCTTCGGCTTGTTGATCCCTTTTAACCCTAGCCTTGCGAGTCTTGGGTCTTTTTGCTTCGGCATTCAGTAATTCCTCGTTAAAGGAGATCTTCCGCTCCAACGCTTCTAAGCGGTTCCATTGGGGTTGGAATCGGTTCTCCACCTGCTTGATTAGCATTTCCAGTTCTTGGTTCGTTAGCATTTTCTTTACTCTTGATTTCTCGTTCTTTAAGGAGTGTCTGGGCAACCTTCATTCGTCGCTCAAACTCTTTATCTTCTGCGTTACCTTCCTTCAGGTTTTTGGTAACAGCATTGATGAGATCAATTTCTAGCTCTTGAGGTATAGTGTTAGCCTCAATTGCCAGTTTAACGGCTCTTGCAGATGATTCTTCTGCTTGTGAGCTGAGTGCTGCGGTTTGTGATTGCTGGAATGCAATCTGTGCTTGCTGCGCTGCCATCGCCATTTGTTGAGCTTCTGGGTTAGGCTGCATAGCCTGCTGCATTGCGGCTAAGAGTTCCTCACGGTTAGACAGGTTCATATTATCAATGATTGACTGTACTAATGTTGCGTATAAAGGAGAATCTTGCTGCATTGTCTGAAGTAGTTGTACAAGCTGTGTAACTTCGTATTCCCTAGCAATAATACCCAAAGTGCTTGTTGCGTTAAACTTGTAGTCAGCAACAGGGTAGCTTTCAGGGTCAAATTGCATGTATCGGTGCGCTGCCTTCTTTACAAAAGGTATTAAAAAAGACTGCTGAAAGTTAATCAAAGTTCTCTTATGTCTTTTGATAATTGCACCCAAAGACATTGAAATACCAGCAGCAGTTGCTTCGCCGTTTACTTGCCCCGCAATACCTGCTGAATCTACGGCTCCTGTGGCCTGTTGTACCATCTGCTGCAAGGCTGATGCCTGGGCAAAGGTAATCTGGTTAACCTGCCCGAAATTAAAGGGCTGTAGGACTTCTCTAGGATCACCACTGGTCAGTATCATTTTGCCTGGACGGATCTCAGGTTTAGCACCTCTGGGCAAACGAGTTGCATCAATCGCCATCATAGGGTGAATTGTTAAGCTTAATGCGTCAATTCTTGCTCTAAGCTCAGTATCGAGTGCTTTTTGAGAGTTGTAACCTTTTTCACAGACACCACGACCCCAAAATCTTCCTGGTACTACGTCCCACGGGAATGCTACAACAGGTCTGTCCTGCATCATGTAAGGGTTAGCTTCTGCTTTTAGAAGTACACCACCGTTAGCAATAACAACAATGGCTTCAACGTATCTGGATTGATCTTCTTCTTCCGTCAGAACTTCTACTTCTTCATCTTCCTCTAATGCGCTATCAAGCATTTCTCTGGGAACAAGACCGTAATACTTAGTAAGACGCACTTTATTGTCATGGTAGACAGTCAGATCTTGGTCTGGCTCTAAATCTGTATCTGGAGCAGCAGGGCCAATGTAAGTATCAAGGTAAACACCTTGCTCCTGGAGCATTTCTACTTGGTGCATACTGACGAATTCGTCTATTGCTACACCCATTGAGTCTTCTACAGACGTTGCAACAGGGTCGATCAGGAAATTCTGTGGCATAACAGGCTTTAACTTAACCTTTACCCTGTCCTGAATTGTAACTCCGACTGCTTGCAGATCGCCGCCCATAATCGGTTGGGTAGCAGGAGCCATCTCTTTCATCTCTTCAATGATAATTTCGCCTATGCCTGTACCGAAAACAGCCGCATTAATTAAGCACTCAGCAACTGATTTACGAACTTTACAGTCCTCAAAGTCTTCAGTGAGCTTGTTTCTCAGGAAAAGTACGTCATTTCGATCTGTATCTCCTACATTATCGGAGACATCAAACCACTTCCCACGCCCAAAGGTTGCCTCTTCTAACTCTGCTACGTTAGATTCAACCGCTTGCTGGAGGGCTGGCGAGATAATTCTTGACCGTTCAGAGGCTCTTTCGCTATCAGAGACATCCCAAATACCCCGCCAAAGACGATAATACTCGTCAAAACGGTAAGAATAGTTAGACTCGTAGTGGTCACGCCAATCATCACACTTAGTCATTACCCAATCTTCGATAGATTGCTCCATCAATAATGGGTCTGCTTCGTATATATCGCTCATGGTTTACTCCACAGCCTCTACGAAAGTATTAGCTTTGTTTGCTTTCTTTGCTAAAGGGTTGAAAGTTTCTAATGCAGTTCCTTCTTTATACCCGTCTTTTGCGTAATCAAGAGCTTCTTCCTTTGAGGGCATTTCTAAAAAGTTTCCTGTTGCTATCGCCTCATCCATTGCATCTTGATTTGTTTCAAACTGCTTTAAAGACTCTCCGTCAAATTGAATCATAGGAAAAACAATCCAATTTCCAGTTTTGTCATCAATCTCAGCCGCCATGCGGTGAGTTGAAATAGATCCATCCTCATTTTTTATGTAAGGATATTTCTCAGGATTGTTAATCCTATCGAGAAATTCTGGCTCTTCTTTGTCTTCCATTAGTATCCTGCAATAACGTCTAGTATTTCAGGTTCATCAAACTCAATATCATTGATCCCGTATGGTACTTGGGCTAGTTGGTCAATGTAACTGAGTGCGTCAACTAAGTCATCATGGGTTAACGGATCAGGGAACTGAAAGAGTTCATCAAGAAACTTTATGTTCCAATCAGCTTTTTCTAAAGAAATAACGCCGTTTTCAAACCTTCCCTGCAACGACCACATAATACGGTCTGTTTTCTTACGGTTGCCGTGTGTTAGCTCAACCACTCTAAAAAACTTGTTATACCGCTTCTGCAAATCGGTTAAAGGTGACATTACCGCCTGTTTAGCGATACCCCTTTCTATTCCAACAGAGATTGGCTCGTACTTGTCTACAGCGTTAAAAATCTTCTGAGCAGTCTCGTTGAGATCCCATCTGCCGTGAATAATCTCCTTAATATACCAGTCGCCTCGATCAGTTACCATGACTACTGCAATCGCAGTACTGTCAAGTCTGGAGTTTTTGGCACGTTTTTTTCCTACCTCTTCAAAACCTGCAAGGTCAATCGCAATATAACAATCAGAGAATTCAGGCTCTGTACCATACTTAATCCACTCTTCCTGAAACATTTCAGAACCCCTGGCCTCAAAAGAAGCCATGAATTCCTGCCGAAATGCGTAAGATGACATAGATTTCTTGGCAGTATCTATCTCTTCAGGGTCTAACAGGGGGTTGTCATAGGAACTGTAATGCCATGCCTTGTAAGTCTCATCATCTCCTAAATCAGCGTACTTATAGAGATCGTAGAAGTGATTTCTGCCAATCGGTGTACCAATGAACATGGCTCCACCCTTCTGGTCAGCCAAAGCAGGTCTGAGTATCTGTTCAAAGACTTCAGGCTTCATATCAGCGTATTCGTCAAGAACAAGGAACTTCAGGGATACACCACGCATGGTTTCGGGTCGGTCAGCACCCTTTAAGCTAATGGTAGCCCCGTTAATTAATTTAATCTGTAAATTATTTATGTGTGAGCCAGATACTACGGGATGGCCTAACTCCAGAAGGGTTTGCCACATAATGTCTCTGGCCTGTCCCTGAGTAGGTGCGACATAAAAAACATGCCCTCTATCGGCCTGTAGAGCGTTAATTATCAGCATCCAAGCGGCTAAACGAGACTTTCCTGTACGTCTACCAGCAGCAACGATTTTAAAGCGAGTAGTGTCGTTCCAGACATCCTGCTGCCAGGGAAGCAACTGTATATTAAGTTCGGTCATCCCCAGCTGTGTGTCTTAGTCCCGCCATCGTAAGCTACACCTAGACCTTCGTTGATCAGGAGTTGAGCAATGTCTTCCTGAGACTCATAGGTATAAAGGTTAGCCAGGACTCGACCGTATTTGTCTTCCTTTCCCTTATCTAACGACTCTAACCAGACCCTATCACCACAGAGTTCCTTCATCCTGTCCCTTGCACGATAGCCAATTTCCTTCTCAACCTTGCTGCGGGTGCGTATTTCAGGGGTATCTATTCTGGCAACTCGTACCTTAGAGCGTTTGGAAATATTAAACGGGAGCCTTATTTCCGTTGTAATGGTATCACCGTCATAAACAGAGACAACATCGGCTTTAAACAGAAATAACTGATTAAAATCAATCATACGCTTCGTTTTTTTCAGTATTAGGGTCGTCTTTTAAGAAACGCCCCTTGGCATCTCTGGCCCTTTTCATTTTTTCTTTAATTTCTTTCACTTTTACCTTGTGTTTTATCTCATCAACAACGTCTTCAGCAATTAATTTAGCTTCTTCCTTGATTTTTTCCTTCATAAAGAGCTTTGCGAGGAATTCTTTTATTGATAACACGATATTCTTCATTCAAATTCTGCCTCAATAGGGGGTTGATCAGGGATGTCTACTGCACCAACGCCTGTAATGTTAATCTGGATAGCACTACGACCACCATCCTTCACGACTTCCTTCTCAAAAGCAGCCACGGGTAGCATACGATCCATAATCATCTTCCATGCAGCCGCCTGATTCTTATGCTCATCATCAAGTGCAGCATTGAAAATTGTTTCTAGAACTAACCTGGATTTAGGGGAGGCCAGCATACGAGCCTTATACTCGTTAATAATCGCTGCATCACCCTTTGGACGACCTACTGGCCCACGATTACCCTGCTTCTTGGCCTTTACCTCTGACTTCTTAGGCCGACCACGCTTCCGCTTACGTATCTCCTTACGCTCTTCAATGGCCTCACGGTCTTTTTCCGTTAAATGGGAATGCTCAATCACCAGACAAAAATACCCGCAATAAACTTATTTAGCAATACAAGTTTAATTAATGTTGTTAATCAAGAACTTGAAAAAGATTCAAACAAAGCCTTTTTTCTAAATTGGCTTATTTTGTATATGGGTGGGTACTACTAATAATAACATTGCGTTGTCCCCTGCCCCGCCCCATTCATATCAATGATAATAGGGCTATGCCTAGATCATTCTAAATGATGGTGGGTACTATTGATCTCAGTGATAGTACACCTGGAGCTGAATAGATCTGAGAATGGCGGCATTCACCAGATGAATAATAGTTGGTTGCGAGGATAAGGTGTGTGAATGGGTGCAGCAACCTACAAACCCAATCCAGATATCATTCTAATCAATCCATATCTGGAGTTTAATCATTCTGAATAATGATTAGTCTTGTTTCTATTTAATAGATTTTAGCATATTTTCAGGGATATTTATAGGCACCAATTATCGTGCCATATTCACAAAACATATAGTTGTTTACTGCTACATCTATTGCCCTATTCTTGTCGGACATTCACAAAAAGGTGAGACTATTTATGAAAAAGTTACTAAAAATCATCGCACCATTCGATACCCTCGCAGAAAACATTTACCACGCATGTATGGCTCTAGGCATGATCTATATCGCTTACCTTGTCTTACCCATTTGCTTAAACATCATTACAGGATAAAAAATAATGGACTATTTTGAATTTAAAGCACGATACATTGAAACTCTCAAAAAGTTTCTTAATTGCAAACCACAGGATAACTATGCTGGTTTGATTTATGGAAAAGAGTCTAAAGCATTATCAGAAACCCTCGCGGATATGGAAGAATTGCATCCTATATGGGTGGAGCGAATCGAGGATGTGCTGGCAGAACAAACCTAAACCACACCAACAATAGACCACTACCCGCTTAATTGCGGGTTTTTGGGTAGTAATACCCGATTAACTAATAACAAGGTGAGAATATGAACAAGCAATATAAAACATTTGACCATGTAGCAGGCTGTAGTCTAGGCACTACCAGTGACTTTGACGCCGCAATGCAATGTATAGACTTCATTGCCGAAGTATCAACCAATATCCAGTATAACGAACAATTCCCCGATTTAGCCTTGTACTATAAAGAATTAGCTGTTGACGCTAACTGTGAAACCGTCGACGTTGAATATTACAGTGATCGGGTAGGCGAGCATTGCAGTCACATCTTACCCGCGTCTACCGCGTTTAGCTGGGACGATGGCGAGCTTAGAATCACGCCATACATTGATGATTGTGCAGAATCCTACACTATCGGCACACTGGATTATTGGCAGGAGCAACACGATTTAGACTCAATCAATCCGCTCAATCCCGATCAGCAGGATATCGTGTACGAGGTTAACGATCATGGCAATGTGAACTGTTACGAGTGGCGGCCAGATGGTCTGAATCAACTAAAATGGCACCTAGTGTGGGAAATGGTCTAATCACTTAAAATCCAACTACTAATAAGGTGAGAAAATGACAACGCTAACACACGAGGGCAAACCAATAGCGACAATATCAGCCGATTGGCAAACAAAATCCAGAGGCAGCAATTCAAACGAATATGAGATTTATTTGGTGTGTGCCGACAATGGAAACGGAATTGACGTTACAACAAACAAGCCTTTAAAAACTTATGACGAGTGGCTGCAAACCTAAACCATACCAACAATTAACTCAACCAAGCCCGCTTATGTGGGCTTTTGGCGTGAAGGGGTCACATTTGGCCCTATAACAAGGTGAGGATATGAGTAATCAAGATTTAATAGATCACGTTAACAGTATTGCGAAAAACCTGAGCGATGGCATTACTTACGAAGATGCCGGAATGGATGACGCGCCATATGATGCCAATGACATAGTGACCGGCTTTGACTACATTTGTGATGCGCTAGATATCGAGTATCGGGTGTCCGGAATAATGACATTCGTAGGTGCGCACATATTGGTTGCTTTTGGCGGCCCTAATATCTGGATAAATACGCAGACTAATACAGTCGAAGGTCATTGGTGGGGCGATTCATACACGGCTGGATATACCGACACCATGAGCATTGGCGACGCAGCCGAAGAGATGTTTGGGATAGGAGGCGAATAAAGCGTAACTAAATTCCAGACCATAGCGCGTCATAAGTACCAGTGATAGTACCTGGAGCGCGTTATTGCCTGTGATTTGCAGGATTAACTTAAATTTAAAGGTGAGAATATGAAAATTTATCAGGTATCGGCGCGGATGATCGAGGTCAGGCATCTTTCGCTCGACATTGAGGCGGAATCGGCGGAGGCGGCCATTGAAATTGCAAAACAAAGGGATGGGGCTGACTTTGACGCGGGTCGCATTGAAGAAGATTGGATCTGGGGAGAAGCAAAAGAAAAAGAAACAGAAGCAGAAGCAGTTACTTGTTACAGTGAATTGATCGAACTGGCAGAGAGTTACGGCTTTGTCGATAATTATCCGGAAGGAGAAGACTGGAACCCAACACTAGCCGATGCGTTAGCAGAAGAGGCTCTTGATTACCTCCAATCGAAAGGTGTGGAAGTGATTTTTAAGGATTATTAATTTGTAAAGGACATTTTTAGGTCAATTTGTCCATTTTAACAAGGTGAGGTGAGAATATGGCAGTTGTTAGATGTAAAAAAGGTCATCAGTACAGTGATGTTATTCACAATGTTTGCCCCGCTTGCTTGCGAGGTGATCCCCCAGCAGCCCATTTTAACGGTTCAGACTACAGTCCAGCGCACGATGACATCCGGCTAACGGGTCAAATCGCTAGAGTTTACCATTGCATGAAGGATTCAAGGTGGAGAACACTAGACGAGCTTTCGGGTGAAACGGGTGATCCTCATGCATCCGTTAGCGCCCAGCTAAGGCACTTGAGAAAAGACCGATTCGGTGGACACCTTGTAGAAAAACAGCCGCGTGGCGATAGATCTCACGGCCTTTTTGAATACCGATTGATTCTTAACAAGGAACAAGGTGGAGCAGGAGGCGAGAAATGACTTATTCGATTAATTTAGACGTTCTGCCGTGGGCCGCAACAGATGCCCTTATACGGCACGATCTGGAGCAAGTAGGAGCACTAGGATACTTGGGAGTTGCCTATTTTTGGGCGCACGATTACAAGCATTATCTTCGCCCTATGTCCGTCGCTGGGAAACGATGGGTTCATACTAAACTGCTGGAAGAGGGACTAAGCCCTGAAGGTGTAAGCCAAAAGCACCAATTGATCATTGAACAGGCATCGAAGCGATTTGCTCAAATTTAAACTGTTCGTTGGCAATTGCCACACTTAATTCAACGATAAATGGCAGTTGCCACGACAAGCCCATAAAAATATGTTAGGAGAACATGATGTCACCCGATCAAATGCTTGAAAAAATAAAAAACGACATAACTGTTGATATCAGTTGGGATAATCACACTGAGTCATTGTCAATTGACGTTGAGACCGAAAATTCTGTTGTCAGTTTTGAGTTCTGGAGTTCGATCTATTGGCGGCTACAAAAATTAAAACATTATTACCGAAACGGCAATGAAGTGCTCACCGATTTGGAAAAGTACAACACAGTCAACGAAATTATTAAATTGGTTCAGGAACTCAGAAACGTAGCGGATGATCTCGAAGAAAAAACGAATAGCGTGATTAATCAGGATTCTTTAGGAGTAATCACATCTGTAGCTCTTGGCGATCCAGAATCAATCAAGTTGAGGCCAAGACGAAAGTATAAGAAGTTCTCCCCATAGGCGACATTTTGTGCACTTTTTGTCGCTTAACAATAAACCTCTACAGCCCTTTGTTTATAAGGGTTCTAGGGGGTGTTCTGCATAAGGT
>CEOF01008679.1_pt1 | contig 13063 bp, 16 predicted proteins | sample 361311 | NCBI WGS metagenome assembly CEOF01 (sample SAMEA2619667, study PRJEB7988) | marine metagenome | biome: marine biome (ENVO:00000447); feature: surface water layer (ENVO:00002042); material: "saline water (ENVO:00002010), including plankton (ENVO:xxxxxxxx)" | depth 5 m
GTTTTCATCCTGGTAAGAGGGGTTCGATTCCCCTACGGGCTACTAAAATATTTATATGGCAAATCATAAATCTGCAATTAAAAGAATAAGACAGACTGAAACTAAAAAGCAACTAAATCATCTACAACATAAAACTACTAGAAATAGTATTAAAAAATTGAAAGATACATCAAGTAAAAAAGAAGCTGAAAAACTTTTTAAAAGTGTAACATCAAACTTAGATAAACTTGCTAAAAAAAATATTATTCACAAAAATAAATCGTCTAATATTAAGTCTAAGTTAGCAAAGCATGTTAATACATTAAAATCAGTAAAAAGTAAAACGAAAGCTTAAGCTAAGAATTCATTGAAATTAAAAACTCTTCATTGTTAAGAGTTTTTTTAATTCTGTCCGATACGAACTCCATGGATTCAACAGGGTTCATGTCAGCTAAATATTTTCTCATAATCCACATTCTTTGAATTGTGGTTTCATTTAGTAACAGATCGTCTTTTCTAGTGCTTGATGAAACAAGATCGATAGCTGGAAATATTCTTCTGTTGGATATTTTTCTATCGAGTTGTAATTCCATATTGCCGGTTCCTTTAAACTCTTCAAAAATTACCTCATCCATTTTTGAACCAGTTTCTGTTAAAGCAGTAGCAATAATTGATAGTGAACCTCCACCTTCTATATTTCTTGCTGCTCCAAAAAATCTTTTAGGTTTGTGTAAAGCGTTGGCATCCACACCACCACTTAAAATTTTTCCTGAGGCTGGTTGAACTGTATTGTATGCTCTAGCAAGTCGTGTTATAGAATCTAATAATATAACTACATCGTGGCCACATTCTACTAGTCTTTTTGCTTTTTCTAATACAATGTTAGCAACCCTCACATGTCTGTCGGCAGGTTCATCAAAAGTTGAGGCAACAACTTCACCTTTAACATTTCTTTGCATGTCTGTAACTTCTTCAGGTCTTTCATCTATTAATAATATAATTTGATATACTTCTGGATGATTTGCAGCTATTGCATTAGCTACATCTTTTAAAAGCATTGTTTTACCTGTTTTGGGTTGAGAAACTATCATTCCTCTTTGACCTTTACCAATTGGAGAAAAAAGATCTATAATTCTAGTTGAAACACTACTTTCCTTATCCGCAATATTAAATTTTTCATCTGGAAATAGTGGTGTCAAATGTTGAAAAGAAACTCTGTCCCTTACTACGTCAGGTGTCAATCCGTTGATAAGCTTAACTTTTATTAAAGGAAAATATTTTTCACCATCTTTGGGTGGTCTTACTTGACCTAAAACAGTGTCACCAGTTTTTAATCCAAATAATTTTACTTGGGAATGAGAAACATAAATATCATCAGGTGAGCTTAGATAATTGTAATCTGATGATCTTAAAAAACCATAACCTTCCTGCATTAAATCAAGTACACCTTCTGATTCTATGATACCATCAAATTCAAAGTCTGGTTCTTTATACCTATTTCTTGAATCTTTATTGTGATTTCTATCATTATTATCTCTAGATGGTTTTTTAAAATCTCTTTTAACTCTTTCTCTAGGGTTATTATTAGTTTTTTCGTTTTTTGAATGAAACTCAATAATTCTATCAATGATTTCATTTTTCTTACCCTGATTATTGATACTTAAGTCATCGCATATTTTTACTAAATCTGCAAGTTTCTGCTTGTTTAAATCATTTAACTCTAACATATTTAAATTTGATTACTTGAGTTTGTTATCTGGAAAGTTTATTTGATAACAATGTAAATATACAATCTTTTTTTAATTTTCTTGAAATTAGCTAATTTTAATGTAGAATGTTTAGAAAACAATCCATTTATATATTTATCTCATCAGCGGTTAACTTCTTTATAATGGCATTAATAATGGATAATGACTACCAAGATAATCTCATGGATATTTGTTTAGGAGTGACATCGGCCTCTGGAAATTTTTATATATATACATTTTTTTTATACAAAAAGAAAAATTTGCAACTTAAAATGATTCGAGTATTTAGTATTCTATATTTCATATTTGGGTGTTACATTACTTTTTTTACAAATCTTGAATACTCATCATTTATTGTTTTTGGCATTTTTACCACTTGCATTTTTTCCTACCTAGCCACAAAATATATAAAGAAAGATATAGATTTATTAAAATCATCCGATCGAATTAGATAATTTAGCTCTATTTCCTAATTCTATTACTTCCATCTTACTTAACTTGCCATTATCTATATTAAAACTTATCATGGTTCTTTTTTTATGAAATCCATGTTTTCCAGCAGCACCAGGATTTATGAATAATAAGTTGTTTTTTTTATCAAACTCTATTTTAAGTATGTGAGAGTGGCCTGAAATCAATACGTCAGGTTTATATAATTGTATTTTACTGATTATTTTTTTGTTGTAATAAGGTTTTTTACCCGAAATATGCGTTAATAGTATTTTTATTTTGTCAATTTTTAATAATTCAAATTCATTACATTCAGATCTGACTTCATTGCCATCAATATTGCCATAAACATAATATAATTTTGAAACTGACTTTAATTTTTTAACCACCTCAAAATTTCCAATATCACCTGCATGAATAACAAAATCGACTTTTGATGCATAATGTATAATTCTGTCGTCAATGAAACTGTGCGTATCTGAAAGTACTAATATTTTTTTCAATTTTTTAAATTACTTATTAGTTATATTTGAAATTAATAAAATTATAAATCCAATTGAGATATTTTTTTGAAATTTCATATGATGGAACTAATTATCATGGTTGGCAAAAACAACCAAATTCAAAAACCGTACAGGAAACTATTGAAAAGTGTTTTTCAACTATTGTGAAACAAAAAATTGATATTGTAGGAGCTGGAAGAACAGACGCTGGTGTACATGCTAGAGAAATGATTGCTCATTTTGATTACAGTTGTGATTTCAATCCTACAAAATTATCTTATCAGTTAAATTCATTTCTGCCAAACGATATAGCAATTAGTAATATTTTTGAAGTCAATAAAGATGCTCATGCTAGATTTAGTGCAATTTCAAGATCTTATGACTATATTATTTCTTTTAAAAAAAATCCATTATTGTTTAATAGAGTTTATCATCTTAACAAAAAATTAGATATTGATCAATTAAATGATGCATCAAACATATTATTTAATCACAATGATTTCAGTTCATTTAGTAAATCAAAGACAGACGTAAAAACATTCAATTGTAAAATTCATCATGCTAAATGGGAATTGGATGGAGATTTGTTAATTTTTTCTATTAAATCAAATCGTTTTTTAAGAAATATGGTTAGGGCAATTGTTGGTACATTAATTGAAGTTGGTCAAAACAATATAGATCCAGAGTCATTTAATCAAATTATATTAAAAAAGGATAGAAAATTTGCCGGATATTCAGTCCCAGCTTCAGGCCTTTATTTAAGTCAAATTGAATATAATAAAACAGAAATCTTAAATGTCAGTAAATAAAAAATTTAATTTTAAGCTTTTTACACGTCTGCTAGACTATGTGAAGCCTTATAAAGTAAACTTTATTTTTCTTTCTATTGCTGCAATTTTAATTTCAGTTTTTTCAATATTAAATCAATATCTACTAAAAATAGCTGTGGATACATATATTACACCAAAAGATTACGAAGGCTTAATCTTAATAATTTCAATAATGTTTGGTGTACTAGTTTTTCAAGTTGCTTTTCAATTTCTTTTTGTTTTTCTAGCAAATATTCTTGGTCAAAAAGTTGTTTATGATATTAGAATTAGATTGTTTTCTAGAATAATTAAATTTAAAATGTCCTATTATGATAAATCTTCAACAGGAAGACTTGTTACTAGAGCTGTTAATGACATGGAAACCATTGCAAGTATTTTTAGCCAAGGATTATTTATGATTGTGGCAGATCTTATATTAATGCTTTCAGTATTAGCTGTAATGATATTCTTAAGTTTAAAATTATCATTAATTATTTTTGCAATACTTCCTTTTATATTAATTGCAACTAGATTATTTCAGAGGGCTATGAAAGTAGCCTTTAATGATGTCAGAAATGAGGTTGCTAATTTAAATTCATTTGTTCAAGAAAGAATTTCAGGGATAAAAGAAATACAAATTTTTAATAGGGAAAAAATTGAAAATGAAAAGTTTATCAAAATTAATGAAAAACATAAAAATGCATGGTTAAAAACAGTTTGGTATAATTCTATTTTTTTTCCAATTGCTGAGATTTCCACTTCAATTACTATAGGTTTACTGGTATGGTATGGAGGAGGACTTGTGGGGCTTGGTCAATCTTCTATTTCACTTGGTACAATTTTTTTATTCATACAGTTATCACAAATGCTATTTAGGCCATTAAGACAAATAGCAGATAAGTTTAATACTCTACAAATGGGAATGGTTGCTGCTAACAGGGTTTTTAAAATTCTTGATAATTCAGAATTTATTAAGGATGATGGAAGATTAAAGCCTAATATTATTGACGGTAATGTCTCTTTTAAAAATATAAATTTTTCATATGACTCTAAAAATCAAGTTTTTAAGAATTTTAATTTAAATATAAAGTCAGGTGAGAAAATAGCTATTGTTGGATCTACAGGATCTGGAAAAACAACTATTGTTAACTTGTTACTACGGTTTTATGAACTAGATAAAGGCGAAATTTTAATTAATGGCAAAAATATCAAAGAAATGTCTATTGATTTATTGAGATCAAATATTTCACTTGTTAGTCAAAATATTTTTTTATTTGCTGACACGATTTACAATAATATTGTTCTTTACAATAAAAAAATATCAATTAATAAAGTTATAGAGGCAGCAAAAAAAATTGGAATTCATAATTTTATTACTAAGCTCCCTGATTCATATAATTATAACGTTAAAGAAAGAGGTGTTATGCTTTCAGAAGGTCAAAAACAACTTATTTCATTCTTAAGAGCATATGTTAGCGAACCAACAATTTTAGTTTTAGATGAGGCAACTTCCTCAATTGATAGTAAAACAGAAAAATTAATTCAATATGCTACATCAAAAATTATAGAAAATAAAACTTCTATAATTATCGCTCACAGATTATCAACTATTTTAAACTCTGATAAAATAATTCTATTAGATAAAGGTGAAATAAAAGAAATAGGAACTCACGATGAGTTATTAAAAATTCCCAATGGATACTATAAAAAATTATTTGAGCTACAATTCCAAAAAGAAGAGTTAGTCAGCTAAATTTTCTAAAAGCAATTCTTTTAAATTATCTAGGTCCTTAAATTTACAAAACTCTCCATCTTGTATAAATGATATTTTACCAGTTTCCTCTGAAATAACAATGCAAATAGCATCAGTGTCTTCTGTAATTCCTACAGCAGCTTTATGTCTCAGTCCATAAGACTTACCTATACTTTTTTTTGTTAATGGGAGTGTAACTCTACCTGATCTAATGATATTTCCATCAATAATTATAGCACCATCATGAAGAGGGCTATTTTTAAAAAAAATACTTTCAATCAGTGAAGATGATAATTCAGCGTTTAAAATATCACTGTCTGTTTTGACAAAATCTAAACTTGTGTTTTTTTCAAAAACAATTAAAGCTCCAGTTTTTGACCCTCTAAGATTTTCTACAGCGATAAAAAGTTCTTCAATATTTATGTTAGAATGATCTTGTGAAATTTTAAATAGAAGTTTAAGTCTTTTTATAACTGATTTATTATTGGTAAACCTGTTAGATCCTAGCATCAATAAAAACTTTCTAATTTCTTGTTGAAAAACAATGATCAAAGCAAAAACACCTACACTTATAAAGCCACCTAAAATATTACTTAAAATATTCATATTGGCAATATCTGTAATCCACCAAATTATGTAAATTAAAACGAAACCTCTAAAAATTATGATTGCTGACGTTCCTCTTAGATATTTATAGGCATAATACAACATACCAGCTGCAAGAACTACATCGATAATTGGTAATATTGTTGATACAATTAAATCTAAAATTTCCAAAGTATAAAGTTAATTAAAATGTATTATTTGGTTTTGTTGTGTAAAATTACACATTCTTTAGCTTCTTTAACATCATGAACTCTAAGTATTTTGGCGCCTTTACCAAGAGCAATTGAATTTAATACCGAAGTTCCATTCAAAGACTTATCTTTACTAATATCAAGAGATTTATAAATCATAGATTTTCTAGAGAAACCAACTAGAATTGGTTTATCTAACATTGAAAAATATTCAAGATTTGATAATATATCAAAATTATGATCTAATGATTTACCAAAACCGAATCCAGGATCTATAATGATGTCATGAATATTAAATTCTATTGCTTTTTTTATTCTTGTAGCTAAATAGCTAATTATTTCTTTGGAGGGATTATCATAATTTGGATTTTTTTGCATTGTTTCTGGATTACCTTGCATATGCATCATAATGTAGGGACACTTAAAATCAGAAATTATCTTAAGCATATTATCGTCAAGGTTTCCAGCAGAAATATCATTTATTATATCAGCACCCAAATCAAGTGTCCTTTCAGCTACAATTGATCTAAAAGTATCAATTGAAATAATTAATTCTTTGAAATTGTATTTAATTTCTTTTAAGACAGGAATAACTCTATTTACTTCCTCATTTACAGTAATTTTTTTTGCACCAGGCCTTGAGCTATAACCACCAATATCTAAAATATCCATCCCTTCATCTATCATTTTTTCAACATGAATTAAAATTTCTTTAATTGTATTAAATTTTCCACCATCATAAAAAGAGTCTGGAGTCACATTTAATATACCCATAATTTTTGGTGAACTTAAATCATAAAAATTTCCTTTGATGTTAATATTCATTAGTCTAAAGAATTAGTTTATTAGATATAATTTTTCGAAATTTACATAAAAATTTTTTGTGAATAACACATCTAATCTCTTTGATGCAATAATTAGTAAATGCTTAAAAACATTTTCGTCAAAAATGTTAGATTACGGCAGTGCTTGGAGAATATTACGTTTAACATCGTTAACTGATCAGATTTTTATTAAAGCTCAAAGAATTCGAAGTTTACAAACAAAAAAAGAAAATAAAATTGATGAAGGTCAAGAGTCAGAGTTTATAGGAATAATTAATTATTCTGTCATGGCACTTATTCAAATTCAGAAAGGTATATCTGATGATGCTGATATGAATATTAATCAAGCCGTAAAGTGCTATAATAATCAAGTGAAAATTGTTAAAAATTTAATGTTAGATAAAAATCATGATTATGGAGAGGCTTGGAAAGAAATGAGAGTTAGCTCTTTAACTGATTTAATTATTCAAAAACTATTAAGAGTCAAGCAAATTGAAAATAATGATGGTAAAACTTTAGTTAGTGAGGGTATTGATGCTAATTATCATGATATAATTAATTATTCTGTTTTTGCTTTAATCCATTTAAAAGAAAACTAGGAATGAAAATTCTTAATATTTTTTTTACACTCTTTGGCGTATTAACAGTAATATTTTTTTTATTTCAAGTTTTACCAGGTGATCCTGCTAGAATGATGATGGATCAAAATGAAACTCAAGAACAACTTGAAATAATAAATAAAAAATATGGATTTGATTTACCTGTTACTAAACAATACCTATATTATTTAAATGATTTATCATTATTTTCAATTCACTCCAAAAAAGAATCGGATTTTAACTTTTTAAAAGAAAATAAATATAAATACATAAAGATTTTTGAAACAAAAAGTGGATACTTTATATTAAAGTTTCCATACCTAAGAGAATCTTATCAAAGAAGAGGTGTGAAAGTATCAAGCATAATTTTAAATACGTTTCCAAATACAATTGTTTTGGCAGTTTCTTCAATTTTAATTGCAATATTATTTGGATTATTATTTGGTATTTTTTCTGCTTTGAACAAAAATAGTTTTTTGGACCATTTTATTCAATTTATAAGTACACTTGGTATGAGTGTGCCCTCTTTTTTTAGTGCAATTATTTTTGCCTGGATTTTTGGATTTTTACTTTCAGATTTTACTGGATTGAATATGACGGGAAGTTTATATGAACTTGATGATTATGGAAATCAATATAATTTGAAAATAAAAAATTTAATATTACCGTCTATAGTTTTAGGAATTAGACCAATTGCAGTTATAAGTATGATGATGAGAAACTCTATGATTGAAGTTTTAAAAAAAAATTATGTGATTACAGCCTATGCCAAAGGTTTATCAACTTTTCAGGTTGTTTTTAGACATTGTATAAAAAACTCATTTAATCCTGTTGTGACAGCACTTTCGGGATGGTTTGCTAGTCTATTAGCAGGATCAGTTTTCGTTGAATATATTTTTGGATGGAATGGATTAGGAAGAGAAATTGTAAATGCATTGAATAATCTTGACATTCCAGTTGTAATTGGAGCGGTTTTAACCGTTAGTTTCTCTTTCATCCTAATTAATATATTTGTAGATGAAATTTATAAAATATTAGATCCTAGAATAAAGTAGTATGAGAAAAAAAATAGTAGCAGGAAACTGGAAAATGAATAATGATTTAACAATGACAATAGACTTAATTGAATCTGTTAAATCTAAATTAAACTTTAAAACTGAAACTCAAGTTTTTATATCTCCTTCATATCCATTTTTATATGAAGCAATAAAAAAATGTAAAGGTACCCTAATCAATGTCACTGCTCAAAATATTAATGAAAATGAAAGTGGGGCATATACTGGTGAAGTTTCCTCATCAATGTTAAAAAGTATAGGCATTAATAGTGTTATAATTGGTCACTCAGAAAGAAGGCAATATTTCAATGAAAGTGATAGCACTTTATTAAAAAAGGTGAACAAGGCACTCAGTAAAAATTTTAAAGTTTTTTTCTGCATAGGGGAGAGTATTGAAGATAGAAACAACAAAAATCATTTTAATATTATTAAACAACAATTAAATAATACAATTTTTAATATTGATAAAATAGATATTAACAATTTAATTATAGCATATGAACCTATTTGGGCTATCGGAACAGGACTTACTGCTTCACCTGAACAAGCTCAAGAAATACATTCTTTTATCCGAAATATATTCAAAGATAGATACGGTTCAAACATTTCAGAAAATCTTTCAATAATATATGGTGGGAGTGTAAAACCTAGTTCTGCAAGAGATATTTTTGAAAAAACAGATGTTGATGGTGGATTAATTGGAGGAGCTTCCTTGAAAGCAGAAGATTTTATTGATATAGTTAATTCAATTGGGTAAAAAATCCTTAGATTTAATCTAACTTCCTGGTTATGAGTATAAAAGAAAAAACTCAAGAAAAAATATTAACAGAAGAAAAAAAATCTGACCTTAATCAAATTATTCTTTACAATGATAACATTAACACTTTCGATCATGTTATTGAAACATTAATTAATGTTTGTGATCATTCACCTACGCAAGCTGAGCAATGTGCTTTAATTGTACATTATAAAGGCAAGTGTTCTGTGAAATCTGGTACGCTTTTTGACCTTAAACCAATGTTAACGAAATTGATTACAGCAAATTTGACTGCTGAAATCATTTAAATTTTAAAATGAACAAACTATTTATAATTACTTTTTTTATGAGTATAAATTGTATATTATCACAAAGTGTTGAATTGGAAAAATCTGTTTTTGATTTTACTGTAAAAGATATTTATGGCGAAGACTTTAATTTTAGTAGTCTACAAGGTAAGAAGATTATGATTGTTAACACCGCTTCAAAATGTGGTTTAACATCTCAATACAAAGGATTAGAAAGGCTTTACACAAATTTTAAAGATCAAAATTTTATTATTATTGGGTTTCCTGCTAATAATTTTTTATGGCAAGAACCTGGTTCAAATGAAAAAATCGCTGAGTTTTGTAAAGAAAATTATGGTGTTACATTTCCAATGATGAGTAAGATTTCTGTCAAGGGTTCATCCATGCATCCTATTTATAAATTTTTAACAGATAAAAACAGAAATGGTGTGTTAAACTCCTCAGTATCATGGAATTTTCAGAAATATCTTATTAATGAGGATGGTTCAATACATAAAGTGATTTCACCAAGAACAAAGCCTGAGGATCCAAAGATTATTGAATGGATAAACAGTATTTAATCACTAGATGTCTAAAAACAAAAAAAGCACCAAGTGTGTTCACTCTGGAAATTTAATTGATGAAAAGTATCATGGTAATATTTCCCCATTATATCCATCAATTACTTATGATTTTATAAAAAGCGACGTTTATCCTCGTTATTTTAACTCACCAAATCAAATAGGGGCTGCAAAAAAAATTTCTGATTTAGAAAACGCAGAGTTATCCCTCTTATTTGGATCTGGATTAGGCGCTATTTCCTCCTCCATGTTTTCATTTTTAAAAAAAGGTGATCATGTAATTTTACAAGATTCTTTGTACGGTGGAACAATTAATTTTGTCAATACCGAGTTCAATAAATTTGGAATTGAATATTCTTATGTTGACATTAATGATGCCGGAAAATTAAATAACTCTGTAAAAAGAAATTCGAAAATAATTTATATTGAATCACCTAGCAATCCTCTGTTAAACATAACCAATCTTATTACAATCTCAGACTTTGCCAAAAGCCATAGTTTGATATCAATGATTGATAATACTTTTGCAAGTCCAATTAATCAAAATCCATTAGACTTTGGAATTGATTTGGTAATTCACAGTGCAACAAAATATTTGGGTGGACATAGTGATATTCTTGCAGGTTCAGTCAGTGGCAAATCTTCCCATATTGATAAAATAAAAAACTCAGGATTAAATTTCGGCGCCAATATAAGTGAATACACTGCATGGTTATTAGAAAGAAGTATTAAAACATTATCTTTAAGAGTCAATTCTCAGAATAATAATGCCTTACAAATTGCAAAGTTTTTTACAAGCAATAATAAAGTTGAAAAAGTTTACTACCCTGGTTTAATAAGTCATAAGAATCATGATATCGCAAAAAAACAGATGTTTGGTTTTGGCGGAATGTTATCTTTTGAACTTAAAGCTAATATTGACCCAATTAAATTTGTTCAAGATTTGAAAATCATTAAACCAACAATGAGTTTGGCTGGAGTAGAATCTACTATTACCTCACCTGCCTTATCATCACACAAAAAAATGGATCCAGAAATAAGAAGAGCTTTGGGAATTTCAGATAATTTGTTAAGATTTTCAGTAGGAATTGAAAATTTTGAAGATTTAGTATTAGATTTAGACAAATCTTTGACTAAAAATGGATAATAAGTTAGATTTTTTAGCTTTTGGCGCTCATCCTGATGATGTTGAACTAGGATGCTCAGGTGCTATACTTAAAATTCAAGATAGTGGAAAGAAAGTTGGTGTTGTTGATTTGACTAGGGGTGAGCTTGGGACAAGAGGGAGTTCAAAAATAAGATCAAAAGAAACAGAATTAGCATCTAAAATTTTGGGTTTAAATATTAGAGAAAATTTAGAATTTAAGGATGGTTTTATTAAGAATGATAAAAAACATCAGTTAAAAGTAATCTCAATAATTAGAAAGTATAAGCCTGATTTTGTTTTTTGTAACGCACCAGATGACAGGCATATTGACCACCCAAAAGCTTCTAATTTAATAACTGATTCTTGTTTTTTAAGCGGATTATCTAAGTTAAAAACATCTGACGAAAATGGAATCACTCAAGAAAAATGGAGACCTAAAAATATTTTTCATTATATACAATGGAAAAATTTAAAACCTGATTTTATACTTGATATCAGTGGTTACATGCAATCAAAAATGAATATTATTAAGTGTTACAGCTCACAATTTTATGATCCAAAAAGTAAAGAACCAGAAACTCCAATCAGTAAAAAAAACTTTTTAAATTTTGTTGAGTCTAGAGCTGCTGATTATGGTAGAATAATTGGCACTGAGCATGGTGAGGGTTTTATTTACAATAGGACCATAGGATTGAGTTCTTTAAATGATTTTATTTAGTAAATCATTATATGTAGATGATATACATATGGTTTATAATAAAAAAAGGAGTTAATATGATTATTAACTCCTTTAATAATTTTTATTAAATTTTTATTAAAAACCCCCGTATTGTTTAAGAATTCTTAAACTAAAATTTGTAAGGTCTTCAGTTTTTCCTCTGCTCTTAAAATATTCTGCTTGACCATCTGCATTGTTTTCTTCAATGAATACTTTCCACAACATTAAAGATTGTAAGTTGTCAGCTCCAAAAGCAGCCCAATGTGTTGCTCCACCTGGTGCTCCTACGTCGTATGTCCCAAAAAGCATCGCATTACCCTCATAATCCCATACTTCTTCCATTCCTTTATTATGAGCTGGAATGAATTTTTCTGGTTCATAAACAATCCCTTCATATAATTGAAAATAGCCTTTACTAAATGGATCTACACCATTGGAGGATATTATTCTTCCAGTATAACTATTACCCATTTTTTCAATGAGTTCACGTCTATCCATTCTAAATTTTTGCATGTCTTGTCTTGTTTTTGAACCTTCAACCATTCCGCTGTTACCTAATTCTCCAAAGTAGACTATTCTATGAGTCCCAGAAACATCTCCACGATCCATACGTTCTAGATAAAGACCTCCAGTTTTGAATTCAACTCCTTCATAGAAAGCATCATATAAGGATAATAAATCACCAGCTGAGCCAGGCTTAACATCAAAGTATTGAACTGTAAAAGTATTTGTTTGTGATATAGCTGTATTTATAAATAAGCTAAATAAAAAAAGTGTAAATAATTTTTTCATAATTTGTTATTTGTCATTCTAATATATGAAATTATCCCTTTTTTAAGGTATTATATTTTGTAACCTTCTAAGTTTATTTATCGTTTTGTTACTAATTAAATAACTGTAAATTATTATTAAATACTGATATTTCATAAAACTTAATATATTGCTAGAGTTAAAAAGTTTAGAAAAAATATTTGTTATCAGAGTAAATAATATAAATTTGCTATCCAACTTAAATGGTGGTTGTAGCTCAGTTGGTTAGAGCGCCTGATTGTGGTT
>CEOF01129970.1_pt1 | contig 12980 bp, 8 predicted proteins | sample 361311 | NCBI WGS metagenome assembly CEOF01 (sample SAMEA2619667, study PRJEB7988) | marine metagenome | biome: marine biome (ENVO:00000447); feature: surface water layer (ENVO:00002042); material: "saline water (ENVO:00002010), including plankton (ENVO:xxxxxxxx)" | depth 5 m
ACGCTTATATTTTTTCTTTTGGAAATCTCCAAATCGATATTCAAAATTTATAGATAAATTTCTTTTACCTCTTCTATTTTCTGCTATTAATATCTCTCTTGAATCAAAGATATCATCAGCATCTAAATCAACTAATTGATCTGTATTAATATTCCATCCACCAGTATCAAATACATCTTTAAGTTTTACAGTGTAATTAAAACGCTTATTAACTTTTTTCTTATAAGATAAATCTAATCTTAATTTACTTTCTATTTCACCAGATGAAATAGTCATTGGTGATGAAAAATAAGAAAAGAGACCTATTTGTTGTTCATTTTCTAATCTAATTGTTGAGTTAATCATACCCCAAAAACCATATTCATTACCTTGCTGGTCTGCTTCAATTCCATCTAAGATATTATTCCAATAATTTCCATTTATCATTACATCCCAGTTAGGCAAAGGCCTTGTCATAAATGTAAAATCTATTCCTCTATCAATTGATTTAGCAACATTATCCCATGATAAAACCATGTAATTTGATTCATCTGAATTATCATCTGAATTATCACAAGTAGTACCATAACAATATGTATCTTTGTCTCTGTCTAATTTATCTGTAACTCTTGAATAGTATATTGATGCTTTTAAAAATCCTATTGGAATTCTATTCGAATAACTAAGCTCTGATTTATAAACATCTTCTGGTCGTAAATAAGGATTACCTTGCCTAATAAATCCAGCTTCCGCCTCTTCTAAATCTGGAATAGGATTTAAACTCCAATGTGATGGTCTATCAATTCTTCTTCCAAATTCAAATTTAACATTACCCTTCCCTTGGGTATCATATAAAAAATAAATCGATGGATAAGCTCGTCTATGATCATAAGTAACATCTAAATTCTCTCCAAGATTGTTAACTAAATTTCCAAATAATGATTCAGAGCAAATACCATCATCCCAATTACAAAAACCACTAATTTCACAATTACTTTGATCTAATAAAGAGCAATCTTCTGGATTAAAGTCAATAACCGACTGCTTTTCTTGCTCCTCAAAACGAGTTCCAATTTGCATACCAAATTTTTCAGTAAAATTATATAATACATTTATATATGCTGCTGAAATTGAATTATCATAATCCCAATTAAAATCTTCATTTTCAATAACAGAGTAATGTCTATCATCCTCAGTATTATGTTTAAATCCAACCTCATATTTAGAATCTTCGTTAAATTTATTGTCAATTGGAGCGGCATAATCAAATCTAAATATTTTAACTATACCCTCATCTTTTACTACCTCATCAGTGTACCCTGTTCTTATTTCAGAACCATCATGATCATCATAATCAAACTCAACAGAAAAAATTTTTTTATTTTTTTTATCATTCATAAAATAACCAATACCATAATTCAATGCACTACTTTCTTCATTTTCTATAGTTACAAATGGATTTTCTAAGTCTTGATTAAGAATAACTGTATTTGTATCTAAACCTTTACTCTCAATATAGGTTAAATCAAAAGCTAATAAACCTATATCACTAGGGTAGTGTTCAACTCCAATTTTTAAATTATTTTTTTCTGGATATTTTTCAGAATTTTCTTTAGAACTAAAACTAGATTGAACATTATTATCTAAATCAAAATAAGTTGTTTCTCTTGACTTTCTACCTTGTCTATGTTTTTCACTTATACTGTAAGATGAGAATATATTCCAATCATTTTTAAAAGAATTAAATGTTCCAGATAAATTTCTTCCATCTCTTTCAGCAAGATTTAAATTGAGATTTCCACTTCTTCCTACAAATTCATTTTTACTAAGAACTATATTTATAATACCAGCCATACCATCTGGATCAAACTTTGCTGATGGAGTTGTCATCACTTCTACTTTTTCAATCATATTAGCATTTATCATACTAACATTTAATTGTGATTTTCTTCCATCTACTAAAATTGTTACATTAGAATTTCCTCTAAGTGAAATATTTCCATCTGCATCTACTGTTATTGAGGGTAGTTTTTCTAAAATCTCATCGGCTGTTCCACCTTCTGACCTCGCTGTTTCAGCTACGGGATAAGTTGTCTTTGCAATATCTTCTATTATAGGGGCTAATTTATCTACAACAGACACTCCTTCTAGCATGATTGTTTTAGCATTAATTCTTATTTGGCCTAAGTCTACTTCCATTTTATCTGGAGGTCTAATAACAATCCCATCAATAATCATATCCTCATATCCAATATACTGAACAACTAAAAAATATTTTCCAACTGGAACTTTATCTATTAAAAATAACCCATTACTATCAGTTATTCCACCTGCAACAATATCATCAGAATTTTCTTTAACTACTGATATATTAGCATAAGCTTTTTTATCTTCTGCTATATCATCAATTACACTACCTCTTACAATACCAGTAGATTTATATTTTTGTTTTTCATGATTGTGATTGTGATCATGGTCATGCTCTTCTCCATGACCTACAAGAATTGAAAAGACTATATATGTTATTAAAAATATTCTAAATATCATGGATAAAATTTACAAATTCATATGTATATCTTGCTAAGGGTATATATTTTTCAGATATAAATTTTAAGTAAGTCACCCCATCTTGTTGTATAGCATGGTGATAAGCTTTGTTGTTTTAATTTTAAAGTATTGTTATATCCTTGAACAGCATGCCTTACAAAATCTCTTCCCATTTTTTTATTAATTGAATCCACTGTATCTAATATAATCTTACTTTTTTTACGATTTTTTTTATCAAATATATTACATTGAACATGATTTGTAGGAATTATTCCGCTTAAAATAACACCTGCTTTTTTATAACAATAACCCTTCTGGTATACTTTTTTTAATGTACGTAAAATATAATTTAGTATTTCACCTGTATCATTTGTTTCAACAGGAAATTGTATAGTTTTATAAATGATATTCTGCTTTAAATCTTTTCTAAATGGATTTGTCGTAATAAATATATGTGCAATTTTTGCTGAACATGATTGGTATCTTAATTTTTCAGCACATCTTGTTGTATACATTGCGATAGAAGACTCCAAGTCTGCATAAGATGTAATCATTTTTCCAAATGTTCTTGAAGTGCATATACTTTTCTTAGTTATACTTGTATTATTTATTTCATTACAAGAAATTCCACATAATTCTTTAACCATTCTCTCGCCCGTAACAGATAAATTTGAACGAATCCATTTTAAATTACAATCTTTCAACTGCCTTGCTGTTATAATTCCATATTTTTTTAAAAAAAGATGAGTTTTAAAACCAACTCCCCATATTTTTTCTACTGATATATTTTCTAATGATTGATTGTAATTAATATCATTTATTAAAAAAACTCCGTTTTTACTTTTATTTTTTGCAATATGGTTTGCAACCTTACATAAAGTTTTAGTTTTTGCTATACCAATTGATACTGGAATTCCAGTACATTTTAAAACTTCACACCTTATATTTTTTGCAATATTTAGTAGTTCTTCACTTTTAAATTCACTTAAATCTAAAAATGCTTCATCAATAGAATATATTTCAATAAGAGGGATAATATCAGAAATAATTGCCATAACTCTTTGAGATATATCTCCATATAAAGCAAAATTAGTTGAAAAAACTCTAACATTAAATTTTTTAATTATAGATTTAATTTTAAATGCAGGAACCCCCATTTTAATACCTATTCTTTTTGATTCATTAGATCTTGCAATAACACATCCATCATTATTAGATAAAACAATGACAGGCTTTTTATTTAATTTGGGATTAAAAATTCTTTCACATGAAGCATAGAAATTATTACAATCTACAAGACCATACATAGTTTACCTGCAATGATGAATAGTATGAGTAACTATTCCCCATATTTGAAAATCCATTTCATCTGTTATTGAAATCAAACCATACTTCTTATTAGCTGGTATTAAAAATAGCTTATCTTTTTTTTTAAATAACTTTTTGACTGTGAATTCACCATTTATAACAGCAACAATAATATCATTAGATTTAGCTTCTAATGATCTATCTACTATCATAATATCACCACAATGAATACCTTCATCAATCATAGAGTCTCCCTTTACATAAATATAAAATGTTGATGCTGGATGCTTAATCAAATATTTATTTAAATCTAAAGATATATCTAGGTGGTCATCAGCAGGAGAGGGAAACCCTGCTTCAATAGATGATGAATATAAATTAATTGATAATTTAGATTGATTTGAAGCTTTATATATTTTATTTCTATCCACTTAATTACTCGTAAGTTAATCGTAAGTATTTTAAGTGAATTTTACTATTATATCAAACTATTTTTTCCCAAAAGAAATTTCGGAACTAATTACCCCTAAAACAACTACCATACCACCAACCCAGCCATACATTCCTAAAATTTCTCCTGCAAAAATAGTCGAAAAAAGAGCTGCAAAAACAGGCTCTAAACTTAAAAGAATCGCCGTTTGACTAGCATTTAAAACAGTCTGAGCCCAAACCATAAACATAATAGCAACAAAAGTTGCTAAAAAACCTGTTACAAAAATAGCAATAAGAAGTCTTTGTGAGATTATTATTTCTGGACTCTCAAACATAAAAACTCCAAGTGAAGAAAATAGTGATACAAACATAACTTGAGATAAAAATATTCTTGATATAGATGATCCTTTTGATAGATAATAATCTTGAGCTATTACATGTACCGCAAAAGATAATGCACATCCAAATGTTAAAATATCTCCAATATTAACTTGACCTCCTGAAGGATTTAATAATATATAAAGACCTACAATGGCTAAAAAAACAGAGGTCCATATCTTAAAATCAACTTTTTTCAATTTAAAAACTGATAAAATAATAGGCACTAAAATAACACTTACACTCGTTATAAAGGCTGATTTACTAGGAGTCGTTTGCATTAAGCCATAATTTTGGAATGCATAACCTGCAAATAAACATAAACCACAAACAAGACCTCCAGTCATTTCTAAATGAGTTATATTTATAATACTTTTATTTAAATATATAAGACCGATAAAAAATGCTAACCCAAACCTTAGAGATGCGAACATATATGGAGGAGCATCATTTAAAGCTTCTTTAACCATAACAAAAGTTACACCCCAAATTATAGTTGTGATAACCATAGATAATTGGGCAAGCCTTTTTTGCGTCACGATTTAATACCAGTATAAATTGTAGCAATCCCGAATGTATAATCTGAGTACTCTACTTTTTTAAAACCAATTGCTTTCATTTTACCAGAAAGATCTTCTCTACTTAAAAAATAATCAACAGATTCTGGAAGATATAAAAAAGCATCTTTTCTAGATAACATAGCCCCTAACAAAGGAACAATTCTATTAAAATAAAATCTAAACAAGGGAATGAACCATCCAACTTTTGGCTTTGAAAATTCTAAGATAGCTATTTTACCACCTGGCTTTAATACTCTATAAAACTCTGACAAACCTTTGTCATAATTACCTAAATTTCTAAATCCAAATGAAATTGTTAAACCATGAAAACTATTATCTGAGAAACCAAGATCTTCACCATCTCCTTGTATAAATGAAATATCCTGATCTTTTAAACCTTTTTTAACTTGCTTCAACTTAGCTAAATCAATCATTTTATCTGCAATATCAAGCCCAACTAATCTATTTTTAAATTTTTTATACATACTAAACACAACATCGCCTGTCCCTGTTGCAATATCAAGTAAATAGTCAGATTGATTTAAATTGAATTTTCTGACAAGACTAAATCTCCAGTATCTATCTACTCCAAAGCTAGATATTGTATTAAATAAATCATAACGCCTAGATATATCATTAAACATATTTTTTACATATGTTTTTTTGTCTTCACCATGATGAATAAATTTTGACATAATATTATACTTTCACATTAAAATACTTAAAATATACGTTCTATAGATGAACTATTTTAAATAGATTTATATATTAAATAAGATTAAAAAATGCAAAATTTCAAGTTTAAATCATTTTTAGAAAAAATATATTCAAATAAACAAAGTTTTAATAAAAAATGTATTTTGAAATACGAATCAAATATTAATTGTAAGATTGATAATATCTGCAATAATAATATTAATAAAAAACACACATTCTATATGAAATACCCATCTGGAACCAAGTATTTTGGATATGGTAAAACCCTAGTTTTAGATATAGATACAAAGAACGATATAAAAATTTTAAAAAAATATGATTATGAGATATTAACAAACACTACTAATAAAGTAAATTTTTTTGGGGGATTATCTTTTGATTTAATTAAAAAAAACTACTCTCCTTGGAAAAATATTCCAAAAGGAAGATTTATAATTCCAAAAATATTAATTAAAGAACAATCTAAAAAAACAACCATAACGTACTTTAAAATCGTTAATTCGAAAACTCAAAAAAGCTATCTTTTAAGTGAATTTTTAAAAGAAACACAAATTATAAATAATATTAACCATAGCAAAGAATCCACTATACCGAAAATTAAAATTGGGTATGAAAATCCACAAAAAAATAATTATTTATTAAATATTAAAAAAGCTATAAACAAGATTAATAATATAGATCTATCAAAAGTTGTAATATCAAGAATGATAAAATATTATTTGAATAATAATTTAGATAAAAAAGATTTGATAAAATATTTGAATAGTAAACATAAAAACTGCTTTAATTTTTTTATTAATTTTAATAAAAATGTATCATTTATAGGTTCAACACCTGAAAAACTTATACGATTATCAAGTAAAAATAAATTATCAATTGATGCTCTTGCTGGAAGTTCAAAAAATAAGAATGACTTAAAAAAAATAAAGGAAATTGACGAGCATAACTATGTAATTAAACATATTAAAAATATAATAAATCCTCTTTGTAGTAAAACAAATATTCCAAAAAGCCCTAAAATTTTAGATTTAAATTATATTTATCATCTAATAACTTCTATTTCAGGAACATTGAAAAATAAAACCCATATTATTGATTTAGTTAATAAACTTTATCCTACTCCTGCATTATTAGGTTATAAATCTGAAAAAGCAATTGAAATTATTAATAATTTTGAGAAATTTGATAGAGGCTGGTATGGAGGGTGTATTGGTACTTTTGATACAAAGGGAAATGGTGAATTCTTTGTTCCAATTAGATCATTTTTATTAATAAGAAAAAAAATATATATATTTACAGGAAGTGGAATAGTCTCTAAATCTGATGCTAATAAAGAATGGGAAGAAACGAAGATTAAATCAGAGCATATCCTAAACTATTTTAAATAAAGGTACTTGATAAGTCACTCAAAAAGAGTGACTTATCAATGTATATATACCTACTTAGAATCCATTTTTGCAGCAGCCCAAATCATTAAGCCAAATGCTGTTTTATTAACTAAGTCAGCTAAATTATAAACAACATTTAAAGATGCATCATCTAACCAATATCCTATTGGATAAATAGCCCAACCAAAAAGAACTATCATTCTCATTGCTTTAAAAGCAAATTGACTAGCTTCATTGTTACTAGAATCATTTACTTTAGCTGCATCACCAACAAAAATTAAATATATAACACCAGCCCAACCTAACATTCCAACAATAAAACCGTAAAGTTCCCAACACTCACATGTTTCTCCAACATAACCACCAACAAGCATAACCAAACCTGCTATTAATAGTTTCCAAAAAACACGAGAACTTACAACAGTTACTGCTGCTAATATTAAATAGAACTCGACTATTTGCAAAGGAACAGTTATAAACCAGTCTACATATCTATATGCAACCGGTGAAGTTCCTGCGGCTGCAAGTTGACTCATTGTTAAATAATGCCAAAATGCAATTCCTGTAACTAACCCAGCAACAGTCATTGATGTTCTCCATTTAACGCTTACGTCTGATCTTTCTACAAAGAAAAATACAGTTGAAGCTAGCATCATAGCTGTCGCTAACCAAAAAGAAAATATAGTGAAATTTGTTAAATCAACTCCTACCATCTAAAACTCCTTTATTTTTGTTACTTTCAATAAACGTATTTTATAAGAAAATATATGTTAAAGGCAAGAAATTATAGATATTATTCTAATTAAGAATAATATTGACAACTAAAATGATGTCTTGAACATTGACAGAACCGTCAGAATTAATATCAGCGACTTGAAAATTTGAAGATTCAAAACCTAAAACCATATTAACAAGTACAACAATGTCTAGGACATCAACTGCTTCATCATTATTAATATCTCCAACTATACCAGATCCAGAAGTTATATATTCAATTAAAAAATCATCAATTGCTGCTTCCACAAGAGAACCTCCTGATCCAGCATCTCCTGTATTAAAAACATCTTCAGCTACAAACTTAAAAATAATATCAGAAGTAAGATTAATAAAATCATTTAGTAGAAATCTCTGCTTAACCCAACTTGCATTAGATATCGATGTATTTTCTAAATCTATCCAGGAAGCACCACCATTATTCGATACGCTTACAACCCATTTATCATTATTACCATTATCACCAATATTATTTGTATACCACCTCCAATAAGTTAATACGGCTTTATCAATTGATAATAAATTAAAAGTAGGGCTAAACAATGTCGTATTACCACCATCAACATCATCAAAACTAGCATTATTCTGACCAGTATTAGGGTCTAATTCATAACCAATTCCAGTAAAAAAACATACCTGGCCATCCTGTGTATGATCCAGACCAGGTTGTACTTGTAAACCTTGGTCATTAAATGAAGCCTGGGGTATATCTAAATTCCAAATTCCAGATGTGGCAGTATCAGAAGAGTCACCAATAACCCAATCACTTCCATCTATTTCAAATTCATTTGCATACAAATCAGGTAAGTCTCCCAAAATAAATAATATAGAATTACTTGGAGCACTATTGGGATACGTTTGTATAATTCCATCTGAATTTACAGCCAGAATATAATAATCGATAAGCATTCCATTATATAGACCTTCAATTGAAGTCTCATATATACTACCAAAACCTAGCCTTGGCATTGACTGGACTTGCCAACTATCTCCTAAATTATAATGTAATTCCACACCATCAACTTGCCCAGAATATGAAGTAACATTAGCTGTAAATAGTAATGAATTTTGATTGTCATAAGGAATATCTTCATATGAATCATGAACAATATTAATACCCGAGTTACTTATACCATCAATTGATAAAACTCCAGAATTTAAAGGATCTAAATAATTACTAAGGCCTGACCATGCTCTATCTATTCTTCCATATCCATGACTGTATTGCTGATCACAATAACAATCTGGTGATGGATCACAATAGTTAGTATATATATAACTTGCAACTCCAACCTGTCTTTTATTTTCATTGAAAAATGGTGAACCAGACGACCCAGGTATAACTCTTCCTAAATCATACTGAAATTCCCAATAATTTGCTCCTGATCCACCAGCTGAAACATTATCATTTGTAAATGAAATTTTCTTAATATCACCTCCAGGATGATGAATACCTATTGCTTCATTTGGTGGGCTACTAGAAACAGACCAACCTACATAATAAGGATTATATGAATCTGGTATATCTGAAGTTAATCTCAACAAAGCAATATCAGCTCCTGAATTTATATCTTCTTGATAAAGTAAATTTGTACCACTAATACTTTGATTCAAAGAACCTGAAGTTCCATTACAACTAGTACTTTGATAGTTAAAATAAACAACATAATTATTAGGACTTCCGCTTACACAATGGTCAGCAAATAAAACATAAGGAGTTCTATCATTTTCAGTATTATTTATAATAGAAGCAGAACATAAACCTGCACCCATTGAAACTCTAACCGCTCCATTAATTTGATCTCTCCAATCATCTCCTTCTGAGCATATAACATTTATATTACAATCTTCTCTCGAATTTGAAGAGCTATTATTATAATAGCTAAGAATATCTGTACTATCATGTATGATTGAATTAATATGTAACTTAATATTTTTTATCTCATTTCGTGGTACAGTTAACTCTATAATCACATGGTCACTTTTGACAATTGAGGTTGATAAAACTTCACTATCCTTGTTATTCAAGCTAGTAAATGAACCAATATAATATGTTTGTTCAAAGTCATAAATATATAATTTTGCATTTTCTGATAATAAGAATTGACTGAAATTGATGCCTATTCCAAAAGCACCTCTTGATTGAATACCCAGCAAATAAGTCACTTCTTGATCGTCAAATATAACTGAAGAAGATTCTAAAATATTAACATCTAAGTTGTATTCATCTCCATATTTAAATACCATTGGATCAAAATCAGTATCAATAATTGATGATTGTTCTGGCGATAAAGAAACTAAATTATCAATTCTTGAATTAAAATACTTGGGAATACCTTCATACTGGATTTGACAAAAAGACAAACTAATAAGAAAAATTATGTTAAGTATTAATTTAATCATGTTATAAATTTATATAATTTTATTATTAAAATAAATTAGTAAAATGTAATAAAGTGTAATGGAAAAAAGATTGTCAAATATAGCTTGGTCCCAAAGTATTGCAAAACTGTTTGCAAAAAAAAATATTAAATATGCATGTATTTCCCCAGGTTCAAGAAATACTCCTCTTACTGTAGCATTAATTAAAGAAAAATCAATTAAATGCACTAGCCATATTGATGAAAGATCTAATGGATTTTTTTCACTTGGAATAGCAAAAAAAACAAATAATCCAGTAATAGTATTAACAACATCTGGAACAGCAACAGCTAACTTACTTCCATCAATAATCGAAGCATACTATTCAATGACGCCTTTAATTATTATTACAGCTGATAGACCTGAGAAACTTATAAACACAGGCGAAAATCAAACCATTAATCAAGTTGGTATTTATAAAAACTTTATAAGGCAAATGATTGATATAAAAATATCAAATCAGATATCAACATTAAAAAAAATAAATAAAATTATTAATAATGCAAACGGTGATAATAAAAATATACCTGGACCAGTTCACATAAATATTAGATTTGAAGAGCCTCTTTTGGATAAAAATCAAAAAGTAATTGAAATTAATGAAACAGAAATTATAATTAATAACAAAAATACAATTTTCAAAGTTCCAAAATCTAAACGCCCTTTAATTATTTGCGGAAATTTAAACGAAAATGAAGCTAAGGATACATATAATTTAATTAAGCAATTAAATTTCCCAGTATTTGCAGATATTAATTCTAATTTAAGGCACTATAAAAATATTAATACATACTATGATTTTTATAGTAATAAAATTAAAAATCCTGATTTAATCATACGATTTGGATCAAAACCAATATCAAAAAAATTAAACAAATTTTTATCGAAAAATAAACATATAACTTACCTGATTAATCCTCATTTATATTTTAATGACGATTCAAAACAAATTATTAAAGCCTATCCAAAAAATATAATAATAGAAAATAATAATTTAATAGATAAAAATTGGCTAAGTAAAATTAATGAATATGAACTTTTATTTAGAAATAAATGCTTAAACATAGAAAAAAAACCTAATAATGAATTTTCTATAGTAAAATCATTAACAAAATATTTGAACAAAAAAGATCATCTATTTATTGGAAATTCCTCTGTAATTAGATCCTTCAATAAATTTTCTGGTATATTAAAAAAACAAGTTCATATTTTTACAAATAGAGGAGCTAGTGGTATTGATGGAGTCTTATCTACATCCCTTGGAATATCTTTTATTAATAAAAAAACAAAAAATTTTCTTGTTATAGGTGATATTAGCTTTTTTCATGATATGAATGGTTTTAATGTTTTACAATCTATTGCTGCAAACTTAACTATCATTGTTATAAATAATAATGGTGGACAAATATTTAAAACGTTGGATTATGCTGATAAAGATATTCCTGGTTTTGATGAATTTTGGATTACACCTCAGAATATTAAAATAAAAGATGTTGCAAAATTATTTAAGCTTAAATATTATAAATTAGAATCCAAGAGTTTTGATAGTAAAATAAGTAAGATTTCAAACTCTAAAGGAGTTAAAATAATTGAAGTAAATACTTCTTACGATTCTGATATTAAAATTAATGATAGTATACAAAAACTATTATGAGTATAAATCTTCACCTTCAGATTTAGCAATAACTGCCGCTCCAACGCTGTCGCTTGATATATTAACCATTGTTCTAAACATATCAAGAGGTCTATCAATTGCTAACATTGATCCAACCCAAATTGCAACTGCATCACTTGATAATCCAACAGCATCTGTAACAATAAAAAGCATTACAAGACCAGCACTAGGTATACCAGCTGCACCAATAGATGCTAACAAGGCAGTTATAACAACTACAAATTGCTGACTTGAATCAAGAGGAATTCCTAGTGCTTGAGCAATAAAAAGAACACCAGCGCATTCATATAGAGCAGTTCCATCCATATTTATTGTAGCACCCATAGGCAGTACAAAACTTGTCACCTCATCAGAAGCCTTAACATTATTTTTTACACACCCCATAGTAACTGGTAAGGTTGCACTTGAAGAACTTGTTGAAAAAGCAGTTACCATTGCTGAACCAATTGCTTTAAAATGAACTAGTGGATTAACCCTAACAAATATGAAAAGAATAATTGGTAAAACTATTAATAAATGTATTGACAGTCCTGCTGCAATTGTTAGAGCATACAATCCAAGCTCCTTGAAAATTGATAAACCCATATTAGAAATTGCTTTTGTAATTAATCCAAAAACTCCTATTGGAGCTAATTTTATTATAATCTGAGTCATCTTCATAATAATCGTATAAAAAGAATTGATTAAATCTAAAATTGTAGAAGATGGTTTAGAATTTATTGAACCAAGAGTTATCCCAAAAAATAACGCAAAAAATATTGTTCCAAGCATATCTCCATCAGCAAATGCCTTAAAAGGATT
>CEOF01023994.1_pt1 | contig 12956 bp, 15 predicted proteins | sample 361311 | NCBI WGS metagenome assembly CEOF01 (sample SAMEA2619667, study PRJEB7988) | marine metagenome | biome: marine biome (ENVO:00000447); feature: surface water layer (ENVO:00002042); material: "saline water (ENVO:00002010), including plankton (ENVO:xxxxxxxx)" | depth 5 m
TATTAGCTGCTTGATAATTTCTCACACCATCCCATAAAGCTCCCTTACTCCCAGCTTTTTTTTGATGTTCAATAGACCATACATTCGGTTCTGATTTAAGTAACCAATATTTCATTCAAGAATTACTCCAGGTCCTTTTAAAAATTTAGCGTTTCTATCCAATGGCCAACGTGGATTTGCTTCAAAATTTAATTTATCAAATCTTTTTTTATTAAACTTTTTAAGACCAACGAGAGCTATCATTGCTGCATTGTCTCCACATAGTTCTTTATCAGGAAAAATAGGATTAAAATTATTTTTTATACATAAATTTTTTAATGATAGTCTAATATTTTGATTTGCTGCTACACCCCCAGCAACGACAAAGGTTTTTTTTTCTTTGTTTGATATTTTTTTAAATTCTTTAAAAGCTGTTTCTGTTTTTTTCTTTAGAATTTCTTCTATTGTAAACTGAAAAGACGCTGCTAAATCATATTTTTCTTTTTGTGTTTTTATTTTTTTTGCAATCTTAAGAACGGCAGTTTTAAGACCAGCAAAAGATAAATTGCACCCACCTTTATTGATGATTGGCATTGGAAGATTAAATTTATATTTATTACCTTTTTTTGCAAAGTTTTCAATTTCAGGTCCACCTGGAAACTCAATACCTAATAACTTTGCTGTTTTATCAAAAGCTTCTCCTAATGCATCATCAATTGTAGTCCCTAGCCTTTTATATTTTCCCAAATTTTCTACAGATAAAAATTGTGTGTGACCGCCTGAAATTAGCAAAAGTAAATAAGGAAATTTAATTGAAGAATTAAGCATGGGGCTTAAAGCATGTCCTTCAAGATGATTTACAGCTATAAATGGTTTTTTTAAAGATTTAGCAAGTCCTTTCCCAAAATTTAGCCCAACATTTAAACACACAACCATTCCTGGTCCAGCAGTTGCAGAAATAGCATCTATTTGATTTAAATTTATTTTACTTTCATTTAGTGCTTTTTTTGTAATTAAATCGATTTTTTCCAAATGAGACCTAGCTGCTAATTCAGGCACTACACCCCCAAATTCTTTATGCACATTTACCTGGCTAGAAATAACATTAGATAATATTTTTGGATTGCTCATATTATCTTCAGTCACTATAGAAACAGAAGTTTCATCACAACTTGTTTCGATACCCAAAATTACGGCTTTTTTACTCATAAAAAAATTTTCTAATTAAAACAATTAAACTATAAGTATTAATTATAAATAATTTTATGAATAATAAAACATTAGTAATTGGAACGCGGGGAAGTAAATTAGCATTAATTTATGCAAATAAAGCTAAGTTAGAAATTTCAAAGTATTACAAAAATGACATAATTATTAAATCAATTGTCACAAAAGGTGATCAAGAAAAAAATAAAAGGATTGCAGAAATAGGAGGAAAAGGACTTTTTTCAAAAAATATAGAAAATCAACTTTTAGACAAAAAAATTGATATTGCTGTTCATGCTCTCAAAGATATGCCATCAGAGGAGACAGACGGCTTAATTACCTGTTGCTTTTTGAAAAGAAACTTTATTAACGAAGTCTTAATTAGTAAAAATCATAAAAAGTTTGCAGAATTAAAAAAAAATTCCGTTGTAGGAACTTCTTCATTTAGAAGGGAATTTCAACTTAAAAAAAAAAGAGGTGATTTAAAATTTAAATTGATAAGAGGCAATATAGATACAAGAATACAGAAAGTTAAAGATGGAAAATATGATGCAATTTTACTCGCTAAGGCAGGAGTTGAATTATTGAACTTAAAAAAAGAAGTAAGCCAGGAGTTTACCCTCGATGAAATTATACCAAGCGCTGGTCAAGGAATAATAGCTATACAATGTAGAAAAGAGGACTCAGAAATACAAAAACTATTAAAAAAAATTAATCACAATAAAACTCAAACAGCTGCAATTGCAGAAAGACAAGTCCTTAAATCTTTGGAGGGAGATTGTGATACGGCAGTAGGGGTTATATCAAAAATAAATAATAACAAAATACATGTAACAGCTGAACTATTTTCAATAGATGGAAAAGATAGATATTTTGTAACATCATTTAATAAAATAAAAAATGCAAAAATACTTGGAAATCAAATTGGAGAAATTTTAAAAAAAAAATCAAAAAACTCGTATAAGAATTAAAATGCATATATTGCTCACAAGACCATTAGATGATTGTAAGGATTTGATTTTAAAATTTAAATCATTAGGCAATGCTGTTTCACATTTACCTGTAATTGAAATTAAAAAAAAAATTCATGAAAATATTGATTTTAATCAGTATAAAGGGATTATATTTACTAGCGCCAATTCAATAAAAAACTTAACGAATGTAAAAATAAATAAAAATGTTTTGTGTTTTTGTGTAGGCTCATACACAGAAAAAGAAGCTAGTAAAAGTGGATTTCAAAATATTTTTGCAGCTGAAGGAAATGTAAAAAATTTAAAGGAAATAATTTTAAGAAATTTTAATAAAAAAGATGGTAAATTAATTTATATAAGTGGAGAAATTGTAACCCAAGAACTAGATAAAGACCTAATTCATGAAGGATATTCAGTTGATAGAATAGTAAATTATTCAGTCTCACATATTGAAAATATTAAACCAGAGTTTTTTGAGGAATTAAAAAAATCTATGCCTGACATTGTTTTTATTTATTCAAAAAATAGTGCAATAAGTTTTATGAACATAATAAAAAAAAACAACATGCAAGATGAATGGATGAATACAAATTTAATGTGTATAGGCGAAAAAACCTCAAATATTTTAAATGAAATTAAGTGGAAAAAAATTTTCTTATTTAATTCTGGTGAAGAAGAATATTTCATATATAAAATTTAGACATGGAAGTTATAAAAAAATTTAATGAATTATTTTTATCGGTTTGGAATGAGGGAATATTGGGTATTAATTTTGCACAAATTCTAATTGCGATAGGTATTTTTTTAATTTTTCTAATATTTAGAGGTCTTATCAGTAAATTAATTATCAAAAAGTTAGAGATTGTATCAAAAAGAACCACAAATAAATTAGATGATACCTTTGTTAAGGCCATGGTAGGACCTGCAAGATTTTTACCTATAGTTTTAGGTTTCTTTTTTGCAACCTATTATGCAACTTTTGGAGAGGAAGCCGGTGAACTAGTTGAGACAATTAACAGAACCTTAATTACAATTTTACTATTTTGGATAATACACCAAATTATTGAACCTATATCTTATGTTTTAAGTGGACTTAATAAAATTTTAACTAGAGAATTAATTGGTTGGATAATAAAATCTCTAAAAATCCTAATATTTATTTTAGGTGCTGCTGCAGTTTTAGAGTTGTGGGGAATAAAAATTGGTCCAATAATAGCTGGACTTGGACTTTTTGGTGTAGCAGTTGCATTAGGAGCTCAAGATTTATTTAAAAATCTTATTTCAGGAATTTTAGTTCTTGTTGAAAAAAGATTCAGAATGGGAGATTGGATTCTAGTAGAAGGAATCATTGAAGGAATAGTTGAAAAAATCGGATTTAGATCAACAACAATTAGAAAATTTGATAAATCTTTAGCAATTATCCCAAACTTTCAATTTGCAGAAAATGCTGTCATAAATATTAGCCAAACAACAAACTGGTTAATAAGTTGGATTATAACACTTCAATACGATACATCGGTAGATCAATTAAAGACAATTAGAAATCAGATCGAAGAACATATAATTAAAGATGAAAACTTTAATACCTCAATAGGTATAGCAGTTAGAGTCGATAAGTTTTCAGATAGTTCAATTGATATGTATGTAAGATGTTTTACAAATACAGATAGCTGGAATGATTGGTTAAAGATTAAAGAAACTTTAGCTTTAGAGATAAAGCAAATTGTTGAGAAAAATGGAGCTTCCTTTGCTTTCCCAAGTCAATCGATTTATGTTGAAAAAAAATGATTGCTATTTTTTATCTAGTACTACAAATTCTTAAACTTTATTCCTATGTTGTTATCGCTAATGTAGTTATTAGTTGGTTAGTTGCTTTTAATGTATTAAATACTTCAAATAGATTTGTTTATTCAGTATTAGAATTTACTTATAAATTAACAGCGCCCTTTCTAAATAGAATTAGAGCTTTTTTACCAAACCTTGGTGCTTTTGATATTTCTCCAATTATACTTCTTTTGTTGATATGGTTCATAGAAATGTGTATGAAGATTTATATTGCACCAATAATTTTTAATTAAATCATGATTTTAATAGATGGAAAAAAAACAGCCGCTAAACTTAGGGAGAAACTTAAAAATGAAGTTTTACAATTAAAAATAAAATATAATAAAGTTCCAGGACTTACAGTTATATTAATTGGCGAACTTGCTCCAAGTCAAATTTATGTTCGTAACAAGGAAAAATCTGCAAATGAGGTGGGTCTAAAATCAGATGTGATAAAGTACCCAGAAAATGTTGAAGAAAAAACAGTTTTAAAAAAAATTGAGGAATTAAATAATGATCTTTCTGTATCAGGTATTTTAGTTCAACTTCCTCTTCCAAAACATATAGATAAGCAAAAAGTCATTGAGGCTATTAAACCAAATAAAGATGTAGATGGATTTCACCCAATGAATGTAGGAAACCTATCATCAGGCTATGAAAGCTCGGTTCCGTGTACACCACTTGGCTGTTACTTACTAATAAAACAAATCGAACCAAATCTTAATGGTAAAAAAGCTGTTATAATTGGTAGATCAAATTTAAATGGAAAACCCATGATGCAACTACTCTTAAAGGAAAACTGCACAGTAACTATTACTCATTCTAAAACAAAAGATTTGAAGGATGAGTGTTTAAAAGGCGATATAATAGTTGCTGCAGTAGGTATTCCAGAACTTGTTAAAGGAGATTGGGTGAAAAAAGATGCTGTAGTAATTGATGTTGGAATAAATAAAACAGAAAAAGGAATTGTTGGAGATGTTTCTTTTGACGAGGTATCTAAAGTTGCAAAGGCATTGACGCCAGTACCTGGAGGAGTCGGCCCAATGACCATAGCTTGTTTAATTAAAAATACTATTGAGTGCTTTAAAAGAGACTTAAAGTAATTCAAATTTAGGAAAGTTTAGATCTTCCTCCGTCTACAGCAATTATTTGACCAGTAACCCATGCGCTGTCTTCAGTAATTAGAAATTTAGCCAATGATGCAGAGTCTTTGCCTTCTCCCAATCTCTTTAAGGGGTGAGCTTTTGCAATGCCTTTTGCAATAGCTTCATTTCTTAACATTGGTTTAGCAATTTTCGAATTTGTTAAGCTTGGAGCTATGCAGTTTACTCTAATATAAGGTGCAAATTCTGCAGCTAAAGAAACTGTTAACCCCTCCACAGCAGCTTTGGTGGAGGCGATAATTGAGTGATTAGTAAAACCTCTTTGTGCAGCAACAGTTGAAAAAAAAACTATAGCACCGTTATTTTTTTTTAATGTATCTTGATAACTCTTAATTATTTCTACTGCTGAATACAGGTTCAGTTTCATACATTTATGAAAATCTTCTTCCTTAATTAATTTTAATGGTTTTAAATCTATTGAACCTACACAATAAGCAATTCCTTTTACGTCATCTATCTGATTTTTAACCTTGTTTATAAAATTATCTTCCATAACATCGGCAACTGTAAATGAACAATCTAATTTTTCGGCAAGTAAATTGACTTCATCTTTATTTCTTCCAACTAGATGAATCTCTTTTCCACTATCTTTAAGTTGTTTTGACAAATTTGACCCTACTGATCCTGTAGCACCAAAAATTAAATATTTTGCAGTCATGCAAAAGATATAACACCAAAATCACACCAAATAATTACAGTTTTGAAATTTTATGTCGCATCACTTAAAATTTTCCCTAATAAAACCACCTTAATTAATTTAAATTTAAAAAAAATTGAATATAATTTTTCTTACTGTAAAGAGTAATCATGTTTAAAATTATAATTTTATATGAACTCTTCTTTTTGTTTTTTTGGAACATAATTTATTATGGTACCGATATAAAAGCATATGCACAAAATGATTTATTAACTTTAATTTATATATTTCTAACTACAATGGCATTGGGATGGGTCTTGTTAAACACTGCCAGAATAGCATTTGGAAAAATACCAGATCCAAGAAAACCTACTAAAAACAAACAGTAAATCATAATTTAATTATGAAGTTATTTATTATTTTAGGAAATCAACTTTTTCCTATTAAGGATTTAAAAAAATTTAAAGATGATCATCTGTTTTTCATGGCAGAGGATTACGAACTTTGCACTTATCAAAAACACCACAAAAAAAAGATTTTACTCTTTTTATCCTCAATGAGATCATATTTTGATGATCTTAAAGCAAATAATTTTAAAATAAACTATTTAAGTATTGAAAATAAAGACTTTAAAATAAAATATACAGATAAACTTTTAAAAACTTTAAAAAAAAATAAAATTAAAGAGATTTCATCTTATGAGATTGAGGATAAGCATTTCGAAAAAAAAATGCATAATTTTGTGAAAAAAAATAACTTAATTTGGAATAAAGTTAAGTCTCCAATGTTTTTAAATTCTAGAGAAGAATTTAATGAATATTTATCAAAAAATAAAAAACCTTTTATGGCGACTTTTTACAAAGGTACTAGACAAAAACTTAATATTTTAATGAAGAAAGATGGGACCCCAGAAGGTGGTAAATGGAGTTTTGACGAAGATAATAGAAAGAAACTACCAAAAAATACTAGGGTTCCAATGTTTCCAAATATAATTGAGACAAAACACACAAAAAATTTAAAACCTATTATTAATAAAACATTTAAAGATCATCCAGGGGATACAAATAATTTTTGGCTTGCAACTGAATATAGTGATGTTGTTAAACTTCTTAATTTTTTTTTAAAAGAAAAATCAAATTTTTTTGGCGATTATGAAGATGCTGTTGATCAAAGTAATAATATTTTATTTCATAGCGCTTTAAGTCCATACATTAATTTAGGTCTTATAACTCCTGAGTTTATAATTTCAAAAACATTAGAATTTCATAAAAAAAATAAGATAAGACTTAACTCCTTAGAAGGATATGTAAGACAAATTATAGGTTGGAGAGAATTTATGAGAGGTATTTATCAAAAATATAGTAATGAAATGGAAACAAGAAATTTTTTTAAACAAAATAGAAAGATGAAAGCCTCATGGTACGATGGAACAACTGGCTTACCTCCTTTAGATTATGCAATTAAGAATGCAGTAAAATTTGGTTGGTCGCACCACATTGAAAGGTTGATGATACTTTCAAACATTATGAACTTATGTGAAATAAAACCTAAAATTGTTTACAACTGGTTTATGGAAATGTTTGTTGACTCCTCTGATTGGGTGATGGTGCCTAATGTTTATGGAATGGGTTTATTTAGTGACGGAGGCATTTTTGCAACTAAACCATATATCTGTGGATCAAGCTACTTCATGAAAATGATGGATTTTAAAAAAGGTGAATGGTGTAACACTATGGATGGTCTGTATTGGAGATTTATAAATAGAAATAGAACTTTCTTTTTAAAAAATCCCAGACTGTCAATGATGGTAAGAATTTTTGACAAAATGAAACTAGAGAGAAAAAAACTAATATTATCAGAAGCAGAAAAATTTATAAATAAAAATACATATGGCAATTAAAGTTTTTTTTAATAATTCATGTAATATCTGTAGATTGGAAATAAATCACTACAAGAAGATTGCTGATAGTAATTTAGAATGGATTGATATCACAAATAATGATGAGGCTTTAAAACTAACATCTAAATCACAAGAAGAGTTATTAAGAAGACTTCATGTAATTGATGACGGGAAGGTGATTGAAGGAGCTGAAGCATTTGTAATTTTATGGTCGAAAATACCTAAATATAATTTTCTATCAAAAATATTTTCCTTTAAACCTTTTTTTGTTTTATTTCATTATATTTATGAACTTATTGCTTATTTTTTATTTTTGAAAAATAAACACCAACTAAAATGAAAAAACAAAATTTACCTTCTAAGACTTGTCCAGTTTGCAAAAGACTATTTGTTTGGAGAAAAAAATGGAAACTTAATTGGGATCGAGTAAAATATTGTTCAAAACGATGTTCTTCTAAATAAATTCTTGAACAATCTTTGGTATATAGTTCTTAAAATTAAAAAAACCTTTATTGCAATATTTCCAAGAATACTGATCAATTTTTCTATATACATAAGAGATATTTTTAAAATTATTTGAGTTTATATAATCTAAATTATCACCAACACACGGGTATTGTGCTAGTAAATTCCCTTCTATTTCTTTTAGATCTTCAATTTTGATCATTTTACAATTTAAGTTTTTATTTCTTAAGATTTTTATTTGATCGTCTATTAGTGCTCTTTTAAAGTTAATAACTTTTTCATCTAGTTTTATTTGCCTTGAGCCATTCCCATTAAAAACAAAATAAATATTTTTAAATGATTGATCTTTAAAATCACTTTGATCAAAAGATATATTGTTTTCAAATATCAATAGATTCTGATCATTTGATATATTTGCACTTAAAAAATTATTATTTATAATTGAATAATTTCTTTCATCAATTACTGGAACTGGATTTTCGTTTAGTTTTATGTTGCTAAATCTATTATTAGTAAATTTTTTTATATTCCATTCCGAAGCAATATAATTTTTACCTTTAGTTTGAATACCTGAAGTCCATCTCCAACCCAAAGTATTTGAAGCACTATCCCCATCAAAAAGATATTTCATGAAAAACTCTGCTCCTAATTGCCAAGGCAAGTTAAGAGTAAAAATCCAAATACTTGCAAACCACATTCTAGTATGGTTATGAAGATAATTATGACTTTTTAACTCACCAACCCAGGTGTTAAAACATTCGATTTGAGTTTTCCCTTCAATGGCGCTTAAGTAATTTTTATCATCTTTGTATTCTTGCCTAAGTCGATTTAAATCTATGATATAATCTCTCCACACATCTGGCCTGAGCTCTAACCATCCTTTCCAATAAATACGCCATAATACCTCTTGAATAAATTTTTCTATTTTAGTAAACGAAGTCTTTTTTAAAGAAAGATGCATTACTTCTTTCTCAGATAAAACACCATGAGTTATATAAGGTGAAAGACAAGAGGTATTTGATCTTTTATCTGGACCAAAATCGAAATTTCTAAGCTTTGAATAGTTTGAAAGGTTTGTGTTTATAAAATTATTTAGTAATTCAACGGCCTTTACCCTTGATGGATCAAAATTCATAATTTTTATCTTAATTTTTTTTTATGAAAATTGATAAATTTCTCAATATTAGATTTATTGAAAGTTTTATTTTCCTCAAATGATACTTTTTTCATAGAGTAAGCCTTACTTTTCGTCCTTCTTGAATGAATGGTTATATTACCTTTATATAGTTTTAATTTAACTGAGCCATTAACTTTCTTTCTATTATTATCAATTATTCTTTGTAATTTAAATCTCTCTTTAGAATACCAATATCCATTGTAGATAAGCTCAGCATATCTTGGCATAATCTCATCTTTTTTATGCATTATTTTCTTATCAAGCGTTACAGACTCCATGGCTCTATGTGCAATCATTAATAATGAACCGCCTGGTGTTTCGTAAACTCCTCGAGATTTTATCCCTATAAATCTATTCTCAACTAAATCAACTCTTCCAATCCCATTTCTACCTGCAACATTATTTAACTTAGTTAAAAGATTCGATGGGGATAATTTTTTACCATCTATTCCAACCGGATCTCCATTTTTAAAATTGATAACTATGAAAGTGGGTTTATTTGGAGATTTTTCAGGAGAAAGTGTTCTTTGAAAAATAAAATCAGGTGCAGGATTTTTTGGATCCTCAAGTGCTTTTCCTTCCGTTGAGGTATGAAATAGATTATCATCAATAGAAAAAGGAGGCGCACCTCTTTTATCCTTTGGAATTGGTATATTATTTTTATAAGCATATTTAATTAAATCAGATCTTGAATTCATTTCCCATATTCTCCATGGTGCAATTACTTTTATATTTGGTTCAAAATAGTGATATCCTAGTTCAAATCTAACTTGGTCATTACCTTTTCCTGTTGAACCATGTGAAACAGCAAATGCTTTAAATTTTTTTGCAATTCTAATTTGGTCTTTTGCAATAAGTGGTCTCGCTATTGAAGTCCCAAGTAAATAAACACCCTCATACAATGCATGACCTCTAATCAATGGAAAAACATAATCTTTTACAAAAGTATTTTTTAAATCATTAATTATTATTTTTTTTACTCCTAGATTTTTAGCATTTGAAATAATTTTTCTTTTATCCATTTTTTGACCTATATCAGCAGTATAGGCAATTATCTCTGCATCGTAATTTTCTTGAAGCCATTTAAGAATTATTGATGTATCAAGCCCGCCTGAATAGGCTAACACAATTTTCTTTTTAAATTTCATTATTAAATTTTTATTTTAAGTGCAGCTTTTTTTTGCAGAATTATATGCTTTCGTAAAACCCATCAATGAATAATGGTCTATTGTTTGAGAACCTGATTTATTATAGCCAGTTATCATAATTCTTGATGCTTTCTTCATAACTTTAATCATTTTCTTTTCTATTTTATTGTCTGCAATCCAAGCAAAATTTTCCTGAGAAATATCAAATTTGTATTTATTTTTCCCTGACTTAGCGATTATAGAATTTTGTTTATTGTATTCATATCCAGAGGTTGAGCTTATTTCGTCAATTATGTTATCTTTCGGTCTAAAACTCACAAATAATCTCGCATCTCTCGATTTACTTTTTGGAGATTGGAGCACGGGTTTTGATTGAGCAAAACATACTTTCTCGGAACTATCAGATACAAAAACTATAGTCTCCCAGTCCTTAAATTTGCCAATTTTTTTTACTTCTTGAGCATTTAAATGATTGAAAAATAATAAGCAGATCAAAGCTAAATAAATTTTTTTAATCATGGGCATGGGTTAGGATAAATTTTTTGAACTTCATTAATTTCTTTTATAATTTCTTTTGTAAGATTTACATTTACACTTTCTATATCAGTTTTCAACTGCTCCATCGTCGTTGCTCCTATAATAACACTAGATATAAAAGGTTGAATTTCACAAAACTTAATAGACATCTTTGCAAAATCAATATTATACCTTTTAGCAATTTTATAATATTCCTCAACCGCTTCATTCGTATTTGGCTTTCTATATCTTGTCCAAAAATCAAAGTCTCTTTCCATACGTGAATTTTTTGGAAATTTGTTATTTCTGTATTTTCCAGTTAAATACCCACTAGCTAATGGAGAGTAGGCCAATAATCCAATATTTTCTCTTATTGATATTTCAGATAAACCAATCTCATAAGTTCTGTTTAGTAGACTGTAAGGGTTTTGAATAGACATCATCCGGGGAAGTTTTTTTTCTTTTGATAACTCTAAATATTTTGAAACACCCCATGGTGTTTCGTTTGATAAACCTATATTTCTTATTTTTCCTTCTTTAACAAATTTATTTAAATTTTCTAAGACTTCTTCAAATTGTGTCCAATTATTATTATCATCATGCTCATATCCCAATCTACCAAATGTATTTGTATTTCTTTCAGGCCAATGTAATTGATAAAGATCTATGTAATCTGTTTGTAGTCTTTTTAGGCTATTGTTAATTGCTTCTGTCATTTTTTTTAAATTATAATTATTGCCACCACCCCTAACGTATGATCTCATTGGTCCGGCAACTTTTGAGGCCAAAATTACTTCTTTTCTTCTTCCACTTTTTTTAAACCAATTTCCAATAATCATCTCAGTATGGCCAAAAGTTTTTTCTTTCGGTGGGATGGAATATATCTCTGCTGTGTCCCAAAAATTTACTCCTTTATCAAGGGCATAATCCATTTGCTCAAAACCCTCTTTTTCTGAATTTTGCTCCCCCCAGGTCATCGTACCGAGACATATTGTGCTGATACTAATATCGGTATTTCCTAATTTTTTGTAATTCACGTATAAATTTTTTTTTATTTTTTATGTCTTCTTGAATAATTATCAAAAGAATATTATATTATTTAATATGCAATTTAATAAACAAAATATTTTTAATAAAGCTAAATCAGCCAATCAAATAAATGTTGTAATGGATGAAGGGTTAAGAGCTTACATGCTTAAAGTCTATAACTATATGGCTACCGGAGTTCTTTTAACAGGCATAATAGCTTTGATGTCATTTAAGATGTCAGTAATAACAGATTCTTCTGGTGCAATTTCAGGATTTACAGCTTTTGGAAATGCTTTGTTTTTCTCAGGTTTAAAATGGGTAGTGATGTTAGCTCCTCTCGGCATAGTTTTTTATATGAGTTTTGGTATTAATAAGATGAGCTCTTCAAAGGCTCAGACAGTTTTTTGGATTTTTGCAGCACTGATGGGGTTATCTTTATCTTGGATACTATTAGTTTATACCGGAGTTAGTGTGGCTAGAGTTTTTTTTATAACTTCAGCAACATTTGGGGCAATGAGTATATATGGATATACTACTAAAAGAGATCTAACAAAGCTTGGATCATTTTTGATGATGGGTTTAATTGGAATAATTATTGCATCTCTAGTAAATATATTTCTTAAATCCTCTATGATGTATTTTGTAATATCTATATTAGGAGTGTTGATCTTTGTTGGTCTTACAGCATACGATACTCAAAAGATCAAAAATATGTATGCTGCTTCAGACAGCGGAGAAATGATTGGTAAAAAAGCAGTAATGGGTGCGTTGACGTTGTACTTAGATTTCATTAATTTATTTATAATGCTTTTGAGATTGTTTGGCCAAAGAAGATAAATAGTAGTCTATAAATTTTTCCAGTCAGTATTTTTTAATAAAATTTCTAATTCAGAAGAGTTTTTCAAAATTTTTCCTTTTGAGTCAGTGATTAGGTATCTTAA
>CEOF01145785.1_pt1 | contig 12868 bp, 10 predicted proteins | sample 361311 | NCBI WGS metagenome assembly CEOF01 (sample SAMEA2619667, study PRJEB7988) | marine metagenome | biome: marine biome (ENVO:00000447); feature: surface water layer (ENVO:00002042); material: "saline water (ENVO:00002010), including plankton (ENVO:xxxxxxxx)" | depth 5 m
TTTTTGCCTTTGAAATGTGAGATGGCAGAGGTTCAGTTATCTCCAAACAGATTTGATAAATCTTCAAGAGCTGCTCGTTGTTTTTCATCAATATTTTCCGGGACAGTTATTTTTACTGTGACGAAAAGGTCGCCTGTTGATTTTCCGATCGTTATCCCTTCGCCTTTTACTCTAAAGGTGCTCCCTGTTTGGGTTCCTGAAGGAAGTCGAAGTTTTTTAGTTCCATTGGGGTACTTAGGTATCTGAATGTCAGCACCCAATGCAGCATCTATAAAAGAAACTGGGATTTCTAGCATTAAGTTTGTGCCATCGCGTTCAAATATGTCATGTGCTGATACTCGTATAATGACAATTAAGTCTCCTGCCGGACCACCGTTTATTCCTGGTCCACCTTTCCCTTTTAATCGGAGACGTGTTCCGTCTTCAACTGTTGCTGGAATACGAATCTTTACCGACTGTGAACTTCCTGATACTTTTCCTGCCGTTACAGACGTTTCAAGCCCAGTTATTGCCTCATCAAAAGTCAACCTCAGTTGAGCCTCATGAGTAGCTCCGCGTCGTTGTCGTTGATCATGCGATTGGTCAAATCCTCCGCCAAACATACTATTGATTAAGTCTGAAAAATCTCCAGTTTGGCCTCCAAAATTAGATGAGAAACCAGCACCACCAGGGCCCATACGTCGGGCTTCATCGTATTTAGATCGTGTATCAGGATCCCCAACTACGTCATACGCGGCAGAAACATCTTTGAATCGTTCTTCAGCTTTGGTGTCATTCGGATTTTGATCGGGATGAAGATCCCGTGCCAATTTTCGATACGCTTTTTGAATTGTTTTCTCATTTGCGTCCGGAGAAACACCTAAAGTCGAGTAATAATCTTTTTCAAACCATTCTCGTTTTATATCCATTATTCCCCCTTCTACATACTTTAGATGAGCTAGGAAGGGCCGATAGTACGTACCATAGCTGGCCGGATAGTTCGTCCTTTCCAGATGTAGCCGGATCTCATGATCTCAGCAACAACTGTTATTTCTCTATCATCGGCAGCTTCATGAAGTACTGCTTCGTGTCGTTCTGGGTCAAACTCCACTTCTCTATGCGCAACAACTTCTAGACCTTCATCTTCAAGTGTTTCAACAAGTGCATTGCGAATAGGAATAATATCTTCAGCACCTTGTTGGATAGCTGCATCGCAGGCATCCAAAGCTGGTAGTAGTTTCTCTACCAGACTGCTCGCAGCTTGTTCGAGTAAGTCAACTTGTCGTTTCGCTGTTTGACGACGGTAGTTATCAAAGTCAGCTTTAATCCGCTGCATGTCTGCTATGACCGAAGCATTTTCTTCTTGAAGTTTTATTAAATCGCTGTCAATTTCTTCTATGGTTTCAATCAGTTCAGGATCAACTTCATTTAATTCACCTTCGTCGTCTTCACTGACCGGTGCATCGTCTGACATTGTTATTCTTCCTCATCAATGATTTCAGCATCAATAATATCTTCCGTATCATTCTCCTCGGGATTCTCAGCTTCTTGAGCTGCTGTTTCGTAGAGTCGTTGAGCAAAACCTTGGCTAGCGACACTTAACTCTTCCATCGCATTCTTCACAGACTCTAAATCAACTTCTTCACTTTCAAGTGCTTGCTTTAGGTTTGCAAGTTTTTCCTCGATATCTGTCTTTTCTTCCTCGCCGAGTTTATCCCCATTTTCTCTGACCATTTTTTCAGTTTGGTAAACAAGAGAATCAGCAGTATTCCGGGTTTCAGCTTGTTCTTTTCTCTCACGGTCTTCATTAGCATGTGCTTCAGCATCTGCAATCATCTGATCAATCTTGTCTTTATCAAGCGATGACTGGCCGGTAATTGTTATTGATTGTTCTTTACCTGTTGCTCTATCCTTAGCAGAAACATGAACAATTCCATTGGCGTCGATATCGAACGTGACTTCAATTTGTGGAACTCCACGTGGAGCTGGTGGAATATCAACTAACTGGAATTTTCCTAACGTTTTATTAAATTGAGACATTTCTCTTTCACCTTGGAGAACATGAATTTCTACTGATGGCTGATTGTCATCAGCAGTTGTATAAACCTCTGTTCTGCGAGTGGGGATCGTCGTATTTCTTTCAATCATTTTGGTCATAACCCCGCCCTTTGTCTCTATACCTAGAGATAGCGGAGTCACATCAAGAAGGAGTATGTCTTTCACTTCACCTCTCAGCACACCTGCTTGTACGGCAGCTCCTACGGCAACAACTTCATCAGGATTAACGCTTTTGTTTGGTTCTTTTCCAGTCATCGTTTGAACTAGTTCCGTTACTGCTGGCATTCGTGTTGAGCCACCGACCAAAATGACATGTTCAATATCACTGGTTGACAAGTTTGCGTCTTTAATCGCCTGCTCAAAGGGTTTACGACATCGTTCGAGAAGGTCAGCAGTTAATTCTTGGAACTTAGACCGTGATAATGCATAGTCCATGTGAAGAGGCCCAGCGTCTGTAGCTGTAACGAATGGCAAGTTAATTTGTGTGCTTTGGCTTGCAGAAAGTTCAATTTTAGCTTTTTCTGCTGCTTCTTTAAGTCTTTGCATTGCCATGTTGTCTTTTGATAGATCTACTCCATGATCATTCGTGAACGAATCAACGAGCCAATCAATGACTCTCTCATCCCAATCATCTCCACCCAAACTCGTATCTCCACTTGTTGATTTCACTTCAAAAACACCATCGCCTATTTCAAGAACGGAGACGTCAAAGGTTCCTCCGCCAAGGTCAAAGACGAGAATTGTTTGATCTTCTTCGCCTTTTTCTAATCCATATGCAAGAGCTGCTGCTGTTGGTTCGTTGATAATTCGAAGAACTTCTAGTCCTGCTACTTTCCCTGCTTCCTGCGTTGCTGTTCGTTGAGCGTCATCATAATAAGCTGGAACAGTGATAACTGCTTCTGTGACGCTTTCACCAAGGTAAGCTTCGGCATCTCTTTTAAGCTTCATCAAAGTACGAGCTGAAACTTCTTGAGCGTTGTATCCCTTTCCGTCAATATCGATTGACCAACCAGTTCCCATGTCTCTTTTTACAGAACGTATGGTTCTATCTGGGTTAGTAATTGCTTGACGTTTTGCAACTTCCCCAACAAGTACTTCTCCATCTTTTGCAAATGCAACAACAGACGGAGTGGTACGACTTCCTTCAGCATTTGCTATAACAGTTGGTTCACCGCCCTCAAGGACAGCAACAACTGAATTTGTGGTACCTAGATCTATTCCGACGGCCTTCGCCATTTTTTCTCCTGTTCAGCGCTAAGCGCAGATTGTGGGGTTATATGTACTTTTAACGATAAAGACGCGTCTTTTATTCCAAAAAATGAAAATATCTCTCGGTGTAGAATTATTTGTGGAATAAAAGCAAGAAGCGGGAGCTACCAGCCGTTAATTGGTAACTCCCGCTTTCCATCATTGTTCTTCAGAAGGAGGGGGACTCCATAATCAGAACAAAGAGGAGGACTTAGTTGTTTACTTCCATGTGATATCCAGCGCTTCCGTGTTCGCTTACATCAAGACCAGCGATTTCTTCTTGTGCAGATACTCGAAGTCCAGTTGTTTTCTTTATGATTGCGAACGCAATTCCAGCTGTTACTGCTGTCCATGCAACAATGACAAGTACCATGACGGCTTGGACACTGAGTTGGTCCAATCCTCCACCATAGAACAAACCTGCGTCGTCACGTCCTAGGAATGCGTCGTCGTATCGTGAGAAGAGGCCGATAGCAAGTACACCCCAGATACCGCAAGTTCCGTGAACTGATACGGCTCCGACTGGATCGTCAATACCTTTTTTCTCAATGAATAGCACGGAGTAGACAACAAGCGCTCCGGCAACTGCACCTGTTATTAAGGATCCGAAGGTGTTGAAAGCTCCACATCCTGCAGTTATTCCTACAAGACCGCCAAGTACACCGTTACCTACCATACCAACATCTGGTTTACCAGTTTTTGCTACAACAACCGCTGCGGCTACCGCTCCACCAGCTGCAGCTGCGATAAGAGTGTTGACTGCTACTGACATGACATAACCGTCTGCTGCGAGTTCGGATCCTGGGTTGAAACCGAACCAGCCTAGCCACAGGATGAAAACACCGATGACGGTGAAGACTATGTTGTGTCCAGGTATTGCTCTCGGTTTTCCATCTTCTCCATATTTCCCGATTCTTGGTCCAAGAGCAATTGCTCCCATGAGGGCAGCAACACCACCAGTTAGGTGAACAATACCTGAACCAGCGAAATCTGAATAACTAATTGCATCTCCCCAGTTAATATATTCAGCGATAAGTCCGCCACCCCATGTCCAGTGAACAACAACTGGGTAAATGAATGCGGTCATTAAAGCTGAGAAAAGAAGATATGCGGAGAATTTAGTTCTTCCAGCCATAGCACCTGATGCGATTGTTACTGCTGTAGCGGCAAAGACAACCTGGAAGAAGAAATCAGTAGCGCCTGATAGTCCTTCAGTTATTTCGAATAGGGATGAACCAGATAGGAAGTAAGAATTACCACCAATGAACCATCCGCCGCCATCACCGTAGGCAAAGGCATATCCAACAGCATAAAAAGCCAGAACACCGATGCACATATCAGCTATATTTTTTGCCATTATGTTGGCAACATTTTTGCTGCGAGTTAACCCTGCTTCAACAAGGGCAAATCCTGCCTGCATGAAAAAGACGAGAATTCCTGCAATGAACACCCAAAGGTTATCCATAACTGCTTGAAGATAAACTGATGGATCAGCTGCATCTTGAGCTAAGGCGGGGCTTGCAGCAATTATCAGACTGCCTCCGGTAATTGCTGCCCCGGTAAATAATTTGCGTTTCACATTTCCTCCATTTATATGGTTGTTTAAAGAAAAAATATCCAATAAATATTTCAGGGTTGTTTCAGAAGTGTTAACAAACGCGTAGATTGCCGATTTTGCTGTGACATGTGTCATTTAGAAGCAGATTTAAAGGATAAGAAGTCTGTGTATTGTTGTTAGAGGGTCTATCTTTGTATGAGGGATATGGAAGTACAGGAAGCACAGGAAGCATCTAAAAAGTTTCGGCCACAAGACTGGGTTCTTGTCTTGGGTGTGGCTGTTGCAGTCTTCACTGCTTTGTCAGGTGTTGCAGCGTCTATCTTTAATCAAAAAGAAGACAGTCCTATTCACCGAGAAGTGTTTGGTAATATCCCAACAGCAGCGAAGGTTGCCTTTTATTCTATTATTCCGGCTTTGATAATTTACGGGGCTTGGAACTTCTCGCTCCGTGTAAAGAACTGGACCAGGGGACAACCAGATAATCGAGCAACGACAAAAAAGAACGTTCATCGACGAGCTAAAGATCTTCGATCAGGCCTGTATATGAAGACTCTTATGCGTGATCCGGCTGCTGGATTGATGCATTCTTTAATGTATTTTCCTTTTATTATTCTTTTAGGAGTCACAACAACATTAGAGATAGATCATCAATTACCTAGTGAATTAAAATTTCTGCATGGCGGCGTGTACAAGGGTTACTCCCTCGTGGGAGATGTTGCCGGAGTCCTTTTTCTTATAGGTGTTGGCTGGGCTTTACTTCGAAGGTATGGGCCTCGGCGGTTCCGTCCTTACCGCATACGAATTAAATCTAAAGGCGATCATGCTATAGGGTTAGGGCTTCTATTCGGACTAGGAGTGACTGGTTTTGTCGCCGAAGGTTTTAGAATTGCATTAGCTGAGCAACCAGATTTTGAAAAATGGTCGATCATTGGTTACCCACTTGCGAATCTTGTTGATGGTTTTGGCAACCTAAGCGGTTGGCATCAAGTCTGGTGGTATGCGCATGTAATCTTCTTCATTGGATTCCTTATATTCCTTCCGATTACCATGCTTCGCCATATTTTCACTTCACCGTTGAACATGTACCTCAAGGACCGTGATCGACCAAAAGGAGCGATGAAGCCTCTTCCCAATCTTATGGAAACTGAACTCGAAACGTTTGGGGCTTCCGTTATTGAAGATTTCACGTGGAAGCAACTCCTTGACACTGATGCATGCACAATGTGCGGTCGCTGTACTTCTGTTTGCCCTGCACATGCAACTGGTAAGCCTTTAGACCCTCGAGAAATTGTTCTAAAAACTGGTGAAGTTATGGCAGCAACCGGTGATCCAGTGACAACTCCCCCATTAGGGGTAGATCCTGAAATTACCGTGCCAGCTAATTGGATGTTTGATCGTGTAACAAATGATGAGTTATGGGCGTGTACCAGCTGCAAAGCATGTGATGAGATCTGCCCTGTAAATATTGAGATACTTGACAAAATTCTAGATATGCGTCGTTATAAGTCATTAATGGAATCTGACTTCCCAGCTGAATTAGGAAACGCTTATCGTGCTATGGAGAATTCAGGTAATCCTTGGTCAATTTCTCAAACAGAACGGGCTGATTGGATCGGAGATATTGAAGGTATCGCTGTTTTAGCTGGTGGAGATCCATTTGAGTCAGAGTGGCTGTATTGGGTTGGCTGTGCTGGAAGTTTTGATGATAAAAATAAAAAAGTTAGCCAATCTATGGCAAAATTACTGCATAGAGCAGGAATTGATGTCAGTATTCTCGGCCCTGATGAGAATTGCACTGGTGATCCGGCCAGACGATCTGGGAATGAATATATTTTTCAAATGCTCGCAATGCAAAATATAGAAACACTTGATGGTATGGGAGTAAAGAAAATAATTACCCAATGCCCTCATTGTTTCAACACCTTAAAAAATGAATACCCGCAGCTAGGTGGGCATTACGAAGTGATTCATCATACCCAACTTTTAGAACAGCTTATTGACAGTGGTCAGTTAGACATGTCTCAGGCATCTTTAGAAGAACGAATTGTGTACCATGACAGTTGCTACCTCGGGCGCCATAACGATGTTTACATGGCACCAAGGAATGTTATTGGGAGTTTGGCAGGTGTTGACATTGTAGAAGCTCCGAGAAATGGTACAAAAGGCATGTGTTGTGGTGCTGGCGGAGCTCGGATGTGGATGGAAGAAGATATTGGTCCAAAGGTCAACGACGTCCGTGCATTGGAACTTGTTGAAACCGGTGTAAGTAGGATTGCGACAGCTTGCCCATTCTGTTACATAATGATGGACGATGGCGTGAAGGCCGCTGGCAAGGAAGAGGATGAGGTATTGGTCGCTGATTTAGCTATTCATCTTCTTGAGGCTCTTGAAAGGGGCGAAGAAAAAGCTGAAGAGGTACGACAAGAATCAATTGAAGAACCTCATGTTGAGACCCCTGAACCTATTCCAGCCGATATTATTTCCGCTCCAATTCCTTCTGACGAACCCATCCCGCTAGGAGCTATTCAACAAGTCTCGAACCAGAATATTGGATCTGTAGGCGTTCTGCCTCAGCCGGCATCTTTGGAAGAAGAAATAGCTGAGGAAGCAGATGAGAAGATATCTTCAGAAGCTGAAAAAGTAAAAGAAATACCAGATGGACCAGATAATCTCTCTTTGATTAGAGGTATGGATCCATACACAATTCAACGGCTAAATGATCAAGGTATTATTGCTTACACGCAAATAGCATCATTGAGTGACGAAGAAATAACAACCATCGAGAAAAACTTTGAGATCCCTGGTTGTTTCAACCGCTTCAGTTGGCGATATCAAGCACAACAACTCATTGACGAAAAGGAATGATTAAAAAAAATCTATCGCATACCTTGAAAATCGTTTTAAATCTCAATCCAACATGATATTTGACTAACCGTGCGAAGAAATAGTTTAAATAGCTTCAGTTCGACTTTTGTACCGTTTGAAACCTGCAATAGAGAGAATGACAGCAAGACTTACGGCGAGAGCGATAACTGGGGCATTCTGAACCCAGCGAACAGTGTCATCTCCGTAGTATGAAAAAAGAAACGTTACCGGAATTAAACCAATGATCGTTCCAATTAAAAACTCACGCCATCTGACTTTTGAAATACCAAGAAACCAGTCTGCTGCTGGTGCATATCCTGTTACCACTCGTAGTGCAATAGTTGATAAAAGTGCATGATTGACAAATCGCTTTTCCCATCCTACGAAACGCTGTGGCAGACGCTTGCGAACCCAGTCTTGAACTAACCAACGTGACACAAAAAAACCTATGCTGCTCGCTATGATTCCGCCAAGCATGCTGTACACAAATACCTCCCACCAACTCCAAACGAACGTCGCTGGAATAATAAGAGCGGCCCCTGGCAGGCTTAGTGGCTGAGCTGCCACAAACGCAAGAATGTATAGTACCGGTCCAAATAATCCAGAATCGTTAAAGAAATTTTCTATACGCTCACGGTCATGGAGAAAGTCAAAAACGCCGAAGACAAAGAGAAGAACAAAGCCAATAAGGAAAATAGCTCCAAGCACTCGGTTTCTATAGCGTGTATTTTCAGCCGTCAAAATTTTCCCAATACCTGCTTGGTCTTGGACCTTCTTGATTTTGGTATTTCGAACCAAGCACTCCAGATCCATAAGGGTTATCAGCTGCCGTAGTCATCTGCTGAAAACTAATTTGCCCTATTTTCATTCCTGCGTACAAGGTGATGGGGAGATTCGCAACATTAGAAAGTTCAAGCGTTAGTTGCCCATCCCAACCAGCATCAACAAAACCAGCGGTTGAATGAATGAGAAGTCCAAGCCTCCCTAAACTGCTTTTCCCTTCAAGCCGGGCTACAAGGTCTTCAGGAACTACAACCCGTTCCAAAGTGCTTCCAAGAACAAATTCTCCAGGGTGAAGAACAAAGGATTCTTCGTTGTCAATAGTTACGAGTTCGGTTAAATCCTCTAAGTTTTCTTTTACGTCAATGATTCCCATTGAATGGTTTTTAAAAACACGAAATTGAGAATCTATGCGTAAATCAACAGAGCTTGGCTGAATTGCATTTTCTCCGAGAGGTTCAATAATTATTCTTCCTGAAATCAGGTTTTCTTTAATGGTTCTATCGGAAAGGATCACGTGATGCAGATTAGTAGCTGAACTGGGTGTTTCGTCAATCCCTTAGAGGAATACCTTAGGTTTCTGCTTCACGTTATTGATTTATGCCTGTAATGTGTGAGGGTGAAAGTAGACCATCTGACTAAACATGCTGAGGAAATTGGCGATCGGATAGCTGTTATTGATGATAAAGCGGGTCAACCAGTTCGAGAGTTCAATTATGTTGTATTCAATGAGCAAGTAAATGCTTTAGCAAACGGATTTCTTGCTTTAGGGGCTTCTGAGGGATCACATATCGCGTGGTGGGGAAATAATAGTGTCGAGGTTTTATTAACAATTCATGCTATTCGTAAATCTGGTGGCGTTTCAATACCGATTCCGTATCGATCAACACGAGAAGAAGCGAACTACCTTCTCGGCGTAGCAGATGTTGAAATACTAGTTATAGAAAACCGTTATGTATCTGTCATTGAAGGACTACGCGAAGAACTTCCAAACTTGAAACACATTATTACTTTTGGAATGGATAAAGAAAAAAGTGTTGAAAAGACAATGGGTGAAATTCTTGGGCCAGTCAGTACTCCATCTAGTGAAGGTAATTTTGCAAGCACACATAATATGATTTTCACCTCAGGAACTACTGGAAACCCGAAAGGTGCGGTGCGTAAGGTCGGAGGGGAAGCGAATCAATATGGCCCTCTCCTTCAATTATTGGGATGGGATAGGATGGATTCTCTTATTTTCCTTACTACAGGTCCCCTCTATCATTCTGGTCCTTCTGGTTTTGCACTTCGTTCTCAACTTGTTGGGGCAACTGTTGTAACCCAATACGCGTTTGATCCTGTTGATTGGTTACGTCTTGTTTCTACACATAATGTTTCAGCAACATTTTCAGCTCCAACACCAATTCGAAGGATCACTTCACTTCCTAACGATGTGAAAGATATGTACGATGTTTCATCCTTAAGGTCATTGATTGCTAATGCTGCTCCGTGGACTATGAACCTCAAAAGAGCTTACTTACGTGATTTTCGAGAAGATTCGTTGTGGGAGGTTTACGGCTCAACGGAACTTTCTGTTTGTACAGTCCTCGCTCCAAATGATCAATTACGAAAACCTGGTTCATGCGGAGTTCCTGCTCCAGGGGTGGAAATTCAACTCATAGATGACAAAGGAAATGTGATTAATGAACCAAATACACCTGGTGAGCTTTACGCGCGCTCAAGTGCTCTATTCAAAACTTATTACAAATCCCATGATAGGTACCTTGAGGATCATCGTGATGGCTACCAGACTGTTGGCGATATCGCATACGTTGATGAAGAAGGTTATTTCTTTATCTGCGACCGGAAAAAGGACATGATTATTTCCGGTGGTGTTAATGTTTATCCTGCTGAGATTGAGAATGTTCTTGATGAATACCCTCTAGTAGAAGAAGTGGCAGTCATTGGTGTACCCGATGATGAGTGGGGTGAGGTGGTATGTGCATTGGTTGTTGCTGAAAGTGAATTTCCTACAGATGACTTACTAATATTTGCTCGATCTCATCTCTCCGGAGCGAAAGTACCCAAGCATGTTTTCTTTATTGACGATTTACCTAAAACTGGTTCTGGAAAAATTTTAAAAAGAGACCTTCGGGAATATGTAAAGGGTGAAAAATAATTCAATTATTTTTAATTTGTGGGTGTATGGACAGGCAGTTTAATGACTTCTGCTGGCTCTTGTTCTTGATCTAGAAGTTCTAGTTGTTCTCCTTGACGTCTTCTTAAACCAGCATGCCAGTGTTTACGACACATTAATTCATAGGTGACTTCTGCTGTTTCTTCTATTTCTTCGGTTGCTGTATCTCCGACAACTTTAAGAGCACCAGAGTAAACTTGGATACCGTTAACGAGCCTGGCATTGTGAGTTGCTCTTGATCCACACCAACATCTTGCTTCGACTTGAACTTGACTTCGAACATCAGCAAGTTCAAGAAGGCGTGCAGTTCCTGGGAATAGCTCACCTTGAAAGCTTGTAAGTAAGCCGAAAGCGTAAACATCGACATGAAGTTCATCAACAACTCGTGCTAGTTGTTCTATTTGATTCGGCTCGTAAAATTGGGTTTCATCACACACCATTGCGTCAAGCCCTGTAATTTCAAAAGCTTCTTGGGCCATTGCGAATAGGTTCACAGACGCGTCAACTATGTCAGCTTTTGCTTCTACTCCGAGCCGGCTTGATACTTTTCCTTCTTGACGATCTAACTGGGTAGTTAAAATAACTTTAAGCCCTCGTTGTGCAAGGTTATGACGTATTTGCAATGCTTGCGTGCTTTTTCCTGATCCCATCGTTCCGAAGAAAAACCGAAGTTCTGCCATACGGAGAAACTACACCCTTGTGATTCTTAGTCAAGTAGTAGAGGGATTTCAATCTAAGGTGATTACGAATAGTTATCTATTCATTAACCTATCTATGGTTGACTTTATGAAACATCTATTTCTGCCAGTGTTGTGTTTGATACTTCTGTGGAATCTCTTGGCATGTTCTAATAGTAATAGTGAATCTGGGCGCTTGGAAGAGAAAGGCATTGATCCGCAAAGCAAGATTATTCTAGAAGAAAGTAAAGAAAAAGGAGATTGGGAGTCCAAAGAAAATTGGGAGTCCAAAGAAAATTGGGAGTCCAAAGACGCTCAAAGCAAATCAATTACAGACACAGCTGACCTTATTGCTAACTCAATAGTAATTGATGGCGTTACCCGTACTTACTTTGTATATATTCCTGATGCGTTTGCTGATGTTGAAAAATTACCTCTGATAATTGACTTCCATGGTGGTAGCGGAACAGCTGAAAGCCAGTATTACTTGTCTAACATGCAATCCGTGGCTGACTCTGAAGGAGTTATACTGGTTTATCCTCAAGCAGAAGTCCAGACGGGTTCGGTTTGGAATACGCTGCATTCTTCTGAAGGAAACAAAGTTAGCGCTAATGATTTTGGCTTTATCGCAGAATTGATCACAGAACTTTCCTTAACTAGGGATATTGACGATTCGCGAGTTTTCGTTTCTGGTTACTCAAATGGGGCTGCTATGGCTTATATGATTGCGTGCCATTTAAATGATCGGGTTGCAGGGTTTGTAGTGATGTCTGGGTTATTTCCTCTAGAAAGTGAATTCCCTTGTTTGATTACTAGCCCAACCCCTGGTTTGATATTTAATGGAACTGCTGATGCAGAACGCCCATATTCGGGAATGCCTGGTTATGCGTTATCTGTTGAAGATGCTGTGGAATTCTGGGCTTCAAGTAATGGTGGTTCTACATCTACTACGTCACAGATCGGAGAAAATATTGAACGTTCTATTTATATTGCTAATGATGGTATTACGGAAGTACAGCTATTCACTATTTTAGGAGGAGGCCACGATTGGTTTGATTTCCCTGTTAATGGAGTAGAAATGCCATTTTTTATTTGGAGTTTTCTATCTCAATTCAGTAACTAAGGTTTTACAACAATTTTTAACGTTTAATAGTTCACTGAGATTACTATTTAGGAATGTTGATCCTGTTACTTGTCTTGTAATTATTGATTTATGGGGTTGTAGAATCCTATAACTATCTGCGGGTGTAGTTCAATGGTAGAACATCAGCTTCCCAAGCTGAGAACGGGGGTTCGATTCCCCTCACCCGCTCGCTACTTTAAAAGTAACTAAACTTTGACAATCGATTTCCCAATGTTGCCCCCTGTAAACATTTTTTTATAGGCAGTAAGAGTGTTCTCAACACCGTTAGTTTCATCAAAACGGAATGTGATCAGTCCCTCATCTAACCATTGCCGCATTCTCGCATCTGATTCGTGCCCGAGATGGAAATAGTCCGGAGAAAAGAAACCTGTGATTGAGACTCT
>CEOF01213729.1_pt1 | contig 12859 bp, 11 predicted proteins | sample 361311 | NCBI WGS metagenome assembly CEOF01 (sample SAMEA2619667, study PRJEB7988) | marine metagenome | biome: marine biome (ENVO:00000447); feature: surface water layer (ENVO:00002042); material: "saline water (ENVO:00002010), including plankton (ENVO:xxxxxxxx)" | depth 5 m
CTCAAAGGAGAGGGGGTCACTACAGGAATTTCAGCAAAAGATAGAGCCAGAACTATTGCTGCCCTTCTTGATCCAAAAACAAAAGCAGGAGACCTTTCACGACCAGGACATATCTTTCCTTTAATTGCCAAAAAAGGAGGTGTTTTAAGAAGAACGGGGCATACAGAAGCGGCTATTGATTTTGCTCGCCTTGCAGGTTTAAAACCTGCTGGTGTTATCGTAGAAATAATGAATGAAGATGGCAGTATGGCACGCTTGCAAGAATTGCTACAGGTGGCAAAAAAGTTAAATCTTAAAATTGTATCTATTGAAGATTTGGTCTCTTATAGGATGCAAAAAGACAGCTTGATTGTTAAAAAAATAGATACTTCAATTGAAACCTTATATGGAAAATTTCGGTTGAGAGCCTATGAACAAACAACTAATAAGATAATCCATTTAGCACTAACATATGGCAAATGGAACGAAGAAGAAAGTGTTTTAACAAGAATCCATTCTTCTAAAATCAGTAATGATATTTTAGGGATGCTGACCGTGGGAGAACAACAAGGTCTTGATTCAATTTTTAAACTCATTAAAAAAGAAGGCAAAGGGGCAATGATTTTTATAAATAAAGAACAAGTGCCTGAAGATCTTTTGTCCCGCATTCAAACACTAAAGGAGTTGCATAACAAAGGTGAAGTCATGAAAGCACCCCCGTTGAGTATGGATGATAAAGATTATGGCATCGGTGCCCAAATTCTTCATGATTTAAACATCAAAAAACTGCGTGTTATTAGTAATACCAAACAACCTCAACGTATAGGTATAATGGGATATGGATTAAAAATCGAGGGGCAAGTTGGCTATTGATCTAGCCAGAGCTTGGTAGCTAGTATTACAACCATCAGAAATAAAAACAAGCGAATAATCCAGTCTTCTATTTTGACAGACCAGCGGCTGGTAGTCCATGCTGATAGGGTACTACCTAAAGCCATCCACAACCCTAATTTCCAAGAAACTGCCTGATTATAGATAAAAAGTAAAAGGGCTACTGTGGTATAAATTGTGACCACCGCAACTTTAACTGAATTGGCTTGGGTTATAGATAAATTGTTTATTCGTGTGAGAATCAAAAGAATAATAAAACCGATTCCAGCATTAATAAAACCCCCATAAATCCCTACAAAAAAAAAGAGTATCATTGATATTATTCTTTTTTTACCTTCTCGACGAGGGGATGATTCAAAAAGGGTTTGTTTCTTTTGAAACAGAATTAATAATCCCACAAAAAACATAAAAATAGCTAGTATTTTATTAAATAAAGCTCCTTTCATTTCAATAGCAATTTGTGCTCCTAATAAGGACCCAAGTGTTGCTGTTAGACCTAAATAAAAATCTAGTGGTGTTGAACTGACTTTTTTACTTTTAAAACCAAGCGTGCCTGTGATTGACTGGAATAAAATTACAATTCTGTTGGTACCGTTAGCAACATGAGGCGGTAAGCCTAAAAAAATCAATATGGGTAAGGTTAATAACGAGCCACCACCTGCGAGCGTATTTATAATACCGGCGATGAAACCTACACTAAAAAGAAGTAGGATTTCCCAAAGTTCATTCATTGCGCAAAAGATAACTTATTTTGCAGAATGAAGGAAACGAAGAAATATTTCCTAATCTAAAAAAGCATAGTATATTTGTACGTCTTTAAAAGGAGAAATGGCAGAGTGGTCGAATGCGGCAGTCTTGAAAACTGTTGAGGGTCACACCTCCGGGGGTTCGAATCCCTCTTTCTCCGCAGTTAAATTCCCTAATATATTTAATATAAGTATGTTAGAGTTCGTTATTTCAGGTATTTGTATAATTATTGTACGGTCAGATGTTAAAAGTCAAAAAATCCTAGCCTAAAACTCTAAAGCTAGACTCCATGCTTGAATCAAATCCACTTTTCTTTTGTGACTCAAGCTTATTTAATGATGTATATTGATTATGCAGGAAGAATAAGAGAGGTGTATAATGCTACTTTGCCACTAGAACTTAATATGATGATAAATGATATTTACGAGTTAAAAAAAGAGGAATAAGAATTTAATATATAGCAATTCTATCCTAAGTTTTATTTAAACCACTAATTTAAGTACAATAAACAAGTGCAAATGTCAATTATTTTATTTTAATCCGGGACATATCCTGAATCACCCAGGTCATTGTCTTGAAACATTTCTCTTAATATTTCTTTACTTGGTTTAGAAATTACTGGCTTGTAGTATGTATTATAAAGTTTGTATCCCAATGGATTATTAGCTAATATATTTGACGGGGTTCTTGAATTATCATTCCATTCTGGAGAAAGACTTCCACCTTCCCAAAATTCACTGAATTCCCACATGCCAAATGTGAGTAAATAGGTGTATTCTTTACATAAAATACCCCATATCTCTTGATTTTCTATATCCCCGTTGCCGTAACCTTCGATATCAAAGACACCATTAATATATGCTTCCTTCATAGCTAGGAATATTTCCGAATTACTAATATCCCCTTCTTCCCATTGTACATTTAATGACTCATTTGAACCCTCTACACCACCTCGAACCCCGAACTGATGAAGTGTATGAAGCGTATGCTCAAGAATTTCATTTATATCATCATCACCCACACCCCGACTATCGATATTTTTGTACCATACCATATCATCTAAAGCTAAAGAATCTTCAAAAGCTTCTATACCTGGATAGAATTGATCGCGATTATCACTTAAAAAATTTGGAGAATATTCATTTCCACCTCCTCTTGCAATTCTTTGACCAGTAGGTATTCCCCGGTGCCATCCAATTTCACCCTTGAGTGTTTTTATCATATTTATTTGAGCATCAGTATCAATTCCCTCTGAATCTTTATCCATAAGCAGTTTAAATACCTGTGCTGTTTTATATATCCAAATATCAGGTACAGCTTCCTGACCTCCAATTTCCCCAGCAGTGATTAATTTGATTCCATTAATAGATAATTCTCTATCATAAAAAACCACAGGTTCAATCGGTATTATATCTCCACTTGAGTAATAAGTTTCATTCAATTGTATTACCTGAAAATTTGCCTGAATGGTAGTATTAGAATTAATATTTAATGTCAAGCTATTTGATTCAATATCAATTCCATCCCATCCTATAAACTCGTATCCTTCAGCTGGGGTAGCAGTAATTGTTATTTCAGTCCCCTCCTCGTAAACACCCCCACTTGTTGACACTGTCCCTCCTTCCGAAGCAGAAACGGAAAGAGAATAATTAACTGGGTCTGGTTCTAGTTCTTGTTGCAGTGTTTCAACAACTGAAGCGGCAGTGTCTTCTTCATCTTTAGTTGAGCAGCTGTTAATAAAGAGTAATGATAAAATAGTCATTTTTAAAAATGAAATCGAAATACGCATATAAATTCATTTATATTTATTCTATAGAAAGATACAGCTATTTATTTATCTTGATGAAAAGGGATCTCATTTGAAATTTCTAGTATTTGTCTTTCTGCCCCGGCATTAAATACCAAAAAGCTACTGCTTGATACAAACAAATATTAGGGCACTCCGAGCAATTTTGCTCTTTATCACCCCATTTATCAGCTTTGTACTTTTCAATTACTCCTGTAAATGAATTTTGAAAAGGTATGTTATCTCCTATATGAAATCGACTTACAATTGTATGTCCATTACCATCAATTGCAGTAAAAGGCTGACTGGAAAAAGCATGGTCGAATAATGCAAATGCCGGTTCTGCTGACCATGCATATCCTATATAATCTTCTGAACCAGTTCCAAAAGTAGATGGGAACTTTTCTCCATCAACATAAAATTTTTCATCGCCTTCTCCCCACCACCACCAAATATTTCTTGTATTAAATTTACCATACCACCAATTTTCCGCTTTATTTTTTGGTTCCTCCCATTGGTTTTGGACATGAAGTGTCATTCCGCAATATCTACCCTTTCCATTAGTTATAAGTATGGGCCAATCAATATCTCTGCCTTTATCATTTATTGTATTCTTATATTTTCCGTTATGCCATTTTGCATGAAATCTCAAAAGTTTTTTAGTTTCTCTTAATGGTCTTAAGACTAACGAGATATTTATATCGTGTAAATTTTCACCCTTATTTATGATCTTAAAATTTGCTCCATCGGAATATGGCATATACCAATTAGAATATAAATTTCCTGGTATAGCTCCAATTGGGAGAGTTCTGTTCGGGTAAAAATCAGGATATGAACCAAAAAACATACCAAATGGAGCAGAAACTGCGGGTTTACTATCCTCATCCCAAATAATCTGTATCCACAAATTTTCAAGTATTTCTTTTCTTTTTTTTGGGGAATCATATTTGTCTTTGTTGAAGCTTATGTTAAAATGATTTATTACGCCTGAACCAATCAAATTAGTTTCCCAATGACTGGATTTTGATAAATTATCAATTTCAAAATTCAATATTTGTTCTTCCTCGTATTTTTTTCTCCCAAAACCTCTGTTATATAAGATTCTATCTGTATTTGCAAGTGCAATAAGGTCTTGTTTTGAATATGTCCCATTAAATTTTGGTAATCTTACTTCTTTATCTGAAAATTTAGTATACGTTATGTGATAATACATTCCCCAACCTTCCTCTAATATTATCTTACAATTTTTTTGAAATGGTATCGGTATGAATCTATTACGGCCTCTAGATAAAGTACTCATCAATTCTGGTAAATTTATTGATGGAATTCCTGGTAGGTTTTTTGGCAATTCAATATTTTCTTCGTTCAATTGTTCAAAAAAATCAGAAAAAGGCTTGTCTATAATTGGTAAGACTTTATTATCAATGTAAATTTTAATGTGTCCAGAAAGTGGCAATGCACTCCAAACTCTCCAAATTACTCCAGGCCCATCTTGTTCAAATACAACAATATCATTATTGATTTTTCTGATGTATCCAGTACCGTCTCTATTTGCATCCCAATTTGAATAAGAGTTTGTATTTATATCGTATTTTGAATTCCTGTCATAGCTGGAAAAATTTCCAGAAATTTCACCATCCATAGGTGGATTGGCGAGATATTCAAGATCAGTTAAACGATTTACTAATTCGGGATAAGTAATTCTATTTTGTCCAAAAAAGTTTGCAGGTGCTAATAATAAAATAAGAATTAGGTTTTTCATTGAGTTTGTTTTGAATTACTGAAATATACAAAAACTCTAAACATCCCATCCTTAAAATTAGATCCACTATCCTTTTGTACTTGAGCTTATATAATATTATATAGCCTAAATCATCAACATATTTTCTTCATTAATTTCAGGAAGAAAACACAGAGTAGATATATTGTATGTTTTTTTGTAAATTACATTATCAACTAGATGGACAGAAGTATTTAACTAAAATGAAAAAAAGTTTATTAAGTCTTTTGGCAATTTCACTCGCCGTAGCAGGTTATCAAAATTATGGTGATCAGTTTGATGACTTGAACAGCCAGATTTCAGTACTTTCTTCTGAAATAGCTGGTTTAGCTAAAATAAAGGGCGATTTAGCAAGTGTGGCCGTAAAAGTTTCTTCATTAAATTATAAGGTGACTTTAGCCGCTAATAAAATTGAAGAACTTGCCAGGTTTGCTGATAATTTAGCTGCCACCTCATCAAATCTCTATTTTATTGATGATAGAGATAATTTTGTTAAATCACAAGATAAGAATAATACTAACACTTCAAATACTTCATCGTGCAGCTAAACTGGCTGGTTAAAAAGCATTTGCTTTTAAGAAATGAAAAACAAATTAATTTTTACATTTAATGGATGTATTCATCTATTAATAGGCACTTTTATATGGGTTCAAGCAGTAATCGATAGGAAGGCAGTGATTTTTAAAAGACTACCTGAAAAAGCTAGTGGTCAAGAATTGACCGATGGGGTTTACTTTGATATTCTAAGTACAGTAGATAATGGCAGTATTTATCGATGTAATCAATAATTCTGTTCAAATCGAAGACATCCTAAGTTTCTCAAAATGACCAGTCCTATCTTATTTATTTTCTTGACAATGCAATAGAATAGAAGGCTATAATAAAATCTAGATTTTAAAATTAATCAAATATGAGTAAAACAGAGCTGACTAAAGTACTAAGTCCACTGATGCTATGGGGACTTGGCGTAGGGTATGTGATTTCCGGAATGTATTTCGGGTGGAATTTAGGCTTAGCTGAAGGTGGAACTTATGGGTTGGCAATTGCTACCCTTTTTATCATCATTATGTATTTTACTTTCACATTTAGTTATACCGAAATGGCTTGTGCGATACCCAAAGCAGGAGGTGCATTTGAATATGCTAATCGAGGTTTAGGAAAGCATTTTGGGTTTATTGCAGGAATTGCACAAAATATTGAATTTGTATTTGCGCCTCCAGCTATCTCTGCTGCAATTGGAGCGTATTTAAATTTATTATATGCTACAGTTCCTACGCTTGTTTTTGCTATTGGGGCTTATTTAATTTTTACCATTATAAATATTTTAGGTGTTAGAATTGCAGCAACTTTTGAATTGATAATTACTATTTTAGCTGTTTTAGAATTATTAATTTTTGCAGGAGTGGCTTTACCAGAATTCGAGTATAGTAACCTCCAAATAAACCCAATTCCGAATGGTATTTCAGGTATTTTTGCTGCAATTCCTTTTGCAATATGGTTTTTCTTAGCCATTGAAGGTGTTGCTAATGTAGCTGAGGAAGCTATAAACCCACAGCGAAGTATTTTGCTAGGGTTTGGGTCCGCTATTACAACATTAGTGATACTATGTGTTCTAACCTTTATTGCTGCAGTGGGTGTTGGTGGTTGGGAAGCGGTTGTATATCCAGAAGGTAGTGATATAGCTTCAGATTCACCACTTCCATTAGCCTTAGGGCAAATTTTAGATAGTTCACATGTGTTATATAGATTATTAATTGGAATTGGATTATTGGGTTTAGTGGCTTCTTTTCATGGAATTATTTTAGCGGGAGGAAGAGCTATTATGGAATTTGGTAGAGTTGGTTATGCACCTAAATACCTAGGGAAAATTCACAGTAAATTTAAGACTCCTACAAATGCACTTATAATTAATATGGTAGTTGGTATCGTTGCTTTGTTTACGGGAAAAACAGCCGAAATAATTACAATGGCCTGCTTTGGAGCATTAGTATTGTATATAGTTTCTATGCTCGCATATTTACAACTAAAAAAAAATGAACCAGAATTGGAGAGGCCTTTTAAGGCACCTATGTACCCTGTCTTTCCAATAACGGCATTTATTATTGCTTCGGTTGCTTTAATAGCGATAAGCTATTACAATCTAGTCATTGCAGCAGTATTTTTTGCATTGGTAGGGCTTTGTTATATTTACTTTTTAATCTTTTTAAATAACAAAATGAAATCCTAGATATTATGAATAAAGGAGAAATTTTAGCACAACTAAAAGAGCAAAAGCATGAAAAAATTAAAGTGGCCATTATCGATATTGACGGTATAGCACGTGGGAAATTTATGTCCAAAAATAAGTTTATTTCAGCATTAGAGTCCAAGTTTGGAATTTGTCAAGTTGTTTTTGGGTGGGACATGAATGATGCATGTTATGATAATGTAAATGTTGCAGGGTGGCATACTGGTTATGGAGATATGGAAGCTATAATTGACCCTTCCACATTTAGAACAATTCCGTGGGAGGATGATATTCCTTTTTTTATAGCAGATTTTGATACCGCAGCTGCAGATAGAAGTTACGTATGCCCAAGAAAGTTGCTTAAAAAAGTCATCGCAGAAGCGGAGGATATGAACTTTAAGCCTTTATTTTCTCAAGAATTTGAGTGGTTTAATTATAGAGAATCTTCTACTTCTTTGTATGAAAAGAATTTTCAAAATTTAAATCCAATTACATCAGGAATGTTTGGATACTCTTTATTAAAAATGGGTGAGAATAATGCGTATTTCTCTGATTTATTTGATTTAATGAAGGATTTCAATATTCCACTAGAGGGATTGCATACCGAAACAGGTCCCGGTGTTACCGAAGCAGCTATAGAATGCAGCGATATTTTGGAAGCTGCAGATCGTGCAGCACTTTTTAAACTTGCAGCTAAGCATATTGGATTTAAACATGGAATTATTCCAAGTTTTATGGCCAAACAAATTAGTAGTTTGCCTGGATGTAGCGGACATATCCACCAAAGTTTGTGGGATATGGAGAAGAAGAACAACTTATTTTATGATAGTAACAAAGCAAATAAAATAAGTGAGGTTATGAATAGCTTTATAGCTGGGCAATTAATTTGTTTACCGGAGATTATGCCCATGTTTGCACCAACAATAAATAGTTATAAGCGATTAGTTGAAAGAGCTTGGGCACCTACCAATTTAACTTGGGGTATTGACAACAGAACTATAGCTTTAAGAGTTTTGACAAGTGGAAAGAGGTCAACTAGAATTGAGCATAGAGTAGTTGGGTCAGACACCAATTCCTACTTAGCTATGGCAGCAGCTTTAGCAAGTGGGTTGTATGGTATTAAAAAAGGTTTGAAATTAGTAACTCCAGCAACTGAGGGGAATGGGTACGAAGATTATAGTAATAGGTCATTACCAAAGAACTTATGGGAATCTTCACAAAAAATGAAGCAATCTAAAATAGCTTGTGAATTATTCGGGAATGATTTTGTAGATCATTTTACCAAAACCAGGGAATGGGAATGGAGAGAATTTTCCAAAGAAGTAACTGATTGGGAAACCAAAAGATATTTTGAAATACTTTAATAAGTATTTAAATGATAGATATTAGAAAAGTTTATAGTTTTAATTTTCCAACACTTGTAAGATTTGGTCCTGGAGTAATCAAAGAGTTAGGATCCTATTTAAAAGATAATAATCTATCGAGTCCTTTGCTGGTAACTGACCCTAATATTGCAAAACTTAAATTTTTTAAAGAAATTCAAAAGAATATAGAGCAACAAGGATTAAACACAGAGGTTTATAAAGAAATGCACAAAAATCCGATTAAATCTGATGTCTTGCTTGGAGGAGATAGGTATCATGAAGCCAAAAGAGATTGTATTATTGGTATTGGTGGTGGCGTAGCACTTGATGTAGCTAGAGCCATCGTTTTGAGAGTGAATCATAAGAGAGATTTATTTGATTATGATGATTTAATAGGAGGAGAGAAATATATTACCAAAGACGTACCTCATTTTATTACCGTACCTACAACTTCTGGCACGGGTAGTGAAGTAGGCAGAAGTGCCATCATCTCAGAAGATGATACAAAAAAGAAACGTATTCTTTTTTCACCTAAACTGATAGCTAGAATTGTTTTTGCCGACCCATTACTTACTATGGAGTTACCAAGTTTTATTACAGCAGCTACGGGTATGGATGCACTTACACATAATATGGAGGCTTATCTAGCAAAAGGGTTTCACCCGATGTGCGATGGTATTGCTCTAGAAGGAATTTCACTCATTTCTGATTCTCTACTAAAAGCTACAAAAAAACCTGATGTGAAGTCAAGAGCTAAAATGTTATTGGCTTCATTAATGGGTGCAGTGGCTTTTCAAAAGGGACTTGGAATAGTTCATAGTTTATCCCATCCAATGTCGAGTTTATTAGATACGCATCACGGATTAGCAAATGCAATTAATTTACCTTATGGTATGGAATTTAATTACAAAGGATTTGAAAACAGTTTTGATAAAATGGGAATAGCATTAGGTCTTGGATCAAATTCTGCAGCAAAAGTAATTCCATATTTATTTGAGTTAAACTATGAGTTAGGATTACCTACAAGGCTGAGAGATATTGGTGTAAAAGAATCTCATATTGAAATCCTCTCAAAATTGGCGGTAGACGATTTTTGTCATCCTTCTAACCCCAAACCAGTTTGCAAAAATAACTTTGAAGTTATATATAGAAAAGCATTATAATTATAGAAAATGATTAAGTTAGGAATATCATCGTGTTTTATATATCCTGATCCAAATAGAAATATTTTTAGGGCAAAATCATTGAGCTATGTTGAAAATGATATGGCTAATTTTGTGACTCGAAAAGGAGTTCTACCAGTTTTGATTCCAGATATCAAGGATGAAATATTATTGAATGATATTTTAAGAGAAATGGATGGTTTTGTCCTTCAAGGTGGTGCAGATCTTGCTCCAGAAACTTACGGTGAAAAGCCCATTGGGAAATGGAAAGGAGATGCTTATAGAGATACTTTTGAGTTAAATATTTTAGATTATGCAGTAAAAAATTCAAAGCCTATTATGGGTATATGTAGAGGCTTTCAATTAATGAATGTTTACTTTGGTGGGACATTGTACCAAGATACATTAACACAAAAAGAAGGTGTAAATGTTCATAGATCTGCAGAATTATACGATAGCATAAAACATCCTATTGTTTTTAGTGAAGGTGGTTTTTTACATAAATTATATGTTAATGAAAAAGATCCTTATGTAAATAGTGTACATCATCAATCTGTGAAAGATTTAGGTAAAAATTTAGAGGTTTATGCCTTTTCTAATGATGGTTTAATAGAAGCCTTCGGATACGTTAAAGAACCAATAGGTAAAATATTTGGAGTGCAGTGGCATCCGGAATTTTTTCATACAATTAAAGATGAGTTAGTGGACGCAGATATACTTTTTGATGCATTTTTAGAACATTTAAAATAAATAAAATGGATATTATTAATCCAGCTACTGGTATTGTAATTTCAACTTTAAAATCAGATACTGAGGAAAGTTTAAATTCTAAATTAGAAAACCTGCGAAAAGGACATAAAAGTTGGATGAAAACAGCTCTTAGAGATAGATTAAATTGTGTGATAAAGTTTGGGAAACTAGTACAAGAAAACAAATTTGAATTAGCTCAAATTTTGACCTCAGAAACTGGCAAACCATTCCAACAATCGCTAAATGAAATTAAGGGAGCTCAAAATAGAATAGATCATTTATCACAATATGCAGAAAAATGGTTAGAGCCAGAAGTACTGGTCGATGAAGGCGAAACTCTAGAGCATATAAAATATGAACCACTTGGAGTTATCGCCAATATTTCTGCATGGAATTTTCCCTATAATATTGGTTATAATGTGTTTTTATATGCTTTAGTTGCTGGAAATTCGGTTTTGTATAAACCATCAGAATTTGCCTCATTAACAGGAAAACAGTTTGAGAAATACATACACCTAGCAGGTTTTCCTGAAAATGTTTTTCAATGTGTAATTGGTGATGGAAGTTTAGGGCAGCATATTTTAGAAGCTAGAATAAATGGGTATTTTTTTACAGGTTCACATAAAACAGGATTACACATATATCAAACAGTTGCTCCTAAAATGGTCCCTGTTCAATTAGAGTTAGGTGGTAAAGACCCCTTGTATGTTACTGAAGATGTTATTGATGTTAAACAAGCCGCTATCACTGCAGCTGAAGGCGCTTTTTATAATAATGGACAAAGTTGTTGCTCTGTAGAGCGAATTTATATAGCTGCAAGAATTTATGATGAATTTGTAGAAGCTTTAACAGAAGAGGTGAAATCATATAAGATTGGAGATCCAAAAGATTTATCAACTTTTATAGGTTCGCTTTCAAGGAAACAGCAATTAGAGGTATTAAAAGATCAAGTTGAAGATGCTATTGTTAAGGGGGCTAGAGTATTAACTGGAGGAAATACAATCGAAGGTGAGGGTTATTATTTTGAACCTACAGTATTAGCAAATTGTAATCATGATATGAAAGTTATGATAGACGAATCATTTGGGCCTATTATTGGGTTACAAAAAGTAAGTTCTGATGAAGAAGCTACCAACCTCATGTTAGATTCAGAATATGGGTTAACATCTGCAGTTTTCTCAAAAAACGAAGAAAGGGCAAAAAGTATTTTAGACAAAATGAATTCTGGAACCGTCTACTGGAATTGTTGCGATAGGGTTAGTCCTAAACTACCCTGGTCCGGAAGAAAAAATTCTGGTTTAGGAAGCACATTGTCTTCCCAAGGCATTCGAGCATTTGTACAGCCAAAAGCATACCATTTAAGAATGCTGTAATAACAATTGAATCGAAAAAAATCGGATGTTTTTTCAAATAAAGTAGGGTTGACAACTTAAAATTTATAATAAAGTCCCTCACCTCTGAACCCCCCCCTTTAAAGGCATCGCTAAGAACCCATTAGAAAGTTTATTCAAGAGATGTATTTATTCTTTTCATTGAACAAAAAGGATCTAAGAAGACTGAGTTCTTTTAGGCAATTTGTTCAATTGGTGCTGTAGAAAAGGTAACAGAAGTAGCATGGACAGAGATTTAAGGGAGGATTTTGGATAGCATCACCGTCATAAAAAAAAACCTTCGCTGTGGAAGGTTTTTCTTTTACATCAATGGCGCAGCCCAAATCATTACTAAAGAAACCCTCTTCTTTTTATAATTAAAAAAAAATGGAAACACATATCTATTCGTATCCAAAAAAACTTTAAATGATATGGATAAACTTAAAGACTCACCCGCGGACTTCTAAAAACAACTATTCTGGTTTAGCGAAAAAATTTTAATATCTAGTAATTCTTATGGAGATTACAAAAAAGTTGGCTTCAACTAAATTGTCAAAAATGTAAAAAATTAAGATTAGTATTCTTCTAGGCACGAATTATGATTCATATCAAATACAGGGTCATTTAAATGTCTCTAAAAGTACATTTTTAAATTCATGTTCAAGTATCAGGAAAAAGCTCGGTCTTAAAAGAAATCAAAAATTAATAAAAACAATAATTAAAATTTGATGATATTTATAAGGTGCAAAACATAAATTACAAAGTGGAAATTAGATTATCACTTTTAATCTCAATTTTTTAT
>CEOF01064327.1_pt1 | contig 12836 bp, 9 predicted proteins | sample 361311 | NCBI WGS metagenome assembly CEOF01 (sample SAMEA2619667, study PRJEB7988) | marine metagenome | biome: marine biome (ENVO:00000447); feature: surface water layer (ENVO:00002042); material: "saline water (ENVO:00002010), including plankton (ENVO:xxxxxxxx)" | depth 5 m
ATTTCAATGAGCATAATATCAGACAGTTTAAAGAGAATTAAACCATCCCCAACTATCGCAGTTTCTCAAAAAGCAAGAGAATTGAAAGCTGCTGGAAAAGACGTTATTGGTTTAGGGGCTGGGGAACCAGATTTTGATACGCCTGATAACATTAAAGAGGCAGCCATAAAAGCTATAAAAGATGGTGACACGAAATACACCGCCGTTGATGGAACGCTTCAACTTAAAAAAGCTATAGTTGAAAAATTTAAACGAGAAAATAATTTAAATTTTTCAATTGATGAAATTACGGTGGGTGTAGGTGGTAAGCATGTAATTTACAATTTAATGATGGCCACACTTAACAAAGGAGATGAAGTAATTATTCCTGCGCCTTATTGGGTGTCATATCCAGATATTGTATTATTAGCAGGAGCAAACCCTGTTGTAGTTGAGTGTCCAGAAGAACAAGGATTTAAATTAAGTGCAAAAGATTTAGAAGCAAAAATCAATAACAATACAAAGTGGGTTATATTAAATTCCCCATCTAATCCAACTGGTGCATGTTATACAGAACAAGAAATAAAAAATTTATCGCATGTCTTAAAAAGAAATCCACATGTAAATATCTTAAGTGATGATATTTATGAGCATATTACATATGAAGGTTTCAAATTTTTTACAATTGCCCAAGTTCCAGAAATTAAAAATAAAGTTTTTACAATGAATGGTGTAAGTAAATCATACGCAATGACTGGATGGAGAATAGGATATGCAGCAGGTGATAAAGAAATTATTAAGGCTATTAGTAAAATACAGTCTCAATCAACTACTAATCCATCTTCTATAAGTCAGGCCGCTGCTGTTGAGGCTTTAAATGGAAATCAAGATTTTATTCAAATTAGAGCTAAAGCTTTCCAAGAAAGAAGAGATTTTGTAGTTAATTCTTTAAATGATATAGAGGGAATTAATTGCATTAAACCTGATGGAGCATTTTATGTTTTTCCAAGTTGCAAAGGTTTAATTGGAAAAAAAGATAAGAATGGGAACAAAATTAATAATGATTCAGATTTTGTGCAAAGACTATTAGAGAACAATGGTGTGGCAGTTGTTCAGGGATCTGCATTTGGTTTAGAGGGTTTCTTTAGAATTTCTTATGCGACTTCAATGTCTAAATTAAAAGATGCTATGCAAAGAATTAAATCTTTTTGTGAAAATTTAAAATAGTTGATGAAAACAGCTTTAGTCTTTGGATCAACTGGTCTGGTGGGTGGTCATTTAGTTAAAAAATTAATTAAAAGTAATACTTATAGTAAAATAAAAATTTTTGTTCGATCGGATTCTGAAATCAAAGACTCAAAAATAGAAATAATAAATACTGATTTTTATAATTTAGAAAATCACAAAGAAGATATTAAGGGAGACCATTGCTTTGTTTGTATCGGAACTACAAAAAAAAATGCACCTAAAGAGAATGAGTATAGAAGAATTGAATATAATATACCTGTTAAAATCGCTAAACTTGCAAAATTAAATTCAGTGAAATCTTTTCTTTATATTTCCTCTGGTTTTGCCAATCCTAAAAGCACTAGTTCTTATTTAAAAAATAAAGGTGAAGTTGAAGACGAATTAAAAAAACTAAATTTTCTAAAACTTGGAATATTTAGGCCTTCATTTTTAATGGGAAATAGAAAAGAAGTGAGATTGGGTGAAAAAATAGGAACTTTTTTCTTTAAACTTATTTCACCTGTACTTCTGGGGTCTTTGAGCAAAATTAAGCCTATTGACTCAGACATAGTTGCAGAAGTAATGATTAAAGTCGCTAATGAAAGTCTTCAACAAACTTTTTTTGAATCTAACGAGATAGCTAATTTGATTAAAAATAGAAATTAAACTAGTCCCAATCTTACAACCGATCTAGCTGTTTCAGACATACAATCTTTTGCAGGTTTAAATTTTAATCCCAATAACTCTTCCGAATATGTTGTGTCAGTTTGCATTACAATCTCAAGGTCAGGAATCATCGTTTTAGCGCTTGAGTCTAAGTAACTTATTAGTTTAACCATGAAGTTCGGCAGTTCTTTTTTTGGAAGTTTCTTTGCATATTCAGGCATTGCTTCAGCCATTATTTGTGACAACTCGATTAGTTTTTTTACTTCTTTACCAACAATTAATCTTCTTCCCCCAACTTTCCGATTTCCAATACAAGCAACATGTGATTTTGCTACATCTTTTACATCGGATATTAATACTCCCCATTTAGGAGCTGCTGGAAATTTACCTTTTAAAAATTGCTTTACATATTCAATAGAAGTTCCTCCTTTTATATCTAAAGCATCGCCAAATACTCCACCTGGATTAATAGTAGTCAATTTATTTTTTAAACCTTTACTCTCCATATACTCCCAGGCAATTCTTTCTGCTTTTGTTTTAGATAAAAAATAGTCACTTACACCCTCTATCCAATTTTCATCTGTCCAATCATTTTCTCCAAACGAGTAAGGATTAGTTCTATTAGGCTTTCTAAACATCGCAACAATTGATGAAGTAATTATAATTTGTTCAACACTAGCATTCAGGCTAGCCTTTAGAACTCTTAGGGTCCCATCTACCGCAACAGGTAATAATTTTTCTCTATCATTTGAAACTTTAAAAGGGAATGGAGAAGCTATATGCATTATATATTTACACCCTTGCATCGCCTCATTCCATCCATCATCTTTCAAAAGATCTAAGTTAATGAAAGACAATTTATCTATAGATGCATGTTGTTTTATAGTTTCACTAGTTTGATAAATTAAATTGTCATTTCTAATAGTTCCTAAAACTTCATATCCAGCATTCAATAATTCTATGGCAGTATGTTTTGCAATCCATCCACTTATGCCAGTTATTAAGACTTTTTTAGTCATTACTTGTGGGACAGGTGTTTTTCGGCCTCAAGAGCTGCCATACAGCCCATTCCTGCAGCTGTTACAGCCTGTCTAAATATTTTATCTTTTACATCTCCAGCCGCGAATACACCGGGTACATTTGTTTCGGTTGAGTCTGACTTGGTTAAAAGATAACCTTCTTTATCCATATCAAGCTGGTCTTTAAACAATTGTGTAGCAGGATCATGACCAATTGCTATAAAAAGTCCGTCAACTTTTAATTCTTTAATTTCATTTGATTTTAAGTTTTTAATTTTTATGCCTGTTACATTTTTGGGATCTTTTTTTCCTATCACTTCCTCTATTACAGTATCCCAAATAATTTCTATTTTTTTATTTTCCATTAATTTTTTTTGTAGTAATTTTTCAGCACGCAACTCGTTTCTTCTATGAATTAACTGTACTTTTGACGCAAATTTTGTAAGAAACATTGCTTCTTCAACCGCAGCATTCCCTCCTCCCACAACAGCAACGGTTTTTTCTTTGAAAAAAAAACCATCACATGTAGCGCATGCAGATACTCCAAATCCTCTGAGCTCTTGTTCTGATTTTAAATTTAACCACCTTGCTTGTGCGCCTGTTGAAATAATTATACTATCTGCACTATATTCCTGTCCACTTTCTCCAATTGCTTTGAAGGGTTTTGACTTTAAGTCTACAGATGCAATATGATCCTCTATCATATCTGTTCCTACTGCTTCAGCTTGCTCCCTCATTTGATCCATTAACCATGGACCTTGAATTACATTTGCAAATCCTGGGTAATTTTCAACATCAGTGGTAGTAGTTAATTGCCCACCTGGTTGAATACCATGTACCAATATTGGTTTAAGCATAGCTCTTGCTGCATAGACTGCAGCTGTGTATCCGGCTGGTCCAGATCCAATTATTAACACTTTTGTGTGTTTAGTTGGATTTTGATTCATATCAAAGCTATATAGTAATTTATGGCCAAATTAAAAGGGTTATTATTGACAGAAGGTATGCATGGAATGATAAGCCAAGTCGAAGGTTTAGCAAAATCTATGGACATAGATTTTGTTCACCAGAAAGTTGAACTAAATTATCCTTGGAAATTAATTCCTCCTAAAATTACCCCAATTAAAAAATTCGTTTTTAAAAAATTTGAGTCACAAAATTTTGATATAATAATTTCTTGTGGAAGAAAAAGTGTAATACCATCGATTTTCTTAAAAAAAAATTCAATAAAAAAAGTTCATAATATTCACATTCAAGATCCCAAAGTTTCAATAAATAATTTTGATTTTATAATTGTACCAGAGCACGACGATTTGAAAGGAAAAAATGTTATTTCATCCAAGGGTGCAATACATTATTTAACAGAAGATGAAATAAAAAATAATCATGATTACCTTTTAAATAAAATAAGTAATGACAAAAATTGTATTCTATTAATATTGGGCGGTCCAAACAAATACTATGAATACAACGATAAAAATATAAAGTCTATTTACGATAAGGTTAAAAAGATCATTTTGAAAAATAATTTACAATTAATAGTTATTCCATCGATGAGGACACCTCAAAGAGCAATCAACTTGGCATTTGATTATTTTGACAAAGATAATATTGTGATAAAAAATACAGACAAAAAAGCATATTTATCTGCTTTATCAATAGCAAAACATATTATTGTAACTTGTGACTCAACATCAATGATATCAGAGTCAGCATTAACAGGAAAACCAATATATATTGCTGAAATACCAAGCAAGAAAAATGATCGCAGGTTTAAAGAGTTCCGAAAACTATTTAAAAATCTTAATATTATTAGAAGTCTTGATGAAAATATTGAAAACTGGAACTATGAAAAACTAGATGAAACAAATAGAATAGCTAAAATTTTAAAAAAAAAATTACTGGATGTCATTTAATAATTCTGTACAAAACAATTCAAAAAAGTTTATAGATCCCTTTGTTCATTGGGAATTAAACGAACCGTTAACACCTGATCAAATAAACGAAATAGTCAAAGCCGATATTGCAAATCCTTCAGAGCACAATCTAAATTACGATGGAACAAGAGCGATAGATGGTGGCAAAGGCGAATTTAGAAAAGGGGATATATCAGGAGGAAAAGCTTTAAAATTTAGATGTTTTATAACAAAAGAAAATACTAATAATTTTCCTGGATTAACAAGTTTTATTAACGAATTACAAAATAAAGAAACTTATCAAAAGATCTCTGATTTAATTGAAAAGGATCTTTCAAAATCTTATGTAAGAGTTGAAGTTATATGTGATAGAGAGGGTTTTTGGTTAAAACCTCATTGTGATATTAAAGAAAAATTACTGTCATGCTTATTATTTGTTAATAAATGCAATGAGAGTGAAGATCTTGGTACTGATTTTTACGATAGTAATTTAAAAAAGGTTAAGACACTTCCATATAAGGATAATTATGGTTATTTTTTTTCAAGTGGACCTAGCTCATGGCATGGTATGGAAAAAAAAAAAATTGTTAAAGAGAGACGATGTTTACAGGTAAATTACGTTACTTTTCCAACTGATTGGAAGGTTAAATAATTATTTATTTAATATCTTGAATTGGCTGAACTTTGAGTTTTTTTGTTTTCAAAGATTTGATAGCCTCTAGAAACGAATAAGCAGTTGACATGTTAGTACAATAAGGAACTTTATTAGCTAAGGTTCCTCTTCTTAAAGCTTTTGCATCATCAATTCTATATTCGCTGTTACCTCCGCCGGTATTTATAACTAAAGATATTTTTTTTGAATTTAAAATATCAACTATATGTGGTCTACCACTACTTACTTTATTTATAATCCTACATTTCAGTCCATTATCTTTTAATATTTTAGCAGTGCCACCTGTTGCAGATAATTTAAAGCCCATTTTTTTCAATCTTTGTGCAATGCCAATTATTTCTTGTTTATGTGAGTCTTTAACTGATAAAAATGCTAAACCCCCCGTGGGAAGTGAATTCGAGGCAGCTATTTGACTTTTTGCAATTGCCATTCCGAAATCTTCATCAAAGCCCATTACTTCACCTGTTGATTTCATTTCAGGTCCAAGGAGTAAGTCACTATCTGGGAATTTATTAAATGGAAAAACAGCCTCTTTAACCGCAAATTTTTTGTTAGTTTTATATTTTAATTTGTATTTAGAAAGCTTTTCTCCTGTCATTATTCTTGAAGCTATTTTTGCAAGAGGTAGTCCATTTGCTTTAGACACAAAAGGGACAGTTCTACTTGCTCTTGGATTTACTTCAATGACATATATTTCGTCTTTTTTGATCGCAAATTGTATATTTAAAAATCCTTTTACTTTTAGAGCCAAAGCCAGTTTTTTAGTTTGAATTTTTAATTCTTTTAAAAGATTATCTTTTATAGATACTGGAGGTAAACAACACGCCGAGTCCCCTGAATGAATTCCTGCTTCCTCAATGTGCTGCATAATGCCAGCAACATATACCTCTTTGCCGTCTGAAATTGCATCAACATCTACCTCCATCGCGTGGTCTATAAATTTATCTATTAATATTGGATTATTTTCAGACGCTTTGAATGCTTCAGTTATAAACTGTTTTAATTGACTTTTGTTATGAACAATTTCCATTGCCCTTCCACCTAAAACATAAGAGGGTCTAACTACTACAGGTAGACCAATTTTTTCTGCTATTCTTATCGCTTTATCAAATTTATTTGCAATACCGCTCTCTGCTTGTTTTAAATTAAGCTTTATTAAAAGATCTCTAAATCGATCTCTATCTTCAGCTAGATCTATTGAAGAATATTGAGTACCGAGTATTGGTAAATTATTTTCATGCAAAAATTTTGCTAGTCTTATAGGTGTTTGACCTCCGAACTGTGCAATTATACCAACTAAATTTCCTTTTTCTTTTTCCTTTCTAATAATATTAAATACATATTCTTCCTTTAGTGGTTCAAAATACAATCTATCACTAGTATCGTAATCTGTTGATACGGTTTCAGGGTTACAATTAATCATGATAGTTTCAAAACCAGCATCTTTAAGAGAAAAACTTGCTTGGCAACAACAATAATCAAATTCTATCCCTTGTCCAATTCGGTTTGGACCACCTCCTAAAATTACAACTTTTCTATTACTAGAGGGATTGGCTTCACAATCTAAATTAATAGAGAAATTTCTTTGATAAGTTGAGTACATGTAAGGTGTAAATGATTTAAATTCAGCAGCACAAGTATCTACTTTTTTAAAAACGGGTAAAACCTTCAAATTCATTCTTTTTCTTCTCACCACTGATTCATGCATTTTGGAAAGCTCAGCTAATTTTTTATCAGAAAACCCTATTGATTTAATTCTATTAAATTCCAAATAATTTTTAGGCAAACCTCTTTTTTTTATTAAGTTTTCTTCCTCGACTAATTCCTTTATTTGATTTAAAAACCAATTATCTACTTTAGAGAGTCTTTGAACCTCAACTAGTGAAATCTTTTTTCTAAATGCCTCTGCAATTAACAAAATTTTATTTGGTATATTTTTCTTTAACTTTATTTTTATTTCTGCTTTATTTAGATAAAATATTTTGTCTAATCCAGAAAAACCAGTTTCAAGAGATACCAATGCTTTTTGAAGTGACTCTTTAAAATTTCTACCTATGGCCATTGACTCTCCAACAGATTTCATGGATGTTCCTAAAATAGCAGGAGATGAAGAAAATTTTTCAAAAGTAAATCTTGGTATTTTTGTAACAACATAATCTATTGTAGGTTCAAATGATGCAGGAGTTGTTTTGGTAATTTCATTCTTTAATTCATCTAATGTATAGCCAACAGCAAGTTTAGCAGCAACCTTTGCTATGGGAAATCCAGTAGCTTTAGATGCAAGTGCAGACGATCTTGAAACTCTTGGATTCATTTCAATTATTACCATTCTTCCATTCCTAGGATTTATGGCAAATTGGACATTAGATCCTCCAGTTTCTACTCCAATTTTTCTTAAACATGCAATTGAGGCATTTCTCATTACTTGATACTCTTTATCAGTAAGTGTTAAAGCAGGAGCAACCGTTACAGAATCTCCAGTATGAATTCCCATCGGATCAACATTTTCTATGGAGCATACAATAATACAATTATCATTCTTATCCCTTACTACCTCCATTTCAAACTCCTTCCATCCTTCAAGACATTCTTCAATTAATACTTGATTAACAGGTGATTCATGTAGACCATTTTTTACAATTTTTAAAAAATCATTTTTATTTTTTGCTATTCCGCCTCCTAATCCTCCAAGTGTAAAAGCAGGTCTTATGATTGCTGGCAAACCAATCTGATTCAATGTTTTCTTTGCATCTTTAATATGATTTATTACCTTTGATTTCGGTAAATCTAATCCAATTTCTATCATATTTTTTCTGAACTTTTTTCTATCCTCTGCATTTGATATTGCTTTAGAGTTGGCTCCTATTAATTCGATTTTATATTTTTTAAGCACTCCTTTTTTTTCAGCTTCCATTGCAATGTTTAGAGCTGTTTGCCCACCCATAGTTGGTAGGATTGCATCAGGTTTTTCATTAATTATAATCTTTTCTAAAACAACCAAAGAAATTGGCTCTATATAGGTTTTATCTGCTACTTCAGGATCTGTCATTATTGTAGCTGGATTAGAATTTACTAAAATTACTTTATAGCCTTCGTCTTTTAAAGCTTTGCAAGCTTGTGTTCCTGAATAATCAAACTCACAAGCCTGACCAATTATAATAGGTCCTGCACCAACCACTAAAATTTTTTTAATATCTTTTCTTTTTGGCATATTTTTTTACATCTTTTAAAAATTCATCAAACAAATAATGACTATCTTGTGGACCTGGATTTGACTCAGGGTGATATTGAACAGAGAATACTGGCTTATTTTTAAGTTTAATTCCCTCAATACTATCATCGAACAATGATTTGTGAGTAATTAAAATATTTCTCGGTAAATTTTTTTTAACAACTTCAAATCCATGATTTTGACTTGTGATTTCTACCTTTTTATTTAACAAATTTTTAACAGGATGGTTTGCCCCTCTGTGGCCAATTTTCATTTTTTTTGTTTTTGCATTTAGCGATAGAGCAAGTAGTTGATGACCTAAACAAATTCCAAATATTGGAATATTTTTATTTATAAGCTCTTTTATAGTTTTTATCGAATATTTACCAGTTGCAGCAGGATCTCCAGGTCCATTAGACAAAAATACTCCATGTGGTTTTAAATCTAATATTTCTTTTGAAGATTTTTTACATGGCACTATAATGATTTCACAATTATGATTAGAAAAGTATCTTAATATATTTTTTTTAATTCCATAATCAATAGCAACTATTTTAAAAATTTTTTTTTTATTTCTTTTAAAACCTATATTTTTTTTCCATGTTCTCAAACCTATCCACTTATAATTCCTTTTGGTTGAGACTTCGCTCGCAAGATCTAGACCGTTGAGTCCAGGCCACTTGATCGAATTTTTCAACAGTTTTTTTATGTTAAATTTTCCTTTCTTGTTAAAGGAAATCGTTCCTTTCGGTGCCCCGTTTTCTCTTATTAGATTAGTTAAACTTCTAGTGTCAAGTCCAGTAACTCCAACAATTTTATTTATTTTTAACCATTCATCTAAATTTTTTAAAGATCTATAATTTGATGGGCTAGTAATTTCAGAGTTAAAAATTACACCACGTGTCCAAATTTTATCAGATTCAATATCCTCATTATTTGTACCAACATTGCCTATATGTGGAAATGTAAAATTTATAATTTGCCCTGCATAAGATGGATCAGATATAATCTCTTGATAACCAGTTAAAGATGTATTAAAGCAAACTTCGCCAGTTGTAGTTCCTTGATATCCAAGACCAATACCTTTTAAAACCAAACCGTTTTCAAGAACCAAAATACCTGACGAAAAATTGAATGAATTTGTATATTTTACTTTTATATTATTAGTCAATTACAACTCATGAGTTAAAGGTTAATACAATAAAACCTAAAATTCCGCAACAGATCTAATGTATAATTTTTAAAAAAATTCTATGATCGAATTTTCTTTAATGTAAATTGTTCTCATGTCTTTAAAAAATAAAATTGAAACTGACTATAAAAACGCATTAAAAAATCAATATAAAGATAAAATATCAACTTACAGGTTAGTATTGTCTGGAATTAAGGATTTGGATATTTTGAATAGATCTGGACCTAAGAAAAAAGAAACAGACGATGAAGATGTAAAAAAACTTTTAAAAAAAATGATAAAACAAAGATCCGAGTCTATAGAAGTGTATAAAAAAGGAGATAGGCAGGATCTTTTGGAAGCTGAACAAAAAGAGATTGATTTATTAATAACTTATTTGCCTAAGCAATTGAACGATGATGAAACTAGAAGTATTTGTAACGAGATAGTTTTAAGTATTGGCGCAAATTCTATAAAAGACATGGGCAAAGTAATGGGCGAGCTGAAAAAAAAATACTCCGATGTTATAGATTTTTCAAAGGCTGGAGGAATAATTAGAGAAATATTAAATAAATGAAATACCCTAAAGAATACATAGATGAGATTAAAACCAGACTTAAAGTTTCGAATGTGGTTTCCAGATCTGTAGAACTAAAAAAAAGAGGTAAAGAATTTGTGGGTCTTTCTCCTTTTAAAAACGAGAAGACACCATCTTTTACAGTTAATGATGAAAAAGGTTTTTACCATTGTTTTAGCACAGGGGAACATGGCAACATTTTTGATTTTTTAATGAAAACTCAAAACTTAAAATTTGGAGAAGCTGTTAAAACTCTCTCGAACCTCGCAGGTATGCAGCCTTATACTTTTTCAAAAGCTGATGAGGAGAGAGAAAATAAACGGAAAATATACTTAGAGATTTATTTGAAATATATTAACTGTTTTCATGAGCTTTTAATATCTAATAATCAAAAGTCAAATCATGTCATAGAGTATCTTAAAAAAAGAAATATATCATTTGACTTAGCTAAAAATTTCAAGATAGGATATGTGGATCAAAGTGTAAATATCTTTGAAAAGTTAAATAAAATTTTTTCTGAAAAATCGATAATAGAAACAGGTATATTTTATTTTGATGAAAAAAAAAAAAAATATGTAGACAGATTTAGAGGAAGACTAATATTTCCGATAAATGATATTTCAGGAAATCCAATCGCTATTGGTGGGAGATCAATAGTCGATAACAGTTTTTATGCTAAATATATAAATTCTCCAGAAACTTTATTTTTTAAAAAAGGTTCTTTGTTATATAACTTAGACAAAGCAAGGAAATTTTCAAATAAAAAAGATCAAATATTTTTAGTTGAGGGTTATATGGATGTAATCGGTCTGTGCAAGGCCGGAGTTGAAAATGTTGTTGCAAATCTGGGCACAGCTCTGACTGACAAACAAATTTTAACTCTTAATCAATTTTTCAATCACATCGTCATTTGTTTTGACTCTGATGAAAGTGGCTATAAGGCAGCTGTAAGAGCTGCAGAAAATTCTTTCAAAGAATTACAACCTGACAAAAAAATTTCTTTTTTATTTCTTCCAGAAAATGAGGATCCAGATAGCTATTTATCAAAAAAAGGAAAAGAGGCTTTTCTTACATATTTTAAAGAAAATTTAATACCAATACATAAATTTATATTTAGTCATTATAAAAAAGAAACTGACAATAGTCCCTCATCACTCGCTGTTTTCGAAAAAAAACTTAAAACTTTGTCCAGCACTATTAAGGACGAGTATATTAAAAAATATATTCTTGAATTTTTCTTAGAAAAAATCTCCGACTTTACACCGTACTCACAAAATAAATACCGAAGGCATGCAATATCAAAAGTTCAAACTTTAAATAAAACTAAAAAAATTTTTAAAGATTCCATGTCAATCAGTATCACAGAGGTAAAAGAGTTTTCTTTTATTTATTTATTATTAGAAAATTCTGACTTAGTAAAAGAAAAATTTGAGTTAATAAAAAATGTGAAATTATTTACGAAAGAAAATATAATTATTTTAGATGAGATTGTTAAAACATTTGAAAGAAATCACTTTGAAAATTTAGAAAGTCTAAATCTTGATAAGCAAATTCTGGACAGAATCTATAAATTTTCTCCTATAAAAATTATAGTAGAAAAAAATAGGGGAAACTTAGATTATCTTGGATCTTTATTAGATGAAATTGCAAGAGACTTAAAGAACATTGAATTAGAATTTAGAATTAAGGAGCTAGAATCGAAATTTTCAAAAGATTTTAATGAAAATACATTTAATGAAATAACTGAGTTAAAAAAGTTACAAAAAATCAACTAATTCAATAAATTTATTCATGGATTTTTTAAAATTAAGGATTATATACATTCTTCAAACTTAATTACACTGTGGAAAGAATTATAACAAAATCGTTTGCGAGATTAATGGGCAGAGGAACCCATAGAGGCTTTATAACTTACGAAGAGTTAAATAAATCATTAGGAAAAAGAAATTTATCAAGTGAAAATTTAGATCAAGCTTTTATCCATATTTTAGACGAAAAAGTAACATTAGTCGAAAAAAAATCTGATTATAAGGTTTTACGAAAAAAAGAAAATTCTTCTAAAGATGAAGGTAAGTCTATTGAGAAGAGTGATGACCCAATAAGAATGTATTTAAGAGAAATGGGAGGTGTTGAACTTTTATCTAGAGAAGGAGAAATAGCAATAGCCAAAAGAATCGAGGCAGGAAAAGATGTAATGTTAAATGCTTTGTCACAAAGCCCTATAACAGCTCAGCAATTTTTTGAATGGAATGAGAAACTGCTAAAAGATGAAATTTTAGTTAGGGAAATTATAGATATTGATACAAATTATATGGAGGATGAGGATACTGGACAAGGCTCAAAACAAAAAAAATCAGAAGGTAACGGTAATAAAGATTCAACCAATGAAACCAATGA
>CEOF01037463.1_pt1 | contig 12777 bp, 31 predicted proteins | sample 361311 | NCBI WGS metagenome assembly CEOF01 (sample SAMEA2619667, study PRJEB7988) | marine metagenome | biome: marine biome (ENVO:00000447); feature: surface water layer (ENVO:00002042); material: "saline water (ENVO:00002010), including plankton (ENVO:xxxxxxxx)" | depth 5 m
TTAACATCAACTCCGGCTCCCAGTATTCGTATTCTTCCTGTGCAATAGACTTTAACTCTGGGAAATTCCACCGCCCCTTCTTCGCATCCATCAATATCAGGTGCTGATCCCCGTTTCCGTAGGGCTGAAACACACCCCACGTTGTAATAGCAGAGTAATCGGCAGTTTCTTTCTTACTGTACGCCGTATCATAGGACTGAATTACATAATCTAAGTCAGGAATGTCATCTTCTTCCCAGACTTTCCACCAATCCCGCTTGACCATAGCGGTTTCTTCTGATGTGGGGTTCTGTTGCCACTGAGCATTCCACTTTCCCACCGAAAGTGAAGCCTTTACCTTCAAAAGCTCGTCTTTTTTCCAGAATTCAGGCCATAATGGTTCCCCCGAAGGCATAATTGCAGGGAATTCCACCACATCCCACTGGTCAGCCATCAAATCTTTCTGCTGTGCTTGCAGTAAACGGCCCGTAATATCCTTCTTGGACCACCTAGTCTGCACAATAATGATGGTTCCCCCCGGCTGAAGACGCTGACGAGGGCCAGAAGTGTACCATTCCCACGCATTGTCATACGCACTAGGCGATAATGCATCCTGCTCCGAGTGCGGATCGTCAATAATAAGTAAATCAGCACCACGACCAGTCATTGCAGCGCCCACCCCGGCTGCAAAATATTCCCCACCAGCGCTGGTCTCCCAACGACCTGCCGCTTGGCTGTCCGGTTTCAGGTCCGTGTTTGGAAAGATCTCCTTATAAATAGGATCAGCAATCAAATCTCGGACCTTTCGACCAAATCTTACAGCAAGTTCGGTGTTCATGGTAGCTTGAATGATTTTTAATTTTGGATTGCGGCCCAAGAACCAGCTAGGCATTAGATAAGATGCAAATTCTGACTTGGAATGCCGGGGAGGCATATTGACAATCAATCTTTTTAAGTCACCCCGGGCTATCCGCTCTAGCTTCTCGGCTATGATTCTATGATGGGTCCCCTCTATAAACCCGTCATACACATGTTTGGCGTAAGCCATGAATTTATCTTGAGCTATGTCTCTGGTTTCAAGACGCTTCTGCTGCTCCTCCAGTAACAGGATCTCTTTAAGGACATCCTCTGGCAGCAGTTCTAGGTTCGCTGTGTCATCCATGCCCGAATGATAATACTCAGCAATGAATTTATCAACCCAGCAAAATGCGACCGTATGTCAATAGACTATCCCAAAAAAATAGGGGGTAGGGGGTCGCGCTGCTCGAAAACTGACTGCCGATCGATGCCAGTAACCCCAAAAAACCGACGATTTACTCGGTTTTTATGCATTTTTTATTTGATTATATGAAAAATATAGTTAAGATAATCATATCAAATCAAATATAAGGGGATTAGATATGACTTTAAGAAACCAAATCATCGAGCAGCTTGGCGGTCGCTTGTTCACTGCTACATTCACAAAAGCCGATGGCAGCTTGCGTCATGCATACGGTCAGGTTATTGCCGACGATCGGCTAACCGATGACCAGCCGAACGTGATCACGTTCATCGATTACTCTATTGCTGCTGAAATGCTCGAGGCTGGTAAGTCCAACGTCCGTCGTATGAAGCTCGAAGCTGGTACGGTGTACACAATCAAGTCTGGAAAGACTGTTATTTCTAACGTCGCATAAGGGGACAAAACAATGACAAGAACATTACAAAGCATCCTTCACGAAGTCGCACTAGCCAATGACAAGGTAGACCATGCATTGGAAATAATCGAGAATGTCTTACAAGATAGTGGACACTGGTGTGAGGATTTATCCGGCAATATCGAAGATATCCAAACTGACTTGGAAAATCTTCAATATAAAATGGTGACGGTCTGGAACGAAGAGGAGGATTAAAAACAAGGGGGCATCCGCCCCCTACCGTCCGGCAGTGTGTGCTGTCGCTGATGAGGCCAAGAGGCCGAAACGGTAAATCAAATAGAAGGGGATTAAAATGAATAGTATCGTTACAGGAATAAAGTTTGTCGGGCTTGTCGGCCTGTTCTATGCCTCGCTGATAGTATTGACCGCATTGTTCATTACTAGCTGGTGGCAAGTAGACAATGGCTGGATGGCATTCGTTGGGGCTGGTGCTGTTATGACTGGCTCTATCATTCTTCTAGATGAATTTTTAAGGGGGTAATTATGGAATACTGTGATCATCGTGATGCCGACGGGCGAAAACAATATACATGGCTCGAGCGCGATGCTCGAGGGATCGAGCTCGGCGGTCTGATGTGCTGTGACTGTGCGGATCGTGTAATGGCTGAAAATCGCCGACGCTACCGAGCGGACATTTTTGAAGACTCAAATTATTGGGCGGATGAAAGGATCGAAGAACATGGCTAACATTTATTATCACACACCAATACTAGGCTGTCCCAGCCTAGTAGTTTGGTCGGTCGGAAACTCTCTGACTGAGATTGGCAAGACACTCGCCAAGCATAATCAAATCTGGCCTGACTCTTCTAGCGAGGGTCAGGTTATCACGATCGGTAAAAAGCAGCGAGGCCGTCACGGGGTCAGACCGATAAAAGAATATCGGCTACATGGTGACAAGCTGACCAAGATATCAGAATTAAGACCATCCGGTTTTTGGGTCAGGACAGGGGAATAATTATGGATCAAGTGACTGTCAAAAGACAAAAGAAAGGCTGGTTAATCTCGGTTCCGGAAAGTCAGTGTCGTGTGTTTAGCTGGATCATAACGGAAGGCGAGGCCGGGCTTTCTGCCTGTTACGAGGATGAAGGCGAACCCATCGTTATCGGTGGTGACTTGGACAATTGGAATGGGATTAAGTGGGATCTTTAAACAACACAGGATCGAGCGCCACGGTGCTCGATCCTCTTTTCTTTTTTTATATATACAGGGGAACAAGGCCGCAGGCCGCAGGCCGTTGTATATATAAAAAGAGGAACAAGGCCGCAGGCCGCAGGGAAATTATTGTTTGCATACCTTGTAGAATAGTATAGAATAAAATCATAAACCAATAGTAAGGGGAATTGCTATGTTATCGAATGTTTCAAAAATGCCGGGCAAATCAATATCCCGGTCAGCGTTCAAGTGTAGGACCGGATCAAAGCTAGCCAAGATTAAAGGCTCAGTATGCTATGATTGCTATGCGCGGAAAGGCATGTACAGAATGCCGAACGTGGTCAACAAAATGGAAGAACGGGAAGAGTTCTTTTTCTCGATCGATTTTGTGCCGCAAATGGTCAAGCTATTAGACAAGACAAGATCAGAATATTTTAGGTGGTTTGATAGTGGTGACGTTCACGACGTTCGCATGGCGTTGAATATTATTGACGTTGTTAAGGCTACACCAAACAAAAAACACTGGATACCAACAAAAGAACATAAGATTTGGGCGGAAGCTTTGAAGATCGAACCGTTGCCAGATAATGCAGTGCTGCGGTTATCTCAAACAATGGTCGATCAAGCCCCGCCTGCTAAGTGGCAAAATTCAAGTGCGGTAATTAAGAACGCCGCGCCTATCGGGCATGAGTGCCCAGCCCCAAAACAAGAGGGCAAGTGTGGCGAGTGCCGCGCATGTTGGGACAAGAATGTTAAAACAGTTTCCTATCACAAACACTAGGGGGTAGCCATGACAACCTACGAAGAACTATTAATTGCTATATCGGAGCATAGACAAGGCGAAAATAATATTACCGTCGAAATAGATGGCGAGTTTTATCAAGGCGATTTTAAGATCGTGTTTGATGATGATAGGCTAGACGATGGTCACCTTGTCATTACAACAAAATAGGGTTTCCCCTGATCCCCTGCCAGCTTTGCTGGCAGGGGATTTCTTTTTTTATATATCCATAGGACCTAGGCCGCAGGCCGCAGGTCATCGACTCATGGCATCAGACCATAGGGCGCAGGCCGCAGGCCGCAGGCTCTCAATCAGGCCGCGCATATCACCGATATACAAGGCCGCAGGCCGCAGGTCATCGATCCTCGAACCTAGCAACTCGATCGCTTTGTCCGCGCCAAATAAAAATAGGTCGCTGGTCAAGGGGTCGTGCAGCAAGAAAAAACTTACGCCTTTACATCTAAAATGTGAGGAATGCCACGCAATCTGTGATTTTGACAGGCTAACCCTGCCATTTTTAACTATTTTTAATTCCAGCCACACTGGCACACCATTCATGCATAGGTATACGTCCGGCATTCCTTCACCAGTGCGGTTTTCAATCCTCTCGAAGTGCGTTTTCTTTGGTAGGTTCTGTTTCAATAACGTCCACAGTGATCGTTCTGTCTTTGGCATCTTCAACCCTCTTCATATCGTCACCAAAAGCGTGTGGGTAATTCTTCCTGATCGCGCTCAGTCGAGCGACAATATCTTCACGAGACAAGTTGTCGAGTTGATGAACGTGGTTCTGTTCTCGCCTATCAATAGTCAAGCCACCCAAACTGGAACGAATTTTTTCGGCATTGATAGCAGCAGAAAATTGACCAGCTTCTTCCGCCGCATGGGACAACTCATCAAAGCGTTTAAGTTGGTTGACCAAGGTCACGCCATATTTTCGCTCTCTAGCTTCCCGAAGTTCTTTGATAAGTTCTGGAACTTCTGGAAAAGATTTACCGTCAAGAAGTTTAGCAGCATGATTTCTCGCACTGTCGGCAGCATATCCTGCCTTCCTAGCGCATTCAGCATTGCTGTATCTGCCATCGACATAAAGTTTGGCAAACTCTCTCTGGCGGTTGGTAAGACCAGCCGGTCTTCCGCCTTTCTTAATAGTGTTTTCTGTGGGTTCAGTGTTTTTCAAAGTAAAAAACCTTTCTTAGTCAGCTTTATGAGGGTTAAAAGTGTTACAACGTTACAGAAGTGTTACAGCTACAACCCTTACTGGGTAACGTTTGTAACGTTTGTAACGTTTGTAACGCCATTTTCAGAATTTTTATTTTATTTTTCTTCAACCCAAAAAAATCATTATCTGACTGCATTTTACTGTTTGCGGTATTGAATATAGTATGCTAAGACTTATATAAGATTATATATTCAACCAGTATATCATATATATCAAAGGTTCGAGGATCAAGGGGCAAGGACATGAAAGCGAAGCCGCCATATATTTTCAAAGTAGGTTTAAGGAAGCCGATACTGGGTGCGAGGATTTTGCATATTACTATTAATAATCGGGCATGGCAGAAAGAAGCGTTAGCCAAGCCCATCACAAGAGGGAGTAAGAATAATGACTAAAGATAAACCAAATCTGACTGACAGCCATTTTGCTGAAGTATTGGCAGAGCCATTCGCGGAGTTGCTGAAGCCCAAGAAGTTTTATCCGACCATCATGGTTGAGTACACACCGAACAAGGAAGAGTGGGAAGAGATTGCTGAAACAATCTGGATTACCGCGCTCGAAGGTGGATCGGGTCACTGGATCGATAACATACACACTGAGGACGAGTTTGATCTGAAGAACGGTTACTCAGTGGTCGAGTATAATTTTGATATCGCTATCCATCATGGCAGTGATGGTTGGGGCGATGACGATGTGGATATTGAAAGGGTCAAAGCTTTTGATGTGATTGTTGAAGGCATCAATTTGCTTGATCCAGAGCGGCAACGGTTGGCGTTGACTGTCAGTGAGTTGGGTCAGTTGGATGCCAACGATTGTGATTATATCATCCAGTTGGGTGTATTTGGTAAGGAGGTGTATTGCTAATGGAAAAGTTTATTGAGTTGGAATTAACGCTGATGAATGGCGATGAGTATTACATTTGTGATCGAGCATTTGTTGTGATGCGTGAACACCGCAACAGGCCGGATGAACATCATCTTTTGTATGATGCTTGTTCGGTAAATGGTTATTCAGTGATGGAAACTTATTCCGAAGTGATCGCAATGATCCGCAAAGCAAAGGGGGCGAAATAATGACTAAGGGATTTTTGGGTAGAGAGTTACCGTTTGAATGTATCGTGGGCGATGAGCCAGAGGTTTGTGAAAACATATTCAGTGGCGAAAAGGTGGGTTTACCTGCCGATGCGGTTGCAGTCTATGACGTTATTATAGGTGGTCAATTGATGGCTGAAAAAACCAGTGATCCAAAGATGAGGGATAAGCTGTACGAGGAAGTCCAAAAGGGTTGTCGTTGGTTTATGAAGCACGAGCCGCATGCCTATATGGTTTTGTTGGATTAGGGGGGTAGTAGAATGAAAACCAAAACATATGATGTCCAGATCGAAGCGATTGTCACCAAGACAATTCGCGTCGGGGCGGTTGATGAAAGTGAAGCGCGTGAAATGGCGCATGAATTATTCGATTCTGATCAAATGTACGTTAAACACGAACAAAACACGTTAGACGTTTCGGAAGTGAGTGATGAAGATCGTTACGAAAAGCCAGCTTGGGTAAAGGGGGATGTAGAATGAGCAAACCTGTTTTTATACACGACTTTGATTTTATGTTCAGTGTTCCTTCTTTTGAGGCTGATCCTGACAAGGTCACGCCTGATGAAATAATCGAGCAATTCAAACGTACACTTGCCAAGATGGAAAGTTGGGAAATTTTTGAGAGGTCAGGACATGTCCAAACCATTGACCCTGACACACATATGACAACGGCAAAGGATTGGGGGTTGGTTGAAGACCGCCATGCGTTGTCCAACAAGTTAATCACAAATGCTTTGAAGCGAGGAGATATATAATGCCGTTTTTATATAAAGATACAGACAATTGGTCTGGGATTAAGTGGTGTGTTCGGACAGTGTACTGGCACGACAGTTATGGTCTTAACGACATGTGTACATATGGCGGTGACTTCAACCCATATGAAAGCCCCGACAATCCATTGGTCGAGTTCTACGACATGGACTCACTGGTCGCTAACACAGAGACAGGCGATGAGGAGCATGACGCAAGGATCAAGGAGCGAGGTCAGTTTGTCAGTCGGTACTATTTAAACACACTGAACGGCACTGATCGGGGAACCCATGCATCCGCGCCACAGTTTGAAGACAACTGGGCTAATGGTTTAAATCTGGATGGTGGCATTGAACGCTGGTCGATATCTGGTGAGTTTTACACCAAAGCTATGCAAGCGGTGAATGACGACTTCAGAAAGTGGATGGAAGACCAGAACTGGGAAGAAGAATGAACATAATAGGCGGAGTGGTGTTGGCGTGTATGGGTACGCTGACACCAGCGGAGATACATTTAGAAATTTGGTCAACACATAAATATTTTTCCGCTTGCCATGTGGCACTGACAGAGCGTGGTTTTGATTATCCAGATCAGCAGTGCTTTTGTGTTGACGTAAGAAATCTTATGCAAGGAGACAAGTGATGAAGAAAATTATTTTGAATGCATTGAAAGAACATGCGCGAGGAAACATTGCCCTGCATAGGGCTAACATTGAAGTCTATCTAAACAACCCTGCTGGAATTGGTGAGCATTCCGATATTTTGGAAGCCATTCAAGGTGAGTTGGATAAAATTGCTTTGCATAAAGATAGGCTGGAGATTTTAAACCTGACCAAGGGAGTCGAGAAAGATGCCGAAGTTTAAGGTAACTGCCACGATGGATGTGGGCTACGAAGCCATTGTTGAAGCACCAAATGAGGAAGCGGCTTGGGATATAGCCGCCGACTCAGGTGGCGATGGCACTGTTGATTGGGTTCAAGTAGATCAGGGTCACGACTGGACTCTGGAAAATGTATGGGAGATTGATAATGATAATTCTTGAATTAACTCGCGTGTGCAGGACAAGTGGTCGTGATGATGGGAAGGTTTTACTGACAGGCGATACGTTTTGCGTCACTTCTGTTACGCGCAAGTGGGGAAAGTTAGAACGCGATACATGTATCGTGGACAATGGCACACATAACAATGGTGGTTACTGGGTGTCCGACTCGTATGAACGAATTTGCGAAAGTATTAAATATCAAGATTTGCACAGCACTTGAGAGGAGCAAGGAATGAGCAACAAAGTACCGACATTTGAAGAGATAAGGGAAGCATTGAAGCTGCCCTTGGAAATAACTGTCCGGCATGACGCTATGGGCAGGGTCATCAAGAAGAATAATTATTCTGATGTAAAGAAAGTGAAGAAGACAAACCCGAAGGGAGCAAAGTAATGTCTAATGGTAAAAGAGTGACTAGGGATATGCGTATCAAGTTTCTGGATATGCATAACAAGTTGAAGGCTATGTGCAACATGATCGAAGAGACTTCGGACTGCAATTTGTCTGACGTTAGGAATCTGCGTGAAGCTGTTTGCACGTTGCATAGCGAGTTTAATTTTGCACCAGCTACTAACCAGTCGTATTACTGGGGTGAGTGGGTGTTGAAAGAGGACGTTAAGGAAGAGTCTGCGGACGAGGAGGTCGAAGAGCATGGGTAGAATGAAGCAAATGGCTCTGGAACTTGAAGAGCAATTCATGGAAAAAATGCTTGAGGTCGCAGACCGGAGTGAAACTTATTTTAGTTTCACTTCGGAGATGGAAGGTCACATGGACATGGTCAGTCATTTAAATCTATCTGACGTACATGACATGATGGCGGAGACATGGGGCGAAGTCCAAGAGACCGCAGGTAAAGAAGCCTACGGGAATGTGGAGGTCTACGATGGTGATTGAGGCTGGCGATGGCAGTTGGCAAAAGCGGTTGGACGCAGGGCAGTGTCCGAAGTGCCGCCATAAACTGGAGTCTTACACTGTGTTAAGCGGTGTAAGGCAGGGCACACAACTATTGAAGTGTCCTTTATGTAAGCTAGAAATAATCCAAAAAGATCCGAAGGAGGTCACAATGTTGGAAACCAAACTGATGCCAAGCGAAGAAGATTTTTGCGCTACACCGGAAAAGATGTATTGGTCTGATGCGGTGAGTATAATAGAAGATGTGATCGAAGGCTGGTTGAACGATCCAGAGCCAGTGGATAAGGACACGGAAGCAGAGGTGCGAGAAGCATGGAAAAGAATTTTGCAGGGATGAACCGAATTATTCGTATCCTCGATGAGGAACTTACAGAACAAATGTCTGCGGGTTTATATCGTGAAGCGGAGAAAACCAGAAAGCGGCTGGAGACTTACATTGACATGCGGAACACGGCTCATATTATAAATGATGCACTTGATGAAAAGGATCACTCCGATGACTGACGAGAATGATAACGATAATGTGGTTTATTTAAACCAGAGGATAAAACTGTCCGCAGACCCAGTACCTACAGTGTGCGAGTTCGCAGGCAAGATACTCGCGGATGCTATAATTGTGGGTCAAAGCAAGGACGGTACGATAAAGATGATGACCACAGTCGAGGATGTCGCAGACATTGTGTGGTATCTCGAGACTGCAAAGTACTCACTATTGTCAGGCGGTATTGACGAGTCAGACGAACAGCAGTAATTGAAAGGGGCAAGAGGATGGCTTTTAATTTAAAACTGCAAAACCACATATTCACTTGTGATGTGGACAAGGACTTCGACACAATGAACTGGAGTCCAATAGACTTTGGCGTTCAAGAAGAACCGTACAGAGGATGGTACAAATTAAATACGAACGAAGAGTCTTACCCTGCAAAGCGAGGGGAAAGTTTGAACGGGAAGATAGTCAGGGCTGAAGTGGAGAGAAGCCCTGCAATAGGTAAAATTCAAAGGGGCAGACCGCTCAAGGGGCAAAAGAAAACAAATGGAATTCAAGTACAAAACCAAACCGTATGAGCACCAGCGCATTGCGCTCGAGCGTTCATACAACAAAGTTAACTACGGCTATTTTATGGAGATGGGTTGTGGAAAGTCTAAAGTTCTCATCGACAACATGGCGTGGCTATATGAACAAAAGAAGATTGACACAGCCGTCATCGTTGCACCCAAAGGTGTGTACCGTAACTGGCAGATATCTGAAATACCTGCTCATCTACGAGAGGACATTGAACACGAGGTATATGTTTGGAATCCGAACCCAAACAAGAATCAAAAGAAGCACCTCGAGGAAGGTGTTACGGAGCGTAAAAAGCTCCGTATTCTCCTCATCAATGTCGAAGGTTTTGCAACAACCAAAGTACGAAAATACATGGAGATGTTCGTTCGCGGATCGTCGTTTCTACTTGCGGTTGATGAGTCAACGACTATTAAAAACCCGAAAGCCAAGAGGACTAAAGCTCTGGTTGCAATTGGTAAGAGTGCATCGTTTCGCCGTATACTCACTGGATCGCCCGTTACAAAATCACCGATGGATTTATACTCGCAATGCGGATTTATGGATACCGAACTCTTGGGGCATGACTCTTACTACTCGTTCCAAGGAAGGTACGCCATCGTCAGAACTCAACGGATGGGCAGCCACAGCTTTCAGCAAATCGTGGGATACAGAAATCTTGACGAACTTTCTACCAAACTGGATAGTTTCTCGTATCGCGTAACGAAAGAAGAAGCACTCGATCTTCCGGCGAAGGTGTATACCATACGCCATGTCAGCCTGACGGACGAACAGATCAAGCACTACATGTCACTGAAGAACGCAGCTATTGCTTTGCTAGAGGATGGTGAGATGGTAACTGCTCCGTCAGTTATGACGCAACTGCTCCGGCTACAACAGGTGTTGTGTGGTCATGTAATGAGTGATGATAAGGAACTGGTGGAATTCAAAACCAATCGCATCACTGCACTGATGGAGACCATCGAGGAGATGTCTGGCAAGGTGATCATATGGTCGAGGTTCAGGTACGATATAAGAAACATCGAAGCTGCATTGTCCAAGGTTCACGGTTCGAGCTCCACTGTCAGTTATTTTGGGGACACCTCTGATGAGGACAGGCAGAAAGCGATTCAGGATTTCCAGTTTGGAGATGCGAGATTTTTTGTGGCTAACCCTCAGACCGCAGGCTATGGCTTGACGCTGACCGCAGCAACTAACGTGATCTACTATGCAAACGACTTCAACCTCGAGACCCGGGTACAGTCAGAGGACCGATGTCATCGTATCGGGCAGAACCACAGCGTTACCTATGTAGACTTTGTATCGAAGGGTACAGTGGATGAGCACATAGTTAAATCTCTTCGGGCTAAGATTGATCTGTCAGCAAAGACGCTGGGTGAGGAAGCAAGGCAGTGGCTCGAGCTATCACCGAAGAGGGGTGGGTGATGGCTAACCGCAGGAAGAAAGTGGGTGATGGCCCTGATACAAACATAGCTATTGGCAAAAGATCAGAGTTGATTGCTGCTAGTTATTTCATATCGAAGGGCTGTCACGTTTACTATCAGGTAATGGAGCAAGGCCCTGTTGATCTGGTCGTACTAGATAAGTCAGGCGAGTGGCATTACTTCGATGTCAAGACTGTGTCGAGAAGAAAGGACGAGTCGATTATATCTCGAACACTGACTGATCTTCAGAGACAGATAGGGGTGCAACTGGTTTATGTAGATCTCGAAACAGGTGAGGTGCACAAGTACCCACATCAATTCTCGAGGGCTACCCCGCCTCAATTTTCTGAGCGAAACGCTGGGAACCGCAGGTTTAATGGGGAAATACCTGCGAAACTAGATGAAGTTATAAAAAATAGTTGACGATTTATACGTTCTATATGATAAGAGTTAAGAAGGAGTAAGCTATGGCTAAAAGTAAATCTAATAAAGTTTGGAAAACAGTGGCTATTGATAAGACTGTTTATGAAGCTTTGAAACAGATGGCAGAACAAGAAGATAGAAGTGTTAGCGGACAGCTTGCACATCTGGTCAAGGTAGCTAGAAAAGAAGCTGCTTGACAACTGAAGGTGGTACATCGTATCACCTTCATCCAACCCGAAGGGGTAAAACTTTAACGAAGGAGTAGAAAGATGAGCGATATATTCTCGCTGATAGATGAGGAAGTCGATGCCAATAAGTTCGACAAGGTAAGCGGAGAGAAGGGCAGTGCGCTGTCTACTCTCATCCGTGAGTCTATGAAGATCGATGAAGACATTGCAACAGCAGAGCAGTATCTGAAGGATCTTAAATTCAAAAAAAGAAAAGTAAACGAAGAGGACATTCCCGCTCTTATGCAAGAGATGGGCATGGACAGTATTACCGTGGATGGTAATAAGGTTGCCTTACGTCAGTTTGTTCATGCTCGAATAGCGGAAGACAAACGAGACGAAGCTTTCCAGTGGCTACGTTCCATTGGTGAGGGAGACTTAATTAAACATGATGTAACTGTTTCATTCAAAGCTGGACAGGACAATGTTGCCGGATCCGTAGTCGCGGATCTCGAGGAGCAGGGTTTGGATCCAGCCCAGAAGACGCATGTACACCCACAAACTTTGAAGGCTTGGGTGAAGGGGCGTATTGAATCAGGAAAAGAGATCGACTTTGACACGTTCGGTGTTTTTGTCGGAACCGAAGCCAAGATATCGAGGAGTTAGAGATGGCTGATACAGCAGTAGCAGAAGCAAAGACCACAGCAGTGGCAAATATCATGGACGATCTGTTCGCAAGCGCAGGTCAGGGCATGGAAACAATTGGTGCAGACGATATGCAGATTCCGTTCTTACGAATTTTGCAGCCCCTGTCACCACAACTTCTGAAGACAGACCCCAAGTTTATAAAGGGTGCGTCGGCAGGAGATATTTTCAACACAGTAACTGGTCAGTATTGGGAAGCTGACACTGGCCTTACAGTGCTGATGTGTGCGTACACTACAAAGTTTCTGGAGTTCCAGCTTCGAGAAGCTGGTGGTGGGTTCATGGGTGAGTTAATGCCCGATGATCCAGACATCCGCAAGACTGAAAGGAATGGTTCGGCTGAGATGTTACCTTCAGGTAACGAGCTTGTTCGATCCGC
>CEOF01138995.1_pt1 | contig 12777 bp, 14 predicted proteins | sample 361311 | NCBI WGS metagenome assembly CEOF01 (sample SAMEA2619667, study PRJEB7988) | marine metagenome | biome: marine biome (ENVO:00000447); feature: surface water layer (ENVO:00002042); material: "saline water (ENVO:00002010), including plankton (ENVO:xxxxxxxx)" | depth 5 m
TGCACATAAGCTGCTTTCCATGGCTTAGGTCCTAAAGATCTTAAAGTCGTTGCCGGATGAAAAGTTCCTGCTCCTACTTCTAGATCATAAGGTTGTAAAATTACACAGCCATATTTTCCCCAGAACTTTTGTAAATTCATTGTAATTTCTTGAAAAGAAAGAAAGTTTATTTTTTTTTTTTCTTTTTGTTTTGCTGGCATTTACAAACCAAATTTTTGCCACATCGATTTTTCTTCAAAAGTATTTGTTAAACTCTCGACAGGGTTTTGAATAGAAGAAGAAAGTTTTCTTGCTATGAAACCTTTTTGTTTTTCCATGTTCTTAATAATTACTTTGGCGCCAAATTTTTCTTTTAAAATTTGGTCAGCGTTACCAATCCCATCAATTAAACCAAGTTTTAAGGCAGCGCTGCCCGTCCAAAATTCCCCCGTAAAAATATTATTTTTTTCAGGGTCTTTAAGTTTAGAACCTCTGCTAGCCTCAACAACTTTAATAAAATCTGCATGTAACTCTAATTGAATATTTTTCAACCTTTTAACATCATCTTCTTTCTCATCCACGAAGGGATCTAAGGTACTTTTATTTTTTCCAGCTGTATATACTCTTCTCTCTATTCCAATTTTTTTAATTAAATCTTTAAAACCGAAAGAAGCGGAGATAACACCAATCGACCCTATAATCGAACTTGAGTTTGCATAGATTTCATCTCCAGCACATGAAATTAAATAACCACCCGAGGCTGCTACATCTTCTGCGAAAATTATAACTTTAACTTTCTTTTCCTTAGATAGTTGCTTAATGTAGCTATAAATTAAGTGGGATTGTACAGGTGATCCTCCGGGTGAATTTATTGAAACAGCAACATGGCTAATCTTTTTCAATGAGAAAGCTTTTTTTAGAATAGCTCTTTGCCCTGCAAGATCCAGCCCTTGCTTAAATCTTCCTGCTGACCCTATTACCCCAGTCAACCTAACATGGGGTACAACAATTTTTTTTTTAAAGAATGAAAACATAATTTAATGATGACTTAACTATCTTATAGCAGTTAATATTTAAATTTTAATTCTTTTATTTCGCTACTTATAGTTGAATCATGGGTGCGTCACCAGGGTAAGATTAAAAAATTTATTATCATAAAAATCAATTATAAACATTAAATATGGGATCTGTGATACCGCTAAAAAAATCTGCTAATTCTGCCTACCTTGAGCTTAAAAACTTGTTGGGAAAAAAGTTGGAAAAGGTGGAAAGATTGATTGAAATTAAGTTAAAAAGTGAGGTTAATTTAATAGAAAAGATGAGCGATCATCATCTTCGATCTGGAGGAAAAAGATTGAGAGCTTTGTTAACCTTGGGTTCTGCTAAATTGTCCGGTTATGAATTGGGGGAAAGAGATATTAATCTTGCAGCATGTGTTGAGCTTATACATGCAGCAACTCTTTTGCATGATGATGTTATTGATGAAAGTATTTTAAGAAGAGGAATAAAAACAACTAATTCTATATGGGGAAATCAATCTTCAATTCTTGTTGGTGATTATTTATTAAGTAGGTGCTTTGAAATTATGGTCGATGATGGAGATCTTGAGGTGTTAAAACTTTTATCATCAACCTCTGCTAAAATTGCTCAAGGAGAAGTTCTTCAACTTCAACATAAAGGTGAGGCAGATTTGTTAGAAGATACCTATATAGAAATTATTAGTTTAAAAACAGCGGCATTATTTTCCGCGGCAACTAAAACGGGAGCTTGTCTATCAGGTAGTAACGAAAAAGAAAAAAAAGCTTTAGAGTCTTATGGAAAAAATTTAGGTCTCTCTTTTCAAATAGCAGATGACGCACTTGATTATTATGCTAAAGAAAAACTGTTTGGAAAAGAAATTGGAAAAGATTTTTTTGAAGGAAAAGTTACTCTTCCTTTGATTATTGTATTTCAAAAAGGCAATGATGAAGAGAGAGAATTTTTATCTGAGATTATGAAAAAAGAAAAAAGAAATGAAGATGACTTTAGTGAAGCACTGGCTTTAATTAATAAATACAAAGCTATAGATGCAAGTTTAAAAAGAGCAGAGTATTTTGTAAATGTTTCTTATGACTCTTTAGGTATATTTCCTGATAATGAAGATAAAAAAATTTTACAAAATTTAACTGGCTTTAGCCTTAACAGATCGTTTTAAGGATAAAGAATTTCTTTAATCCATTTATCTTTTATTTTTTTATAGTTTAATCTTTCGTGAATTCTACCTTCTCCATCTACCCAAAACTCAATTTCATTAGGTAATAATCTCCAGCCAGACCAATGAGGTGGTCTAGGTACGTTGTTTTGATCTGAATATTTTTTTTCGAATTGTTTTATTTTTTCTAAAAAAGTCTCTCTTTTGTCTAATACTTTAGATTGAGATGAGGCCCATGCGCTAATTCTATTTTTATAGGGTCTTGAACTAAAGTAGTTGTCTGCTTCTTCTGGGCTAACCTCTTCAACATTACCTAAAACCCTAACTTGTCTTCTTAAACTTTTCCAGTGAAAACACATTGAAGCTTTTTGATTAACTTTAAGCTCATTGCCTTTTTTACTATTAAAATTTGTATAAAATACGAATCCTCTATCACTCAAACCCTTAAGTAAGACCATTCTTACATTGGGCTGATTATTTTGATCCGAGGTAGCTACTGCTACTGCATTAGGGTCATTAATCTCACCTGCCTCTGCTTTAGAAAACCATTTTTTGAACAATTCTATTGGATTTTCCAAATCTTCAAAGCAACTGTCTAGACCTAGTGAATTTTTGCCATTTTTTTGATTCATATATTCTGTAAAATAATTTATACATTAATTAACTATGTCTTTTAATACTTTTGGAAAAATATTTAGGTTTACTACCTGGGGTGAGTCTCACGGGCCAGCTATTGGCTGTGTAATTGATGGATGTCCCCCAAATATACCAATATCTGAAAAAGATATTCAAAAAGACATGGATAGACGAAGGCCTGGACAATCCAAATTTACTACTCAAAGAAAAGAGTCCGATAAAGTCATTATACTATCGGGAGTCTTTCAGGGCAAAACTACTGGAACACCTATTTCTATCATCATTTATAACGAGGATAAAAAATCAAGGGATTATGAGTCTATAAAAAATAAGTTTAGGCCTGGACACGCAGATTATACTTACTTTAAAAAATACGGCATTAGAGATTTTAAAGGTGGAGGTAGACAATCAGCTAGAGAAACTGCTTGTAGAGTAGCAGCTGGAGCGGTAGCAAAAATTGTACTAAAAAAAATTATAGGCTTAAAATTTAATATTATAGGTGCAGTTACTCAATTGGGATTAATGTCTTGCAATAAACAAAATTGGAATAACTTGGAGATTAGAAAAAACCCCTTTTTTTGCCCTGATAAAAAATCAATCAAACTTTGGGAAAAATATCTTTTAGCTGTAAGAAAAGCAGGTTCGTCTTGTGGAGCAGTAATAGAATTAAGAGCTTCAGGAGTTCCTGTTGGTTTAGGTGCACCAATTTATTCCAAACTTGATACGGACATTGCAGCAGCTTTAATGAGTATTAATGCAGTGAAAGGTGTAAATATTGGATCTGGAATGAATTCTGCTTTTTTAAGCGGAGAAGAAAATTCTGATGAAATGAATAAAAGTTCGGGAAAGGTTAAATTTAAAACAAATCACGCTGGAGGAATTTTAGGTGGAATTTCTTCAGGGCAAAATATTGTTGCGTCGTTCGCAGTCAAACCGACTTCATCAATATTAACTAGTCGAGATACGATAGATAAAAAAGGTAAAAATACCAAAATCTCGGTTAAAGGAAGACACGATCCTTGTGTGGGTATTAGAGCAGTTCCTATAGGAGAGGCAATGTTGAGTTGTGTACTTCTCGATCATTTATTGATGCATCGAGCGCAGTGTGGTTAGTTTTTAATTTTATTTCTATTCTTCACTAAAATTATATTAGAATTTAAAGTTTCTTCAATTTTATTAGCTATAGATAAACTGTCTAAACCAGCTTTTTCATACATTTTCTTTGGAGTGTCTTGGTCTAAAAATAAATCTGGAAGAACCATAGATCTAAATTTTAATCCTTTGTCAAAAATTCCTTTATCCGATAAAAACTGCATTACATGTGAACCAAATCCACCTATTGACCCCTCTTCGATAGAAACTAAAACTTCATGAGTAGTGGCTATTTCCATAATTAACTTTTTATCTAAAGGCTTAGCGAATCTTGCATCTATAATTGTTACATTAATGCCTTTTTGGGACAACAATTCAGAAGCTTTTTTACATTCATTAAGCCTAGTTCCAAAGTTTAATATCGCAACCTTTTTTCCTTCTTGGATAACTCTTCCTTCTCCAATTTTTAAAACTTCACTAATTTTTGGAATTTCAACACCTGTACCATTGCCTCTAGGGTATCTAAATGCTGAGGGTCGATCATTTATGTTAACTGATGTGTTGATCATTTTTACAAGCTCCGACTCGTCACTAGCTGCCATAACAACAAAATTTGGGAGAGTAGATAAATAAGTTATATCAAATGAACCAGCGTGTGTGGCTCCATCAGCACCCACAAGACCAGCTCTATCTATTGCAAATCTTACTGGTAAAGATTGAATAGCAACATCATGAACTACTTGATCGTATGCTCTTTGAAGAAAAGTTGAATAAATCGCCGCATACGGTTTATATCCCTCGGTAGCGAGGCCTGCTGCGAAAGTAACTGCATGTTGTTCTGCTATTCCTACATCGAAAGTTCTCTCAGGGAATTTTTTTTCAAAAAGATTTAATCCTGTTCCTGATGGCATTGCTCCTGTTATTCCTACAATTTTAGAATCTTGCTCGGCATGTTTAATTAACGTTTCTGCAAATACCTTGGTATATGATGGTGCGTTAGATTTCGATTTTGATTGTTCGCCAGTTGCTATATTAAACTTGGACACTCCATGATATTTGTCTCCCGAATCCTCTGCTGGTTTATAACCTTTTCCTTTTTGAGTTCTTACGTGAATTAAAATTGGTCCTTGGTGAGAAGAATTTTTTACATTATTAAGTATTTCAACCAAATTATCGACATCGTGACCGTCTACTGGACCTATATAATAAAAACCTAGTTCACTAAACAATGTTCCTCCAGTAACTAGGCCTCTTAGCAAGTCCTCTGCTTTACCAGCTTTTTGACTAAATCTTTTAGAAAATGCTGAAATAACCATTTTAATAGTTTCTCTTAAACTAAAGTATAATTTGCCTGATAAAAGTTTTGCTAAATATTTGCTCATGGCGCCTACTGGCTTAGCGATAGACATGTCATTGTCATTTAAAATAACAATTAATTTAGATTTTAAAGCCCCTGCATTATTCATTGCTTCGTAGGCCATACCAGCACTCATTGCTCCATCTCCAATAACAGCAACTACATTGTTATTGTTATTTGATAGTTTCTTTGCTACTGCCATTCCTAAAGTAGATGAGATTGAAGTTGAACTATGGGCAGCACCAAATGGATCATATTCACTTTCAGTACGTTTTGTAAATCCTGATAAACCTCCTCCTTTTCTTAAAGTTTTAATTCTATCTCTTCTTCCTGTAATAATTTTATGTGGATAGGTTTGATGACTTACATCCCAGACTAATTTATCTTTAGGGGTGTTAAACACATAGTGTAAGGCAACGGTTAACTCTACAACTCCTAAACCCGCACCTAAATGTCCACCTGTTTCAGAGACTACGTCTATTAACTCATCTCTCAATTCATCTGAAATTTGTCTAAGCTGATCTTTCTTAAACTTTCTAAGGTCAGATGGAAAATTTATTTGTTTAATCAATCTTGTCATCAAAAATTTCTATTTAATACAAATTCTATTGTTTCTTCTAACTCTTTTGCTTTTTTTCCATGTTTTTTTAATTTAAGCAATATATTTTTCTTTAAATTATTTGCATAATGTTGAGTTTTTTCAATGCCTATCAGTTTTATAAGTGTTGATTTTCCTTTTTTTTTGTCTTTTTTTATTTGTTTTCCTGTTAATAGTTTAGAGCCTTTAATATCTAAAAAGTCATCTGCTAGTTGAAATAATAAGCCGATATCTTCTCCTAACTTTGTCAAATATTTTTTTTCATTTAAATTTTTTTTTGCAATCATTCCAACAGCATTTAGACAAAAACTAAATAACTTTCCCGTTTTCTTTTTTTGCATATCAATTATCTTTTTTAAACTTTTTTTCTTTTTTTCAAATTTTAAATCTAATTCTTGCCCTCCAGCAATTCCTGTGTGTCCTGCGCTAAAAGCCAAGGATTTTATCAAATCATTTTTGACCTTTGAATTTATTAAGTATTTTTTTTCTGATATGATTTCAAAAGCTAAAGTTAAAAGCGAATTTCCCGCTAATATTGCAGAAGCTTCGCCATATTTTATGTGAGTTGAGGGCTTTCCTCTTCTTATCTTGTCGTTATCCATGCAAGGTAAATCATCGTGAATTAAAGAATAGGAATGAATACATTCAACCGCAGCACAAACGTTTATCAATTTGTTTATTTCTAAATTATATAGTTTACCAGCATTTAAAATGATAGTTGATCTAATTTTTTTTCCTCCAGATAACACACCATATTTCATTGGATTTACAAGAAGTGAGTGATTTTGTTTTTTTAAATAATTGACTAAAAATTTGTCAACTTTTCTTGCATTTTGAATTAATCTTTTTTTTATCATTTTTTAAATTTATTCTTAGACAAAGAAATTTCCTTCATCTTTTCTTTAAATAATTGATCCATGTGTTTATTTAATTGCAACAATCTATTATAGTCGTCTAATGAATTAGTTAAATTTACATCTTTTTTTTCAAGTTTTGTCAAAATTTCATTAATTTCATCTTTTGTTTCTTTTATTGATTTACTTTTAATGCTAGCTAGAATATTTTCATTTTTCATTTTTATTATAATAATATCATTATGAAAAATATCTATTCAAATATATTTTCTTTTAACAAAAAAGTACTAACCAAAGCCATTAAAAATTTGAAAAAAGGAAATGTCATTGGCCTGCCAACTGAGACTGTTTATGGACTAGCGGGCAATGCTTATATTAAAAAAGCAATTGAAAGAATATATACACTTAAAAATAGACCAAAGTTCAATCCATTAATAGTACATTATTCTGACTACAAACAAGCGGAAAAAGATGTTTTATTTAATAGTAGTTTCTTTAAATTATATAATAAGTTTTGTCCTGGGCCTATTACCTTTATTTTAAAAAAAAAGAAAAAATCTAAAATTCCATCAATTGCTACAGCGAATCTGAAGACTGTTGCTATTAGATTCCCTTCTCACAAAGTGTCAAAAACACTAATAAAAAAAATTAATTTTCCTCTTGCGATGCCGAGTGCAAATTTATCAGGAGGTATTAGTCCGACAAGTGCCGCAGATGTAGCGGATGAGTTTAAAAATAATATTAAATTAATAATTGATGGAAAAAATTCAAAACTCGGGATCGAGTCAACTGTAGTAGACTTGACAGGAAGACCCAAAATATTAAGAAAAGGAATAATTGACGCAATACAAATTAAAAAAATATTAAAAATAAATTACGTTAAAAAAAGTAGTTATATAAAATCCCCTGGTTTATTAAGCAAACATTACTCCCCTGGTATACCCATGAGGTTAAATAAAAAAAAGTGTAATAAAACTTATGCTTTTATTACTTTTGGGAAAAAATATGGAAATAAAAGTAATCATTTTAACCTGAGTAAAAAATCGGACTTGAAAGAAGCTGCTTCTAATCTATACAAAACATTTAGAATAATAAAGAAAAAAGGATTTAAAAAAATTTATGTGGTCAAAATACCAAATAAAGGTCCTGGTGTAGCTATTAATGATAGATTAAAAAGAGCTTCAAAATAAATGTTCATTCAAATAAAAAATTTAAGTAAAAAATATAAAAATAGCTTGGCCGTAGATAATATAAATTTTGATATTGGAAAAAATAAAACTGTTGGATTGTTGGGTCCTAATGGGTGTGGAAAGACTACATCTATAGGTATGATGCTTGGATTAATTACACCGACTTCAGGTGAAATTTTTATAGATAATAAAAATTTATCTTCGTTAAAAAGAAATAATATATTATCTAAAATAAATTTTGCTTCTCCATATATTGAATTACCGAAAAAATTGACTGTTAGACAAAACTTAGAAGTTTATGGAAGATTGTATGGAATTAAAAATTTAGATATAAGAATCAATGAAATTTCAGACGATTTAGATATAAAAAACTTTTTTCACAGAAAAACCGGAGAGCTATCTTCAGGACAAAAAAATAGAGTGTCTTTAGCAAAATCTTTAATTAATAGACCTGAAATTTTATTTTTAGATGAACCAACAGCAAGTTTAGATCCTGATGTAGGTGATTTTATAAGAAGTTATATTCAGGAATATAAGTCAAAAAATCAAGTAACTATCCTATTAGCCTCACATAACATGAATGAAGTTGAAAGACTTTGTGACAGCATCATAATGATGAAGAGAGGTAAAATCATAGATCGAGGGACATGTGAAGAAATAATTAAAAAACATGGCAGAAATAATCTAGAAGAAACTTTTTTAAAACTAGCGAGAAATGACAATGAACTTCAATAAAATTTATGCTTTAGGATTGAGACATCTATATTTAATAAGCAATTCTTTTCCTCGGGTATTGGATTTAATTTATTGGCCTACTGTTCAAATTTTTCTATGGGGTTTTATTTCTAAGTTTTTTACTTTAAATTCTGACTATTATAGTAATACAGTAGGGATTATTTTGACTGCAGCTATATTATACGATTTTTTATTTAGAGCTAGTATAAGTTTTAACATGATGTTTCTTGAAGAAATTTGGAGCAGAAATTTTACTAACTTATTTTTAGCTCCTATTGAAATAAAAGAGATTATTGCTTCGTTAACATTAACAGCTGTTTTTAGGACTATGGTAGGGTTAGTGCCTGCTGCATTATTAGCCATACCATTATTTGGTGTTTCTGTTTTTAAGCTTGGATTACCTTTGTTTTTCTTATTGTTAGCTCTTTATTTGTTTGGAGTAAGTCTTGGGCTATTAGTAACTTCTGGTTTACTAAGATTTGGTCCTTCCTTCGAAAATATAGCTTGGGCTAGTTTATTTTTTTTAGCCCCACTTGGATGTATTTATTATCCAATAGAAATATTACCCAGCTCTTTACAAATCTTAGCTAAAGGTCTTCCTTTGGTTCATATTTTTGAGGAGATGAGAAACATATTGATCAACGATGTTGTGAATTATATAAACATATTTAAGTCAATATCTATATCTATAGTATATTTTATTTTTGGAGTTATAATTTTTTACGTTTCTTATTTTGGAGCTAAAAAAAGAGGAACATTAATTAATATGGGAGAATAAGTATGAACAAAAATATTGAAGAAATTAAAAAAACAGAGTCTAGCCCTAAAATAATAAAGAATATGTTTAACAAGCAAGAAATCCAAAGTTTTTTAAAATTATATGAAGATCTGCCAATTACTGTACATAACAAAAAACAAAATGTTATTAAAAAAAGGTGGTTGCAAGGGTATAATTTAAACTTGGAAAAATTATTTTATGAAAGAGTAAAAAGAGAAATTGGAGAATTTAAGATGGATAATCTTCAAGATGACAATGGAAAAGATATTTTTGGCTTAATACAAGAAAGTTACGCACCAATCGGCTTACATGTTGATGGAGGTTTTAATGTTGAAAATAAAATTTATAAACAAACACTAATACCTTTATCATCTGTAGGAAGTACGGTTATATTTAAAAATAGATTTTATGATGGATCAACAAACTTTACTCAAGATCCAGAGGAATTAAATAAAACAAATTTAAAATATGGTCAAAATAAAAGATCTTCTGACCATTTAAAATTATACGGAAACAAGCCGTTTGACAAAGAGATTCACAAAAAATATTTAAACCATGAAAAAATTGAAAATTTAAAAGGTCTTGAAGTTGATATGATTTATGAATGGGAAGTGGGATCTATGTTAATTTTTGATAGGACTTCTATTCACTGCTCATCATCTGTAATTGAAGGTAAAAAACTTGGTATAGCGACATTCACTAAAAAGTAGTTTATTGAAAATGATATATAATCAAATCTCTAAATTCGCTAGAAGTTTAGCAAAGCTAGTTTTGCCTTTAATTTTTAAAATGTTAATATTATTGAAAATTAATAGACGAGTAATAAATTTCCTAAAAGAAAAAAGTTACAACAGTAATAATATTTATGATTTTAGTGAAATTTTGGATAGTTTCTTGAAAAATGATAAAATTATTTCCTTGGATATCGGAGCCCAAGGAGGTTTTAACTCTGATAATTTTTTTAAAAGCGATTATAATGATTATTTTAAACCTATACTCATTGAGCCTATAAGTTCTGAAGCAGAAAAATTATCTAAAAATGATAAATATTTAATTAAAAATGGAATATGGAGTGAGAAAATTAAAAAAAAATTATACATATTAGGTAATAGGTTAGGTAGTTCGTCTATGTATGAGCCTGATCAAAAAAATTTTGATATTCATAATATTAAAGAGAAAGATTTCAAAAATTTTAAGGTTACAGAAACAAAGGAAATTGAATGTGATACTATTCAGAATTCTTTAGAAAAATTAAATATTGATAAAATTGATTATCTGAAAATCGATACACAGGGTGCAGAGTATGAAATATTTAAAGGTATCGGAAAATATCGGCCGCTATTAATTAAATCTGAAGTACATATTTTTTCTATGTACAAAGGAGTATCAAATTGGGCTAGACTTCTAAATTTATTATATGATTTAAATTATATAACTATAGACTGGAAAGAAATTGGCAAACATAACACCAGGGCTCCTGCAGAAATGGATATGATTCTAATACCTAATTTTAACAATGATATAGGAAAAAAATTAATCATAGAAAATGAAAAAAAATTCATATCTCTTATGTTAATATTCGGACATTTAAATTTACTTAAATTAATTATAAAAAGATTAAATTTAAACGCCCCTATTAATATTAATAGTTTTGAAGACAAATATTTTAATTAATGGCCATTTACGATTGTTTCCAATATTTTAATGAAGATCATATTTTAGATATAAGATTCAATATACTAAATAAATACGTAGATTATTTTGTAATATCAGAGTCAACGAGAACTCACCAAGGTGAACCAAAAAAAATAAATTTTAATATAAATAATTTTCCTAAATTTAAAAATAAAATAAAATTTATTATTTCAGATTATCAAAGTGAAAAAAAATTGTTAAATCATGTTGGTGGAGAGTCACCAATTGAACAAAATCAAAGAAACTCATTATTAAAAGGATTAGATGGTTCTAATGATAATGATTTAATAATATTATCTGACTCCGATGAGATTCCAGACTTGGAAAAATTAAATGAAATTAAGTCAACGACAAAGTTTACAGCTTTTTCTCACCAAATGTATATGTACAAATTAAATATTTTAAACACTGATGAGTCTAATTGGATTGGTTCAAGAGTTTGTAAAAAAAAATATTTTAATCAACCACAATATATTAGAAATTTAAAATTTAAAAACTATCCTTTCTGGAGATTTGATAAATTTAGATATCAAATAATTAAAGGAGGATGGCATTTTTCTTTTCTAAGCGAACCAAAAGAAATCATAAAAAAAATAAAGTCTTTTTCTCACGGTGAGTTTAACAAAGAAGAATATGTAGATTTAAATACAGTAGAAGATAAAATTTTATGTCAAAAAGATATATTTGGACGTGGTTTTAAATTAAAGAAGGTAAATTTAGATCATTCTTTTCCAAAATATATTCTTAATAATAAAACACTTTTAAAAAAATGGATTTCTTAAAATTATGAAAAGTCAATTTGAAAACATTGTTTTAAGCGCAGCTTGTGGACTTAAGCCTGACTCAATAAGTTTTTTTTTGATGAGCCTAAGAAGATTTTATAATGGTAAAGTACTTTTCTTGGTAAATCCGAATGATTATGAATTGAAGAAGACAATTAAATTCTATAATTGTGATTTTTTAGATATTAGCGATCATAAATTTGACGTTCAAATACAAAGATATTTTCATTTTCTGGAATTTTTAAAAGCTAATAAATTTAACAATATCTTGTTATGTGACTCAAGAGATATTTATTTTCAAGCAAATCCATTTGATTACCAGTATTTGGGGTGCATAAATTATTTTCTAGAAAGTAAAAGAATAGGAGATTGTGAATATAATTCAAATTGGATAAAAAAAACTTACGGCCAAACTATTTTTAAAAAATTATCTAATGAAATAATTGTTTGTTCTGGAACAACTTTAGGGTCGTTTGATTATATTAAGAACTATTTAGAACTTATATTAACTCAAGCAAAAAAATTTAAATACAAAAAAAAATTAAAATATTTATTAACATTTAGAAGAGATAAAGAGGGTAGAGGTTGTGACCAAGCTTATTCGAATTTCATAGCTCACAGTAATTTAATCGAAAAAAGTCATTTTTATAAGAATGAAAGCGGACCTATAGCTACTGTGTATAATCTCAAAAAAATTATATTTAACAATAAATTTCAACTGGTAAATTCAATGAACGAGCCTTATGCAGTTGTTCATCAATATGATAAAAGATGGAATGAGTTTGAAGACAAAATTAATAATTTTAAAAATACAATTATTTAGTTCAACAACTATATTTGAGCGTGCGCCCGGAAGGATTTGAACCCTCAACCTCCTGATCCGAAGTCAG
>CEOF01065345.1_pt1 | contig 12771 bp, 10 predicted proteins | sample 361311 | NCBI WGS metagenome assembly CEOF01 (sample SAMEA2619667, study PRJEB7988) | marine metagenome | biome: marine biome (ENVO:00000447); feature: surface water layer (ENVO:00002042); material: "saline water (ENVO:00002010), including plankton (ENVO:xxxxxxxx)" | depth 5 m
CGAAAAATCATCTTCCTGGCATTTTTATTAAATGAATAGTCAAGTAAGTTTGTATTCCATGATTCTTGCGCAAAGGAAAATGCTGTTAAAATTAATATGTATATTGAAAAAACTCTCATACCCTCTAATCTATTAAAAAATCAAATTTATGACAACTGGAGTAATTTTAATTTTATTTTAATAAAATCTAGTAAAAATGTATTTTATAAACATGAAATTTAAATATATATCAACTATACTTTTATTAATTAACTTGCAAATATTTGCAAACAGTCAAATTGCCGGTTCATTTACCATGACGAGAATACAATATTCTGGTGGAGGTGATTGGTATGCCGACCCAAGTTCAATTCCTAACTTACTTGATTTTGTTTCTAACTATACAAACATATCTGTTAATAAAACTGAAAATAGAGCAAAAATTGGATCTGATAATTTTTTCAATAGCTATTATTTATATTTGACTGGCCATGGAAATGTCAACTTTACAGATAATGAAGCACAAACATTAAGAAATTTTCTATTAAATGGAGGCTTTCTTCATGCAGATGATAATTATGGAATGGACAAAGCATTTCGAAGAGAAATGAAAAAAGTTTTTCCTGATAAAGAATGGGTTGAACTCCCAATCAACCACCAAATTTTTAATATATATTATAAATTCAATAATGGACTGCCTAAAATTCATGAACATGATGGAAAAAGACCTCAAGCTCTCGCACTATTTGATAACGATAAAATAATAGCTATTTATACCTATGAATCAGATCTTGGAGATGGATGGGAAGATATATCAGTTCATGGAAATGATGAGCCTAAAAGACAAGAGGCTTTAAGGATGGGGACAAACATAATACTATATTCTTTATTAAGATGATTAAGAATAATAAAATTAATCAAGTAATAGCTAATTATAGAAAAGTTAAATCTATAAATCTCTTCATGTCTAATTTATTATTACTACTGATTTTACTTTTATCATCTTTTATATTTTTTATTGTAATAGAGCGATTTGTTTTTTTTAGTGTAGATACTCGTGTTCGAATAGTTTTATTTTTTTTATTATTAGTAATTTCTTTTTTAACTCTATTTCTAGTAAAACTTTTTTTGCAAATAAATGGAAAATTAAGTGATTTCAAAGATTCTGAAATTGCAAGAGAGATAGGTGTCCAAAATCCACATATATCAGATAAATTGATAAATGCATTTCAGCTAGAATATAATCAACAATCAAGCTCGCTATCAAATAAGCTTAGCTCACGAGCTATTAAAATTATAAGTGAAAAAGTTTCAAGCATATCTATGGACTCCTATGTTCAACCATTTAAAAGCAAGATTTTTAAGTGTGTACTATTCTTATTAATTAGCTTATTATTTATTAATTATAATGTTGATTTTGCAAATGCATCAATTAGAATTTTCAATCCTACTAATACCTATGAAATACCAAAACCATATGAAATTTTAAATATAGATTCCAATGATAAAGTACTAGAGGGTGACTCTTTAAATCTTAGTTTTAATATAGATAATGATAACTCCCCAGATTCAATTAATATTTTGATATCTGAAAAATCACATTTAAAGCAAATTTCAGTAAACAAAAATAAAAATGGTTTATATGAACATACTATTAATAGCACAATCAATGATATTACTTATTGGGCAGAATATAAATCTAAGTCGATTTTTGAGCCATGGGATAAAATAGAATCTTCTAAAAAAATAGTAACTGTAATTAAAAGGCCAAGAATAAATTCAATTGAATTTCAAGTCAAACCCCCTAAATACTCAGGATTAGAAGAGACATTGTTTTCAGCAAATAATACAGATATACCTATGCTTGAAGGGAGCTCCATTCAAATAAGGGCAGAGGCAAATAAAAATCTTCAAGAAGCTTGGCTAGATAATAATGGAAATAGGACTATTCTAAATGTATATGAAAATCAAATTATAGATGAAATAACTATAGAAACGAGTTCTGAAATAGTTTTAATGTGTAAAGATTATGATGGAATTAACAATATCAATCCTCCTCTAAATAAAATTAATATTATAAAAGATTCTGCACCTCAAATTTTTGTTTCAAATCCAGATTTTGAATTTTCTATTCAGGACAACAAAATAATACCTATTGATATCCAAATTTTAGATGATTATGGAATTGGAGATGCCTGGATTGAATATAAAATAAAAAAACCGATTTATTTAACTCAAGACTCTACTGAATATAAATATGAGCTTCAAAATTCAAAATTCAATCTTAAAGCACAACGGATAGAAAATGAATGGAATGTAGCTCAACATTTTCTTGCTCCTGGTGATAATATTGAATTTTATATTTTCGTATCTGATAATAATGATATTACTGGACCATCTATTTCTCAAGCTGGACCATTCATTGGCCAAATACCTTCATTAGATGATTTATTTGAAGATATAAGTAATCTTGAAAATGATATTATGGAAGATGTGGAAGAAATAACATTAAGTATTGATGATGTTTATGACTTAGTTGATAATCTTGAAAAAGATTTACTCAAATCAGAAGATGTTACCTGGGAACAAGAACAAAAAGTTTCTGAGTCCGCAGAAAAAATTGATGATATACTTAGTGAGATTGAAGAGATTAGTGAAATGATTGAAGAAATTCAAGAAGAGGCAGATAACAATGAATTATTCAATCAGGAGCTTCTTAATAAGTTCAATGAATTTCAAGAATTATTAGATCAAATTATAACTGATGAGATGCTTGAAACTTTAAAAAATTTAAATGAGCAAATGGAAAAGATGACTAATGAGCAAATGCTCAGTGAAATTCAGAATCTCAAACAAGATATATCTATGATGGAAGAACAGCTGGATCGTTTTATTGAGCTATTTCAATTAGTAATGGCAGAGCAGTCTTTAGATGAACTGATAAAAATAGTTGAAGAGATGTTATCTAACCAAATTGATATATCTAATAATTTGGCTGATGAAAATACGAATCTTAATGAAATTTTAAAGAAAGAGAACAATCAAATTAATAGTTTTAAAGATGTTGAAAATAAAATAAAGCAAAGCATTGATAATATAGAAAAATTTTCAACCAACGCTGCTAAATCACTTGAAGAAATTGCAAATAGTGAAAATACTAAATCAATAAAATCAAATTTACAAAAAGCAGCTAATGAAATAGCTGAAAATATGAGAGATAAGGGATTCTCAAGTTCTGAAAATATTATTAATGATTTAGAAGAACTAGCTAATGAAATAAATGATATTCAAGAATCATTTAATTCAAAAATGGTAGATGAAATGACAATTGAATTTATTAATTTGATAAAAAGTATAGAAATTATTTCATTTGATCAGGAATTGGTAGCTAAAAAAATTAGTGAACATCCATCATATAGTCCTGAAATTCCTATTTTAGCTTCAAAGCAAAATATTGTAAAAAACAAAATAATAAAGTTTATTGATCAACTAATTAATATATCTAATAAAACATTGCATATTCCACCTGGCGTTAATGGTACAATCGGTGCTGCGCAGCTTTCAATACAAAAATCCATTGGCCTAATGGAACAAAAAAATATAAAAAGAGAGCTTAGGGAACAACAAGAAAAGGCAATCAATGCAATTAATGAAACAGCCTATATACTGTTATCATCATTAAATCAAATGCAAAGTTCAATGTCAGCATCAGGTATGGAAAATTATCTTGAGCAATTATCAAAAATGGCTGAATCGCAACAGCAAATTAATCAAGGTTCTCAGCAATGTAGTAATCCAGGTTTTATGCCGGGAGGACAAAATCAAAGTATTCAAGGAGAGCTGATGAAAAGACTGCAAAAACAGCAAGAGGCATTAAGTCAACAGCTACAAGAAATGATAGGTGAAATGCCAGGAGGTCAAAATGAAGGAAGCTTATCTAAAGCTGCACAAGATATGGAGGAAGTCATTAAAGATTTTCAAAGAAAAAAAATAACGCGAGAAACAATCGAGCGTCAAAATAAAATACTTTCAAGAATGCTAGATAGCCAAAAATCATTAAAACAAAAAGATTATAATGATAAAAGAAAAAGTGAATCCGCAGAAAGTAGAATATATGATGGCCCTTTATCACTGCCAAACGATAAAGGAGAGCGTCAAACCCTACTTACTAAGGCTTTACAAGAAGCTTTAAATCAGGAGTATTCAGACGATTATCAAATTATTTTAAAAAAATATTTTAAATATTTAGAAAATGAAGAGCTCGATGAAAATTAATTTCGACATAAAAATTATTTTAAAATATGTATTACTGATTTCTTTTTTAAGTGCAAATGAAAATGTGCTTGAAACTATTAAAAGAAAGAGTAAAGAAATTAAGAACAATAATTCCCAAAATTCACTACTTCAAGCTACTGACGCACAAATTGTTAAAAAAGCAATTTCACATGAGAACGCTGGATTAATAGATCAAGCTCATTTAATTTTCAAACAACTCTTCAACGAAAATAAAACTAATAGTTATATCTACAATAATTATAAAAACTTTTTAATTCGACAGGAAGATTGGCCAGAGCTAATCAACATGTCAAGGCTATACTCATCAAATAATACAAATAATACTAACGCTACACTGTCACTTGCAGAAAATTTACTCTATGTATCACAGAAAGATACAATTTTCAATTTATATGAAGCAGAAGGTTATGAAATAATTAATGAATTAATAATAGATGCTATAAATAATAAAAGTGCAATTGGATTTAGTAAAATTAAAAGATACATATCACGATTAATTCACTACAATAAATTTGATTTTGCTTTAGATAAAATTCAATATCTAAGAAATAATTATGATATTGAAAATTTTTATGCAAAAGAGCTAGCAAAATACTATTTAGATAATAGGGATTATCAAAATTCTATTACAGAATATATACTTTGTCTTAGTAACCAAGAAGAGTTAAAGAAATATATAAATAAACATTACGGATCAATAGAGAAACAATTATCTCAATTCCCAAATGATGAAAATACTAGATATATTATCACAAATACACTTCTTAACAATCCATCCAAAATTAAAAATAATATCCTAGCTCAATTTAAGTTTAAATGGGAAGATTTTGATGGTGCTTGTGATTTAATGATACAAAACTTTTTAGCTGAGAAAAATTTATATGATTTTGGAGTTAGTTTTCTTAATGAGGGTAGCTTTAAAAATGCAGAAAAAATTTTTAAACTTCTTATGGCATCAGAAAATTCTGAAATCATTGAATTATCTTTACTTCAACTTGCTAAAATCATAGAAAAAAAATCAATAAATAATAAAATTTATCTTCCCATATCTGATCGAATGATTCAAAACTCATTCTTAGAACTATCTCCATTTGGAAATGATAACATTGATTATAAATCAGATGAATTATCCGAAGCTGTTATAATGTATGATTCTTTAATTGAAAAATATAATAATTCAAGAGCAAAATATAATATTGCAAATTTAAAATCAAATAATGATGATAATTATGAAAAATCTTTGAATGATTTTTATGTATTAGAGCAAAGTTCATCAAATCGAAATATTAGATTTAAAAGTGCAATTAAGACAATAGAAATAAAAATTAAAAATAATCTTATTAATAATGAGCTTATTGAATTAATCAAAAGATATAAAACTAGATATAATAAAACTGATGAAATCGAATACCTAGACCTGAAGTATTTTCAGGTTCTTTTCTACTTAAAACAATTTGATGATTTAAAAGAAAAATTAGAAGAAAAACTTAAAAACACTGATAAGAAAAATGACTATTACAATGAATTTTTAAATGGTTTAACATTATTAATGTTATTCAATAAAAATAATGATGAGCTTATCATACTTTCTGATGCATTATATAAAATGAAAAATAGGCAATATGATGAATCAACTACAAAATTAGAATCATTAACTAATTCAAAGTCTGAAATTGTTCGTAATTTATCATTTTACTATCTTGCTTACATTTATATAAATATTAAAGACTATCAAGCTGCTAAAGCATACCTATCTTTAATAGAAGCAAATGATATATATTCTGAATTATCTCTATTATTGAATGCAGAATTAGATGATTTTGTACTAAATGATATTAATTCAGCAGTTGATAATTATTTAAAATTTATGGATAATTTTCAATACAGTATTTTTTATGAAGAAATTAGATTAAGGTTAGAAAGGATAATTGGATGAATTTTATAAAATATATAACATTTTTCTTTTTAATGAACATCGCTGTATCTCAAAAAATTCTTATTCCTATGGATAATGTACAAACAAATCATCTTAAGGCATATGGAATTGCATTTTTACATTTAGAAAATGGGAATGAGATTGAATGGCTACTTAATTATAGGGGTGGATCATTTTTGATGGATAATCAAAATAATGTAGAAAATACATGCTTGGTTAGAGGTGTAAACTATGAAATGATAAATAGTACTGCTTTATCAGAAATTTTCACAACCATCGAATCAAATAATATGGATATTATTCTACTTGAGAAGGTTCCTAAGATTGCTGTTTATTCTCCGCCCGGTAAGCAACACTGGGACGATGCAGTAACACTTGCATTAACTTTTGCTGATATTAAATATGACGTTGTGTTTGATGATGAAGTTATGAGTAATAAAATTAATGACTATGATTGGCTTCATCTTCATCATGAAGACTTCACTGGACAATACGGTAAATTTTATAGGAGTTATAGAAATAAACCTTGGTATAAAAAAATGGAATCTGATTTTAATACTACAGCAAAAAAACATGGTTTTAGCTGTGTCCATAATCTTAAAAAATTTATTGCCTTAAAAATAAAGAAATATATTTCTGATGGAGGTTTTTTATTTGCAATGTGCTCAGGAACGGACTCATTTGATATTGCGTTAGCTGCACATGATGTAGATATAGCTGATGCAGTATTTGATGGAACGCCTGTAGATCCAAATTATAATAAAAAAATAAATTTTTCCAATGGTATTGCCTTTGAAAATTATTCAATCATAACAAATCCCATGATTTATGAATTTTCTGATATAGATTTTCCATCAAATAAAAGTCCTCATCTAAAAACGGCGGAACAAGATTACTTCACCTTATTTGAATTTTCTGCAAAATGGGATCCAGTACCAACAATGCTTACTCAGAATCATGTTGGAGTTATAAATGGATTTAGAGGACAAACAACAGGTTTTAATAGAAATGTATTAAAAAAACATGTAGTTATCCTTGGTGAAGTTGAGAATACTCCCGAAGTTAAATATATTCATGGAAATGTAGGTAAAGGTACATTTACCTTTTTAGGTGGACATGATCCAGAAGATTATACACATAAAGTGGGAGATCCTGTTACCGACTTATCACTTCATCCAAACTCTCCAGGCTATAGGCTAATTTTAAATAATGTTTTATTTCCAGCAGCAAGAAAGAAAGACAAGAAAACTTGATAATTATTAAAGTATAAGGAAATATAAATGAAAAAAAACAATCAACTTTCAGTGAATCAAAGAATTATTCAAATATGTCTTTTTATACTTGCCGCTATTACATTTTTGGGTGCATCCTTACAATTGTATCTAGGTCAACCAACAAGTCCAAGTGCAGATAACATTCACCGTTTTATGGCAGGAATTTATTTTTCGATGGGACCTCTTCTAATTTGGACTGCCATAACTATTAGAAAGCATAATCATCTTATTTTTTTTCTTGCATTCACTGCATTAATGGCAGGTATTGGTAGACTTATATCTATGAGCGCTGTAGGCCTTCCTGGCGATAGGTTTATAATTTACTTAATACCTGAACTAACTTTACCATTTATAATGATAGGATTACAAATAGGTTTAAATAGAAAAATAAGAAACACAAACGAATAATAATTATTTACTAATATTTTTTAACAAAATCTTAGATAATAATTGATGAAAATAATGTACACCTTTTTCATGTCTAGGTGAATACCTTCCAGAGCTGTAAAATCTAGATTTAACTCCTCGACAAACACTTTCTACTACTTGTTGATCTTCAAGCTCAACCTGAATTAAATCTTTTATTTGATCTTCAATAAAATCAATACCATCAATAGGGAATGTAAAAAAGTTGACTCTTGTTTTATTTATAGAGATTGGTTCTACTACATTTATGGATAGACCCCAATTATAAAAATTCAACATCAAATTTGGGAAAATCCAATAATAGTGTGCATATAAATCTTTTTCTGAATCTTGCTTATTTGCATACTGAAGTACACTATTTTTAAGTATCTCTGTATTATACGATTTATTATCAATTTCTTTAGCTAAACCTTTATGAACAAATGGGACATGAAAACCTTCTAAATAATTTTCACAATACATTGCCCAGTGAGTATTAATTTCAAATGAATTTGAAAGTTGTTCTGAAAAATATAATTTTTCAAATGGAAAGTCAGGAAGTCTTCTATCAATATCTGATAATACAGATAAATTTTGATATGTCTTATTCAAGCTAAAGAAAAGAAAGTTATTCCAGTTTTTATAATTAATATGATTAAGATTATCATTGGCTGATGGAAAATTTTTTGCTCCTTCAAAACCAATTGCATTTTTCATTTTACCATCAAGATTAAAGACTCTTCCATGGTATCTGCATTTCAATGCATTTCCCTTTTTAGGTGAATCACAGATAATATGTCCTCTATGAGTACATACATTAGAGATACAATTAATTGTATCATCTTCTCTAGTAAAAGTAATCGATTCTGAAAGAGTCTCAGGTAAAAAATTAATGGGATATATATTTTTATTTCTAATTTGATTGAGATGTAATCCATACTGCCATGTTGATGAAAAAATATCAGTGACTAGAGTTTTGAAGATATTTTCATCATTATAAAACGATGAATCTAGAGTTCTTGCTATTGAAATATCTTTATCTATTTTATATAAATTTTTTTGATTCATGTAAATTAATCTAATTGATATAATCTAGTACAAATTTCTTTATAAAATAATTTCATATTATCATCATCAAGGCCCATTAATTTATGTCCTATTACAGTATGATGATCTTGGTTAATTGGATTCATAACCTGCCATACTCCTTTTTCAATATTATCTTTTTGAAACAATTTATTAGGTTCTGATTCATATTTACTATTAATTGGATACTTCATAGAAATAGTACTAACAATGCCATCATTCATATGCCAATCATCAGTTACCTTGCTTGATTTTCCAATAATTAACGATGGAATCCATGCCATTAATGGCATATTTAGATCAGGAATATGATTTTTATTTTTTAATTCTTTAGTGGCATAGGTTGGGTATGAGAAATAATACACATTCTTGTTAGATGAGTAAATATCATTAAATTCTTTAGCGCCTTCAATAGATAAATCCCAAGCAGAAAAATTTTTTGAATCTATAATTGGTGAGTTAGCTAATCTATCTAAATAGTCTTTTGTTGACTCTTCTTCGAATTGGACTAAATCCCACTGTTCTAAATCGAAATCATATAAATTATTAATTTTTGATTCTTCTAAAGTTCCAAAAAATGGAGTCATGTTTCTTAAAAAAGGTAAATTTTCTGTTACCTCATCAGCTAAAATAGTTCCATTGTGAGGAGTTGCAATTGTTGTTATACTTTTTATCATTCCTTCTAAATTATTTGAAAGTAACTCAGAGTCTTCATTATCAAAGTTTGACTCAAGAAGATATTCAAGCATTCGTGCAGTTTGACCACCTTGACTATGTGCAATTATGTGAATAGGATTATTTTCATCCCATTGCTTAAAAAGTCCTTTATATTTTTTTTGATTAGGTTTTTGAATAAGATTATATTTTTCTGAATGATTTACACCATAGTTTACTTGTCCACCTTTTATTTGATAATATGTCTCAATAGCTCTATCCCAATTTGATGAAATAGGCCCGACAGATACAGTATATACATTAAATCCTTCATCTTGTAGATACTTTTGAAGGTCCGTGAATCCTCCCCAATAATAATATTTACCCATTTCATCTCTTCCCCATCCCATAAATCCATGTAATAAAATTATGGTCTGTTGACCAGTTGAGAATAAATGAGAAAATAGTAATATGATTAATATTTTTTTCATGATGATGCGCTATCATATTTTAGTAGTCCTTTATTCCAAACTACTATTGCTAATGATAAAGCAGCTACTGTTATAAAAAGTTGAGATAATAGTAATGTGACATCTGGTTTGAATAGTAACATTCTTGCAGGCAAAGAAGATACAAGAGCCATAGGGAAAATAGTAAATAAAGCTTTTCTAAACATTCCTGAATATATGGAATCTGGCCGCCTAGAATATTTAATCAATTCACTTGCAAGCCAACCACCTACTGAGAAATTCTTATACCAAAAAACTAGACATGCAATCATAAATTCAACACAATATAAAATTAAAATACCCATCAAAAAAGAAAAGAAAAACATAACATAATTATAAATTCCAATAGTACTTGAATAGAGGTATGTAGCTCGAAATAAAATTGCTATTAAGATAGAAGATGAAATTAAGGCATAGGTTGATACATATCTAAAAGATATAAAAAATAAAGCGTTAACCGGTTTAAGTAATAATAAATCTAAATCACCTCTAACAACCATTCGATTTACTTGAAATGTATTTGAACCAAAAAAGAATAAAAAAACTGTATCAGTTAAATAAGTAATAATTAAAAATATAATTACAGCATCTCTAGAAAAATCACCTAATGAATCAACATAAGAAAAAATAACACTAAAAAAGAAATAAAGAGAACCATAGAAAATGCTATCAATAAATAAATTTCCTATAAAATTCATTTTAAATTCCATATCACGCGATAAGCTATTTCTAAAAAAAGCTAACCATAATTTTAAATACCTATGAACCATAAGCCTCATACTTTCTTATTCCCCTACTATACACCAAGTGTCCAACAAACGAAATTATTAAACACCAAATAACTGAATAGAAAAAATTAATCAACCACATATCAATTGGGATTCTACCGGTGGCTATACTAACAGGGAAGTCTACTAAATAGATAAATGGTGTTAACTCCATTATTTGTATAATTGAATCTGGAAATAAACGAATAGGTATATACTGTCCTGCTAAAACAAGCATGATAAGGTTATAAGCAACAACTATAGATCTGACTTCTCCAAACCAAAAAGCTAAGCAAATCATGATATAGTAAATTGAATATGATAAAAAAATTGAAACTATGAGCGCAAAAATAAAGCCAATAAAATTAATAGGTGCTTCAAATATCATTCCTGGAAAAAGGGCAATTAAAATAAATAAAATTATTGAATAAACAGTATAATAAAGAGAATTAACACCAATAAACATCATAAAATGATACCAAAAATATGATATGGGTCTAATTAAAAACTTATTTATATCGCCAGTACGAATTCCTTCAATCATTTCACCTGAAGTATGCCATGAAGATTTAAGTTGTCCTACTATTATTGATAAAAAAATGAAAACCATAAGTTCATAGAAACTAAATCCATTCACATGAGTTAAATCTTGTGATTTAAAAATAAGACTCCAAATTTGATATTCAATAAATAATCCTGAGATAATAGCAATAACTCCTACTAATGCATTTGCTCTATATTCTAAGGCCTGTATCCAATTTATCTTTAAAACAGCTGAATATTTTCTTATAAAAATAAACACTAAAGATAATCCTGGGGACTTTGGAAAAAACTTCTCATAGTTTCTTCAACAGGTAAATCTTCAAAACTCATACTTTGGGGTGAAAAATTTTCTAATAATTTTGACAATAACTCTCTTAATTGTAATTCTGGAAGTTGAGCGGTTAGGATACTATCATGAATTTGAAATTCAAACTTTCCATCTAAAGAATCAATGTATTTTAAATCAGTTCCTTCAGAGAATTCAAAAACTAATCTTCTTTCTGGGTTAATAGCTTTGATTAAATCATTAAAAAGACCATCATAAATTTGAGAACCATTATTTAAAACTAAAACTCTTTGACACATTTCTTGGATATCTTTAGTATAATGACTTGTAATAATAAAAGTGGCATTATATTTACTATTATAATAACGAACAAACTCTCTAATCTTTGATTGTGATATAACATCTAATCCAAGGGTAGGTTCATCAAGTAAAACTAGTGATGGACGATGTAAAAGTGATGCAATAATTTCCATTTTCATCCGTTCACCTAAGGATAATCTTCTAACCTGAACATCTAATTTATCTCTAACATCTAATAAATCTACTAACTCATTGAGGGTTTCATTGTATTTTGAATCTTCTATTTGATATATATGTTTATTTAATAAAAATGATTCAGATGCCGGAATATCCCACCATAATTGATTTTTTTGACCCATTACTATTGCGACATTTTTTAAATAATCATGCTTTCGTTTCCATGGGTTATATCCATCAATGATAACTTCACCTTTCGTAGGATGCAATAAACCTACCATTAATTTAATCAAAGTGGTTTTACCAGCTCCATTTTCACCTAGAATACCAACAATTTCTCCTTTGTTGATTTCAATTGAAATATCTTTTAAAGCCTGAAAGTTAGTGTATTGTCTATTAAAAAAAGATTTAAAAGCACCCTTTAATCCCGCAGATCTTTTAAACATTTTAAATGATTTTGTAAGGTTCGAAATTTTTATATACATAATAGATAATTTAATTAAAAATCACTCTAAACAAAAAGCGGGGTTTATATAACCCCGCTTTTATTTATTTTATT
>CEOF01441064.1_pt1 | contig 12765 bp, 18 predicted proteins | sample 361311 | NCBI WGS metagenome assembly CEOF01 (sample SAMEA2619667, study PRJEB7988) | marine metagenome | biome: marine biome (ENVO:00000447); feature: surface water layer (ENVO:00002042); material: "saline water (ENVO:00002010), including plankton (ENVO:xxxxxxxx)" | depth 5 m
AACCAAACTTGCTTTTGCTGAACATTTGTACATATTCTCTTCTCCTTCTTTACCACTATTATACATGGTAATGGTATAACCGTCAACCAAGGCAAAAAGTCGCTATTTTGCTGATGTTTTTGCCAAGGCAACTATATTTTCTTTTGTAAATCCATTAGGATACAATTCATCCATAGTGGCCATTTTGTTGTCTGTCAAACAAAAAAACTTAGACTGTATGCCTGTTGTACCGAATTCGGGTCGTCCCTTGTTGAACCAATCTTTGAACCTGCTAGACTTGATTTCATTGATACCTGTTATCCATTTATCAAGTGCCTCCGGACACATTTTACAGGCTTCAAGCAGTGCTAATCTTTCTTTTTCATTCATGTAATACATCTCTCTACCTTGATTTTCCAGCTTGGCATAGGACCAAGTTTTTTGTTTTGGTGGCACAGGCGTTTTTATCTGACTGTGTATAATCTTATTCGATTCGTCATTCAAACTGTTGCTTTCATAGATTTTTTGTAATTTTACAACATCATTGGTCAGTCCTTTCAACAACAAATGGCACTGCTTCGAAAGTATTACTGGATTTTCCAACATGAAGTGATATATGTCGTGTTCGATCTCGGAATTGCTGTCACTGATGTAAGTGTACAATTGGCCTTCGTGCTTGACTATTTTTGGTTTATCCTTGCCTTTGATGTTTACTGCTCCGTCATCAAAATCGTAGGGCTGATCCATTAGCCTGAAAAAGGCTACTGTACTGGTAAATTGATGTAAAAAATATTTGGATGTCCAGTTATCATTATACCATTTTTTATAATCTGCCATCGTCGGGACAAGGATTTTGACTTTTGTTTGTGAGAGTTTGTCCTTGTTTCTATTTAGGAATGGCAAGGCAAAATTATCTATCTCGAAGTCAGCTACCGGAAATCCACTTTTGAAACAGACAATCTCATCCAGCAGTATTTCATTGTTAATAAATGCGTCAAGGACAGCTTGACTATCAGCGCCTCCAGAATAAAAAAGCCTTAGGTAATTATTTTGTTCTCTTAATCTTATAGCTTCACTTCTTAACAGAGAAGGCATGTCTTGTGCAGGTTCCTTGCTGAAGTCAAAGTTATCATACTGCTTGGGCGTAACCAATTCTATGCCTTTCCTCGTGGCCTCGAATTCGTCTATCGCACTAAATTTGTTGGTGAAGTATTTGTCGTTACTTTTGTAGGTCCATTTCATTATAAACTTTTATCGTCTAAGAATCGCTTACTAAAAATATGCCTATCCTCACTAATAAACTTTTCTAAAGTCCTGGCATTTGTATTAAAATTTTCTTTGAGATCATTGGATACAGGTGGAAACCATCCTTCTGTTGTGTATCTTTCACCTATCTTTGTCATTAAGAGTTGATCATTAGTATCTTTTAGATCATGCAACACTTGGTTCGACGTGGTTTCAACTTTGTCAACAGCAAACCCTGTTGAATTCAAAATATCTTTTACTTGCCTTATAGTATACTGTGTATTGCCCGTGCACCTATAGTTTCTATTTTTATGATTGTCATTATCTACACTTTGCTCGATAGCCGAGGCCAAGCATCTTGGATCCAGATAAGGTGCCGGCGAACCACCTCTGTAATCTAATAGGGTGTTATGTTCCGCAATATACTGTTCTGTGAAAATATTATTCATTAAGGGTGCAATATCGAAACTGGTATATGCTATACCGCTTTCTTTGATGAACGTGTCAATTTGATTATGAACGAGTCTCCATGGACCAAGACTTCCAATTTTTATTATATGTTTGACACTCGAGTCCATTAACCTTAGTATTAATTTTTTAGTTCCATTAAGGGTGTCCTTATGTTTTGGCAACAACAAAAAAACAACATCACTATTAACTAAAGGCGTCCAGGTTGATGAATCAAATAAGTCATATGAACAAAAATTATAATCACCTTGGAAATATTCTCCTATCTGACTTGACCTGCCTGTAAAGCTCACTTTCATCTACAACTTTATCTGTTTTGGTGTTTTATCTTCTTTGGCCTGCCACACGTATAGGTCATCATCAAGTGTGCCTGTTATTTTCAACAGAGGCCTTGCATGTACTCCACAATTGGCAGTGCTATGGGGAGTGTTACGCCAATCAAAAAATAGGACATCTCCTTTTTTCCAATTAGTCCAGAATCCAGGCTCAAAATTTACTAATTGTCCAGGCTTCCAGTCATCAAGGGCAACAAAACATCTATAAATTGGTTTCTGATTCTTAGGCTGTCTCAATTCCTTATCATAGTGAGAATTCAAAAAATCTTCATTATGCATGTTTTCTTTTATGTAATAACCTACAAAGTCAATATGCCTATGCATTAAAGTTCCTGGCCTCTGATTGTTGATGTAACAGCTTGGATTATCATTGAAGCCAAGTGCTGAGGCTATTTTAAGTAGTCCTTCGGTTGCCTTGTGTCGGTCATAGCCATTTGAGAATTTGTATTTTTTATGATGCTCTATTTCACTAGCAGTTCTAGTGGTCGCAGTTATATCGTCGTGACTGATTTCTGGCTCCTGTGCCAGTATGTCATCCATGTCTATGTCAATGTCAACATTAGCCGCTATCCAAAATCCACTTTTTGCCGGGTCTACCAGAGTCTTCATGAATTCTAGTGTGTCAATATTTGGATCTTCAGTGAATGAAACAAAGTCTCTGACTGTGTGTACTTCTGCCCATTTTTGCTTTGCGTAATCTATCATGCGAACATACCAATAGCGATATTATACAACACCGCTATTGATTTGTAAAGTAATTAAACTGCTTGTCTTTGTTCTGCAAGTTCACTTGTATCGATAAAAGTCATAGTCTCATTTTTGGTTAATGAATCTAACCAAGCATTTCTTTTAACGATTAACATGAACGCATTTCTTGGGACGTCAGTCAAGTTCTGAGTTTGGTGTCCAGTGTGATCTGGATTAAAAATCAAGAACTGACCTTTTTGCAAGTTAATGCTGACTTCTGAATCAGCTGTCTTGAATCTGTACCAAGCACCACCTGGTTGATCCGTCAGTTGTACAAAGATTCTTAACGTTTCACCATATTGGCTGTTGCCTCTTTGGTTATCGAAATCTGTGTGCATCTGCATATAGGCACCTGGCTGTTGTTGGAAGATCCTGATTCTTGTCTTATCACATTGGAACCAGTCTAAGATTGCTCTTAGGTTTGGTGAGTTGTAATAAGATGGAGTATACTTACAGCTGTCTGGACTTTCCTCTGCCCAAAAATCTGTCTGTACCATATCCGTAGTAGTTTCTTTACCATCCGGACTTCTGAATGCGTTGTAAAGATATTGAGTGTCTTGGCCTTTCATAGCATCAATTTTCTCAACTTCTTTATGTCCGCTGTGTCTTCTTGTGAAGTTCAGAGCCGATAGTTCATCTTCCCAGTTTCCTTGAAAGATGTATGAAGAAGCGTATATGCCAGTTGAAGGATTGTACCCTTCTGGCTGATGATTGATCACATCATCTATAACACCTTTTTCATCTGTCTTAGTTTCAAACTTGTACATAGTTTGTTTCTCCTTAAGGTTAATTGACTCCTAATGATATTTATGGGAGTAGATCCCATATCCTAATAATCTTGTAATCATTGCATTTTGAACTTATGTATTGCTCACAGGCTAGTTTGGTCATTGCATATACTAGGTGCTCGTTGCCTAATTGAGAAATATCAACCAAGTTTTGTTCTTTCCATGAGGGACAATTGACTACTCCTTTTCCTTCTTCTATGAATGTTTTAGCTATGGTATTTGCCGACAAAGGGGTCACTTCGTTGCCTGTAATACCATAAACAACTTTTGTTGAAGCATAAACAACTCTGCAATGCCTTGCTCTTGTCATTAACAGTTTTTGCATTGCCATTTGTTCAAGCATAAAGGTGTCAAAGTCTCTGCGAGGTGACACTTTCCTGCAGGCCCTTGCCACGTGCCAAACTGTGTCAACTGCTTGATTATCATGGAACCATTGTTCAAACTTATCGGCCTCCTCAAATCTTATAGGGCATTCAATGGTGTCTGGATATTTCATTAAGGCCTGTCCTAATTTGCCTGTTGCCCCTATTACGGCTTTCACTCGCAAACTCCTGTGATGGTCAAAGTGTATTTTGGTCCTATTCCAAAATTTGCACTTGCATGGAAAATATCATTTGGTATAATATATGTGTCTCCAGCTGTCCAATTAGATACCATGTTGTCATGCACCTGTAAAACGTGTCCCCAGTCCCAGTCACTTACTGCTACAAAAAATCTAGTTGGGTTTTGTTTTCCGTATATTCTTTTAAATCCTTCCATGCCGTCACTATGTAAAGGTAACATGTGTCCGGGTCGATACTCCAACAGTCTTACGAGTGTGGATTTTGGATCTAATCTCAACTTTGCAAAGTTGTTAGAGCCTATAAGCTCTTTCAACATATCATTATGTTTAGGATTGAGTCCCCAATTGGTTTCTGTGGTATTGTGTTCATTGTAGCCAACCCAGTTTGCATTCACCATTTGTTGGTTTGATTCTGGGGTAAGAAAGGGCCTTGGATGGTACCATTTTACAATGGCATCGTCCCTAGTGTCGTTGGCGAACTTGACAAAGTCTGCAGGAACAAGTTTTAGATTACAGTGGAGTTTTAGATCAAAATGTTTTTTAAGATCGATATTTTTTTCTTCTAGATACTTCTTATAATATTGCCCGTCCATTTTATCTGCATAATATACGTAACAACATTTCTTGTTTTCCTGGCGACATTTTTCTTGTATCCAGATTACGTCTTAAGTATTTTTTAATTTTCTTAATTATTTTCTTCATTTTTGTCCTCCATTTTGTATTTAAAAAGTTCCCCTAAGTCTATAGCATCATTTATTCCCATCAGTCTACAAGCCATCCATATCATTGCTTGATTACTTGTGACAACAGGAATACCTGTTTCATGTTCAATTTGTTTTATTACCCTAGTTGCTGGAAAGGCCGCACAACTCATGAATATGGCATCAACATCTTTGCTTACTTCAATCGCGGCGTCTATCATCGTTTGATCGCTTACCCTTGATATCTCGTAGTCGGACTCACAGCCCATGCATACATTTTTATCTACAGTGATGCCAAAACCTTCGAAGTAACTTGCCACACTGTCGCTGACCTCTTCTATGTATGGTGTCACGAGGCCTATCTTTTTTGCTCCCATACTCTGTAATGCTTTCTGTCCGGCAAGTGCTGGATTAATCGCTGGCACACCCGGCCTTCCGAGGTTAATGTTTTCACAAACAACGCTGTCTCCAAGGTTTGTTGCACAGCTCGTACAACAATAAGCTATGACATCCAATGGTTCCTCTGGGGCAACGAGTGAGGCCGCTTTTGTAATGCGTGGACCCATGGCCATCAAATTTTCATTAGTCACAGGTGGATTGAATTCAACTCTGTTAACATATATGTTGAACTTGTCCAGTGGGAAATAAGTCCTGAAATCTCTTTCAACAACGGGGTCTGTGCTTAAGGCTAACAGGCCTATGTTCTTATGTTTTCTTTCATCATTGGATACCACTGTACCTTCCATCAATACTGCTTTACTCATATTTTGCACCTGTAATACTCATCGTAAGTTTTAAACTCATTCCGGCGTTAGTGCTTAGGTGATAAACCTTCATTGGGATCTCATACAGGTCTCCGGACTTCCAACGAGGATAGAAACTGTTTGCCATCTGTATCATATGCCCCCAGTGCCAATCAGTTATCATAACCAGATACCGTTTCATTTCACCTATGTCGCACTGTCTTGTATCTGGATCAGGATTAAGATGTTTATTGATCCTGCACCAACCACCGAGATAATCAAAGTGCCATGGTAAAGTTTGTCCTGGCAAGTAGGCCATCAGTCTGCATAACGCAGTGTCATAATCTATTTTAATACTTTTAAAATACTCTCTTCCCAATAATTCTTTTAATTTTTTATTTGAATCACCATAAAGTCCCCAGTTATATTCACAGCAGTTGCCTGCGTTGTATCCAACCTTAAGCGGAAGGTCCAGGGTAAATTCATTTCGGCCTGTGTGGTATGGCCTTGCTTCATAATATTTTTTCTGGCAAGTGTCTTTATTTGCCATCATAAAGTCTATGAACTTTTGTTGATCAATGCCATAGTTGCCTACAAACCATTCTTCTGCATTGTGCGTGTCTGTTAGGTTGGCCCCGGTTTCCTCAGAAAATGCAATCCATTCTTTGTCTGGTTGTTTTTCAATGAAGTCCCATAGTGTCACTTCAGGTGCTTTTGCCATTGCACTATTCTCCATGTAGTACTTTGGATCCTCAGGTACATACCCGTCTGCAGACACCACGTCTTTTAATTTATAATCAGGATTCCATTTTCCCATATTCTTCCTTCAGTTCTCCGTATCCTTCTTTTAATTCTCCACTCCAGTGAATTGTTATTTTTGGAGTTGGGCCGCTATTTGCACTACCGTGATAGATGCCTGGCTTTAGATCCCAAAGGTCACCTGTCCTCCATTGATTCATGCAATGATTTCCATAATGGAAAAAATGGCCGAAGTCCCAATCTCTTGGGAATATCATATATCTTCTTAGTCTCGAGTAATCTGCTTTAGCGTCACCTGTCCGTCTTATGAAACTAGTATAGGTGTCCACGTGGCTCCAATGCATACTGCCGGGAGGTTGCACAAATAGACTGACACCCATTTTTTCTTCTCCAAACTGTGGAAAAAGATCTCGTAGTGGTTGCTCCCAGTGTTCAAACTCTTTGTTAGCTATCTTAAAATACTGTGTATTGTGTTTGTTGAATGTATTGTTTTTCAGCATCAGCAGAGCTTGTTCACGTATAGGTGTGTTTGTGGCTATGTCTGTGCCGTGCCAAAAATCTCCTGTGGATTCGTCGTAGTCCCAATATTTCTCAGGCAGTCCGTGTTCGTTTGCCTTCCTTATGCACCACTTTGAAAGACCCTCCCAGTCAAAATTTTTAGCCCAGTTTCCTATAAAACAGCTGGCATCATTGTGATCAGTTTTCATTGGATCCCAATGCCATGGATGTTGTTCCAATATCTCGGGTAAAACTTTTGTTTTTGGGTCATGCCTGTCCTCTGTCAACTTAAAATTTAATTTGTCTATAACGGGCTTCCGTGCAGACACTTTTTGTGTATGTGTGGATATCACATCTGGTGATATGGGTGTTCTGAATTTTATTTTTTGTCTTATAGCCATGTGTTTTCCTGTAGTGTAACACAATTAACAATAGGAGTCAATATTGAACTATGCTACACCACGATTGATTGTTAGCGATACACTCGCACACGGCGTGGCCCTTTCTATACGGCTTTCCCCAAGGGTACTAACGGGTCACTTTTTATGCCGACGTCATCAGGATGATGGCGCTACACAATTATTTACCACAGCATCTATCACCTGTTGCACTTCTGCATCGGTCATGTGTGGATTGTTAGGAATAGTAAGGCTTTGGTCTACAAACTTATCAGACATAGGATACTCACGATCATAATTGGGAGTCCACAAAAGTTTACCGAAATTGTCAACATAGTGTTGTTCTGTCTCGATGCCTGCTTCTAGGAGTTTTTTATAGGACTGGAATTTATCTTTGACCATTATGGCATACTTGTGGCCATTCCACGTTGAATAACTTGGGCTGGGCCTCACATAAACTTTACCCTTAAACGCTTCATCATATATCTTGCCGATCTCCACTTTTCTGTTTTGCCATTTTTCATAATGTTTGAATGAGGCAAGTATCTGCACTGCCTTGTCTTCATCGGGATGACTGCTGAAACCGGCTGTCTCAAAATCTTCCAATCTTGTTGGTTTGCCGTTTTTACGAAGAACTCTAACCTTTTCGTACAGTATCTTGTCGTCGGTAAGCACTGCCCCGAAGGTGCCTGCAACAGGTATGGATTTATTGTCAGCGAAGCTCATGCAGACTATGTCACCGAGCTCTAATGAATTAATGCCTTTATACAATGCAAACTGAGACTGTGCGGCGTCATTAATGTACACCATTTCATTCTGTTCACAAAAATTTTTGACCGTATCATGGTTATGAGTGTCACCATATAGGCCTGTCGCCAACACTGCTTTTGCTCCTGACTCTGCAAGGGCCTGTAGCTCATTTGGATCCATCATTCCATATTGATCAATCTCACAAAAAACTGGAACGCAACCTATCACCGCAACACTACTCAGGGTGGCCGGACATGAGTAGTTCGGCACTATAACTCTATGACCAAATCCTATGTTGTTTGCCACCAACGACATTGTAATCGCATGAGATCCTGACCTGCACAGTAGTGCGTACTTCCTTTTGGAAACCTGTCGTAGTTTATCTTCAACCTGTTTAGTAAATGTGCCATTAACCACTTGTTCATTTGTGTGTAATTCAGCCATGCCTTTAAGCACGTCATCTTTGACATCTTCCCACCTTCTGCTGAGGTTGTATGATTTAATCATTTACAATTCCTGTGAAAGACACAGTGTACTGTGGTGTGTAACCAAAATTACTCGATGCGTGTCCAACACCGAAAGGTATATTATACACATCTCCTTTCGACCAGTTGTGCAAAACAGTTTTAGATATTTGGAATGCGTGTCCATCTTTCCAGTCATCCACGCTGAACCATAGTCTTTTGAGCTTGTTAAGATCGGCCTCACCAAACTTCTTTGCGTATGAGGTTGCGTCGTCTTGGTGCCAAGCGATACCGTGTCCTGGCATTTTAACAATGAGTCGCATCAATATTGAATCAGGGTCAACATTTAAAGTTTTCATGTTTTCAAGGCCCAACAGGTCTTTAAGTTTTTTGTTGGTGTCCCCGTTCATTCCATAATTTAGTTCAAAGGTGTTGTGTTCATTCCTGCCTAGTATATTGTTTGTTTCTGCCCACTTGTTTGCGTCTCCGGTATAGTGTTCCTTAGGACATTCCCATTTCTGTTGTGCCAATTCAAAGTTATCAACTGTGAATTTGACCCAGTCTTCTGTATTGATATTAATTTGTGCTATGGGTTCAACTTTTGCGACAGGCAGTTTATCAAAATGTTCCTCCATCTCCTGCCAGGGCTTGTTCTCGATTATACTTTGGTAATCACTCTTGAGCATAATTTTATTTAAGATTGGCCAATATCCTAGCTTCTTTTTCTGCCTTTAGTCTTTGCTCTTCCTCTAAATCTTCCGCTGACTTCACTTTCTCAGGTTCCAGTTTGTCTGGTGCCTCAATTGGCAAACCTGTATTGTCGAACCATCTGCCATCCGCGGTTACCCTACAAGGACTATAAAAGTTTTTCTTTTCCTTAGTAATTGGATCTTTACTAGTGATCAACCTTCTTTTTGAATATAGTTTGCCTTTGTACTCAGTGCCATCTGCTTGTTGCAATCTGTCTCCACCTTTGAAGATACTACCATAGATCCTGTCTATCATCACATACTCCTCACCGTCCTCGTCTTTTTTACGTTTTGCCTTATCGTAGATAGAAGGCAACGTATGTAGAGTGTTTGCATAGTATCTGTTAGTGTACGAATGGAAAGTTTGTTCTTGAAAAGATTTTGGAGCTGAGTCTGTAATCTTACCCAATCCCTCTAATAATTCTTTAGTTTTTTTGCTTGGCATAATGTTAGCTCCCCACCAGTCCGTTATCGACTCCAGCCTCGCCTTTCGGCTATACATCCATTCATCGACATAGAGTGTCTCCTAATAGAGTTTACAAATGAGAACTGGCACCTTACCGGCTCTGGTGGATTTGCTGTTTTTAATTATACACTGATTAGGTAATTAGGTCAACCACCCCTAGCATCTTGAAGTGATCCTGTATCGTATATGTCTCAAGATCCACTACTTTGCCTCGCACATCTCTAATGGTTTTTGTGTATCCAGCTAATTTGTATCTACGAAATGGGTACTCCCAGTTGCCGGCCTGTTGCCAGTCTCCTTCTAGTATGTGTTTGTCAGCATCGTCGATTAAACACAATGGCATCTGTAGTACCATCTGTGCAGGTATCTTGTCGTGCAGATAAGCAGTTACAATCTTGTTTTGTGGTATCACATGTTCGAGGTGTTGTTTGCCATTCATGTCCTGTGCTTTGTAATGATAGCCCATTGGAGCCAACTGCTTCTGCATAGATCTAATATAAAGCACCAAAGATGTCTTGATATGCTTCTTGGTAGCCTGACTCCAACGATCGTCGAACAGGTCCGTCTTGATGTGATCTATGTAACTGGCCAATTCAAAGATCTCGGGCCTGTCTTTAGCTTTGAAGTTTATCTCAGGCAGGTTAGTTAGGCTTTGGAAGTCCATCTTCAAATTCTTCTTTTGTTATCATTTCTAGTTCGACTGCGTGGGCTCCATCTTCATAATGTTTGTCTACCTCTTTGCGTACATCGTCCCAGGGCAATCCGTATCCATATTCCTCTGTCTTGTAATGCTTTGTAACGAAACATCTGTAATAACAAAGTTTACTTGACATACTTGTTAAAGGCAGTTTGTGCTTCTGATTCAGATGCTATGTCTCCATCTTCTAGTTTCAAAGTAACATTTGGCATATAACTTGGTTCGAACGTTCCGTCTTCTATGAGATACACCTCTCTCAACATATGACCCATTGCCACTGGAGCGTCCCATCCAACGCCATTTGCATGTTGCCATTGCTTTTTAGTAGCAGTGTGTATAAGTGTTGCACTTGGACAAACTTTTTTAGCAGTTTCCAACATTTTTACCATCCAATCTGCAGGAAGTCTTTTCAATCTTTTTGCCTCTGACCCCATCTGGTATTGTTTCATAAGTCCTATAAACAAACCTTGATTGATTTCTCCACCATCTTCATCTCCGTAAACAGTTTTAATCGCCATCAAAGCATCTCTTAGACCAGCCCCACCTGACATTTTAATTCCTTTGTATGCGTAATCAAAATGTGAAAAGTAATGCTTGTTAGGTCCACACTTGCCTGTACTTTTTCTGACACGTTTAGGTTCGAGATCTATTTCACATTCATCAAATATCTCTTGAACTACATGGGCCGTGACAACTCTTTCTGTTTCGGTTTCTCCCATTTTGTATCTATGCAACAGGCATCTGTGTATCTCTTCTGTGCCTGCCCTCAATATTCCTGAATCGTTAACAATCTCAAATGCTTCAGCATCAAAGGCCGGTTCGTCTGTTTCAACTATTGTGACAGGAATCTTTGTCCAACCTAGTAAAGCTAGAGCCACTGCTCTGTGTTGTCCATCAAAAATGTACAAGGTTTCGCCATCAGAACGTTTCACAGCTGAAACAGGACAGCATACCCTCGGGTCAAACTTTTTCATTATGTTCATCACGTGTCCCGCCCTCACATCACGTTGTACCGAATAATTAAATGCAAAGTGTTCTAACGGATGATCTTCAACACCCTTTGGTAGTAGTCTTCCTTTGGCTATTTGATTTTGTAGATTTACTTTTGATTCTGCTAGTTTGCTTGTCCAGTTTGGGACATCTTGTGGTGCTTCTTTTTTTACTTCTTCGACAACGTCCAGAAGCATTTTTACCTTGCTCATATAGTCTCCTATGGTTAATGAGTGCAACCTAGAGCAAAGTTCCTACAATAGGATAAACCCTAAATTACATAAAAATTATAGCAGGATTGTTTGTATAGTCAACCTTACTAGTCGTTCTTCGGTAGTGCCCAGCATTGGCCCTCAGATGCAGGTAGGCCGTTCTTTTTATCATAGAACCAAACATATGAATAACTTACGCTATCACCTTTGATAACACATTTTTTTCCAAGAGATACGTTTGGATTTGAGATACCGCAGGCACTTACAAACAAGAATGCAATTAATAAAATTAAAATATTCTTCATGCAGTTATTATATGACAGATGTTATTGTGAGGTCAACCTATGTGGATTTGACATAGGACCTATGTTGATTCCTGATAGTCCACATACTGACAGGCGTGTGCTTCGCTGTCTATGTAATAACCAAACTCTACTAAAGTACCAGTCATTGCTCTAGACTTCTTTTCTGCCTGTATCATGCATTCTTTTTCCGTATGATAGTACTTCATTGGTTCTTCCTCAAACATAGAGCATGGATTACCAAGTGTACAAATCACGACTAATACTTTCCACATATACTTAATTACCTCGTTTTCTTCTTGCCAAGCAAGTCCCTAATCGACTCTTTGCAGGCATCATGCCAATACTTTCCAGAGTCTCTCAACTTTTCGTTTGCCTTACGTAGCTTTTCCATTTTACGTTCCATGGCCTTAAACTTGCTGTGTTTAAGTTCCTTGCCAATTAGCTTTTCTAATTGGTTAAGGATGTCGTCGATCGCAGGGCATGTGATGTCCGGCACCTTTGGGGCCTTCTTGCGGATCTTACTCCAGTAATTTGTTCGTTTCTGTGCTCTGTAAAACATAGACACCCCCCTCGACTGTAATATTTACTGTCCAGAAGTTGTGTAATGAATGCTACTATAAGTTAAGTGCTCTGTGATTAGAGTAGTGTGAAACAGCCAAAAATAAAAGCGGTGGTATAGATTCCTATGATCATCCACATAGCCTTGCTCATTTGGTTTTGTTGTGCTTCTTCCAGTACTTGCTTTTACGCATACCTAGATAATGTTCGCCTGGCTCGTAGTCCCATTTGTGTCCATGATGTCCACGTGCATCTGCCCAAGCCATTCTCAACTTGACTAATAATTTAATGACTGGGTTGTGGTTTACTCTCACTTGTCTTCTAACGTCCTATCTTTTTCTTTCTACCTAA
>CEOF01020563.1_pt1 | contig 12749 bp, 10 predicted proteins | sample 361311 | NCBI WGS metagenome assembly CEOF01 (sample SAMEA2619667, study PRJEB7988) | marine metagenome | biome: marine biome (ENVO:00000447); feature: surface water layer (ENVO:00002042); material: "saline water (ENVO:00002010), including plankton (ENVO:xxxxxxxx)" | depth 5 m
TATTGAAGGTTATTCTGGAACAATCACCCCTAGTATTGCTAATTTCTCAGTCACCTCGGGCACTCTCAGTCAAAACGATGGAAGAGTTTACTGGACGCCTATGACCGAAGGTTTACAAGATATTACAGTGATGGATTTTGATATTACTTCATCTCAAACAGTTCTTGTTAAACATGGTACAGCCATCGATACGAGAATTAAATCATCTCCACCAGTTGTGTCTGCTGGCCAGCAAGCCACGTTATCGGTTTATGCATTTGATTTAGCAGGTAATGAATGGCCAGTTAATGCAACCATTACTACCGCAGTTGGAAATTCTACTGCGCTTACTCAATATGAATCATGGTCTTCTTTAATCCCCGACTCAACTGGATTTTGGCGATTTGAATCAACATGGTATGATTATACTACAGATATTAGATTTGATAGTTCTATACAATTTGAAGTTGGATTTGGAGAACTTTCCACTATTACTTTAGAAGGACAAGGATTAGAGATTCCTGTAGACGTTGCATTTGATCTTAATCCTAAATTCTACGATTCTTACGGTAATCAATTAGAAGATATTGGATTAAATTGGACGGTTGATGGCGAAGACTCAACTCTACAGTTGATCTTATCAGAAGGTAAGTGGATTCCAACAAATGTAGGAAGTCATGAAATTCAAGTAAATGCTGCAGGGATATTTTCTCTTGTCACTCTTAGTGTATCTGCTGGAGATGCCCGAACTCTAATTACAGAATTCGATGATGGATTTACAGTAGTAGCTGGTGTGACCTCAGAATTATTTATTCAAATTGCAGATTCCAGACAGAATTTAGCTCCTGCCGAGAGCGTTTATACCACGATGGAAAATGAGTCTGGAATATTCGAGCCATCTACATCAGGTAGAGGATACTGGTCTTTTACTGGAAAGAAGGCTGGCCAGTATGATTTGGTTTTAATTCAAGATGATGCTGAAATAATTATTGATTTGACTATTGAGCCAGGCGAAGCAATCCAACTATTCGGTTCTACTGATAAGACAGAATTTAAGCAAGGAGACAAGGGGCTGTTGAAGATATATGGCGTAGATAGTAACGGAAATACTGTTGATGTCGAACCAGAAAATACTACGATAAGTTGTACTTCTGGATCATCAGACTTCGTTACAGTTGATACCTGGGAGATTGATATTAGTAAATCAGGACTTGACCGTTCATGCACTATTTCTTGGAATGGTCTAATCGCTCAGAACTTTTTTGATGTAGAGTCTGTTTTGTTTGGTGGTGCAATAGGTTCTACTAATACTGCTATGAGTATAGCAGGTTTCTTACTTGGCTTAGTTCTCATCACATTGATTGTTTTAGTTCGTAGGGCGAAAAGTATCGATGATGAAGATTGGATTGAGGATGAGTTTGACGATTATGATGATTATGAGGATGATGACGACGACTATGATGACGACGATTATGACGAATACGAAGAAACTCAATCTACTGAAATAGAAAGTGAATCTCAAAATGATGGAATGTCTATTCCTGCAATATCTGACACAGATAAGAAGCAACTCGCAGCACAAGCAGCAAATCTAGGTGTAATGCAAGCAGTTCCAGGCACTGAACAAGGTTCTAGTGGTTGGTATGTCGATGTTAGTGAAGAAATCCAATATTGGAATGTTGGCGCCGATGGTTCTTGGACAAGAGTTTCTTAATCAAAGAAATCTACTCTTCACTTTCAATAACATTGTTACTAGCAGGTTGGTAATTTTTCTCACCGTAGATTTTGTAAGTTGCGATACCGAGAACTAATGCAGCAACTGCGCCAATAATTGCTTTTGAACCCATCAAGTAAACCAAAAAGGTACCAGCAATTATGCCAAAAATTTGCACGAATGGGTAAAGAGGAGATTTAAAACTTGGCTGATACCAGTCATATTTTGGAACATCTCTCCTAAGGATAATCACACAAGCATTTAATGCTACGATAACCATTATTTGGAAACCAGATGCAAGCTTAGCAACATCCTTTACAGGTAAAGTTAGAATACAGATGCCCATTGCTATACCAGTAAGTATAATTGACCATTGAGGAGTTCCAAATCTGTCATTAGTTTCGCTTAGAGAACTAGGTAGCAAGCAATCCTTTGCCATGGCGAATAGGAATCTAGATGCTGCAAGTAATCCTGAAAGAGCACCTGAGATCATAGTTAAGAATGCTAACAGTGCCATAATTATGCCTATTTCAGTAGATGTTACTTTATCAACAAAAGCAAAGATCGGATCTTCTCTAGGATTTCCACTTGAATCTAGCCACCATTCTCCTTCAATTGCTCCCATCATGATGAATGTTACAATGACATACAGTAATGTGATTAAGAGTAATGAGATTAACATTCCATATGGGAGATTTTTTTGTGGATTTTTTATTTCCCCTCCAAGTGCTCCAGCCTTGTAAATTCCAGCATAGGCTACGAAAACTAGTGCTGCTGCCTCAGCAACGGCTACTGGATCGTTTCGGGCTACATCAAAGGCACCCATTGGCACTGAGAAATCAAAATTGGTATCAAATAATTGTATTACACATATCACCAAAATTAGAATTGTTGTCAAGGCTAAAATCGGTGTTTGAAATGCTTTGACTTTCTTGATTCCTAAGATGTTAAGAATTGTGATTAACGCAAGTGCGGACATTATAACAAAAGTAGAGTTAGTTTCTATATTGAGATAATTTGTCACCGCATACATGTAAGCGGAAAAACCAATTAATGCAAAGGCTGATTTTAGCAAGAATGATGCCCACAGACCTAGTCCGCTGATGGTTCCAATCAAAGGTCCAAATGAGCGTTCTAAGTATACATAAGAACCCCCATTCACTGGCATTGCAGAGGCTAGTTCTGATTTAGATAATGCTCCAGGTAAGAATACAATACCTGCTAATAGGAATGCTAACCAAATCCCAGGACCCATTATAGAAGCTGCAAATGAAGGTAAAACGAACAAACCCGAGCCAATACTTGCTGCAATGGTTACAATAATTACACCTACCAAAGTTAAGCTTCTCTTTATTGAAGACTTAACATCGGTTACTACACCTGCAATATCGCCCTTTAACAACTTACCAGTAGTTGATTTTATGTCCAATGAATCACTCCCTAAGTTAGCCAAATTACCGGTTTATGGCAAATCATCTTCTATATTCACCGGTAACAATCGAAGGTAGTTATTGATTACTGTATAAATTACGAGTATATGCCCGTAATCCGGTAATTCATATACTGGCGATAACCTTCATTTCAACAGCAATTGGTGTAGGTAGTGCTCTAATTGCTAAAGTGGTCCTTGTAGGACCGACTTTACCTAATGTTTCAGCCCAAACTTCATTATATCCTTGAAAATCTCTATCCATATTTATTAGAAAAGAAGTAACATCTAGAACATTTTCTATTGAGGAACCAGCCTCTTCTAAAATACGAGAGATGTTATCTATTACAGCTTTAGTTTGAGCCTTAATATCGTATTCCTGAGGAACTCCTTTCTCATCATGTATCGGGCCACCCGGAATCGCATTAGTTCCAGGTTGACGTGGACCTACACCTGAAAGATAGATTAAGTCGCCAACTTTTCTAGCGTGAGGATAAGCACCGACTGGTTTGGGTGCACTATCGGTATTGACTGAACCTTCGGCCTCGGTTGGATCCCATAGTTCAGGTCCATGATTGCTTTTGCTTGATTCATTTTTTTTTCCATCGTTCATCTCATCAGAATCATCGGAGTCAAGAACACCTCTCTCTCCACTGAAAACTTCAACATCATCTTCATCATATTCTTTTTCACCCACTCCTGAAGGCGTAGGGTTGAGGTGGATAACAGCACCACCAGCTCCGTGAAGTGCTTCATAGGCAAGAACTTCACCAGTTAGATTATTTCTATTTCCGTTCATCGCTGATAGCCACCACATAGGCTTGAATGTGACAACTTTTTGAACTCTAATTTGCTTATGGATTGTCCTTGATAGTTGACTAACATCTTCTAGACGCCCTTCACTTAAAAATTCGAGAATTTTTCTATTCCACTCATCATCTTTCAATGAATGAATTCGGTCATCTTTAGGTTCAATATTTTCAGTAAACATCCTATTTGATAATGACATTGCTGTAACAGCAACAGCCTTTCTTCCAGTTCTTTTTATGACCTCTAAACATGCTTTAGCCAATACAGTAGTTTCGCTTCGATTTGAGTAAACATTCGAGGAAACAATAACAGCAGGGATTTTATTTTCCGGATTTAACAGTGTCAGAGCAACTACAGAACCCACGTCGATGGGGAATCCTTTGTATGCCACAGTTCGACTTTGTAGTCCTCTCTGCTTATTTGCTTGATTCCAATCATTGGCAAATTCAGCATCGATATTGAATGAGTAATTGATCGAACCCAAGTCATGAAAATCATGGTCAACCATAACCCACTGGGGATTTGGGTCTGCCTGGATTTGGTGGCCGATGACACTAGGCCAGGTGGTTGAATAGATAATTAGAAGATCAGCACCGCTATCTTCTATTCGTTTTGCTGCTTCATCATACGCATCCCTAAGTTTCCCCCATCCTTCGTTTTTCTCTGGAGCAAGAACAGTATGTGGGTGGACAGGAACCACAAATGAATCAATTAATTCGCCAGAACTCATTTCTATGCCTCTTTGTATTTGTGAACAGGCCATTCAACTATAGCATTACCAGTTCCAATTATTGTGCCATATCCATGAAGAATTGCTGGATATGTTGGAAGTTCTAGTGTTGAAAGTAGCCATGAAAATCCACCACCATCACTTTCTGCAATCGCTTGTTCTGTAAATTCAGGCATCTCATCAATAATTCTTTGACTTTGACCTGTGCGCATGTATTCTATCATTCGCATATCCCAAAGATGCATTGCATGGCTAGTAATATGCTCTTTACTCATATCTTCGGGGACATCAGATTCAGTTGTAAAATGCCTATGAGAAAGAGAGTTACTGGCTAAAACAACTGCTTTCTTACCACTTTCAAGTATTGCTTCTCTAGTTGCCTTTCCTAATTCCATCATCATTTCTTGCATCACATCAACAGAATAGTAAGCACTGGAACGGTTACTAGAAATGACTACCATAGGTTTATCCCATTTTGGATTAAACATATGCCCTGTTGTGATAGTGCCATAATCTATTCTAAAATCAGGATTATTCATCATTTTTACAGTTAATCCCGCTTGTTCTGCTTTGTCAAAAATCTGTTTAGATAAATCTATATCGATGTTTAAATCATAATTATATCTAAACAAGTTTGGAAAAACTGGATCTACTGAGAGGTTTTTGAAATGCGGCAATCCAAGAAAATGCGTACCTACATATGTTTGCCAGTGAGGAGATAAAATAACAATTACATCATAATCTATTTCTGATAAGGATTCTCTCAACCTCTCATAACCCCATCTCAATTGCTCCCAGCCACCTTCAGCAGTCGGCTCATTTTGAGGTGGATTTTCTGCATATACTAGGTGAGGCGGGTGGGGGGCTAGACACCCAGCAACAATTTCACCTTGCGTCATGTTACAGGGCAATGGGTGTAGGGATATATCCTAATCGGCTCTATGTAAAGAGAAGTCTCAAACATGTTCACCGATTGCCCATGTTATGGAGGACAAACATTCAACAGAGAACTTGGAATTTTCCGGTTCTGTTGATACAGGTACTATTCCTGTTTCCAAGCCTTCAGCACTTGACTTTGATACTGGAATTAGACATATAATCGCCCCAGCAGTAATCGGTATGATTCTTGGAATATTAGCTGAAAGATTCCTAACCCCTAATGTCGCTTGGCCTTCACCGCCTCAAGCAGCAATGCTCGGTACAATTTTACTTTCTCCTATGCTTTATTTCATCCTACTTAGTGATGAAAAATCGCGATGGTGGGAATATTCACTTGGGATTTTAGCACCTGGTTCATATTTCATTATGATTTGGTTTTCTGGCTGGGGTGCATTATTCTGTGGTGGTTATCTCCCGCTATTGATTTGGGTTTGGATAAGTACATCATGGGGTAGATTCGATTTACCTCCATTTAGATATGGGATATGGCATTCATTTGCCGTCAACATTGGCGGATTTGCAGGAGCAATTTTAGCTTTTAATCTTGCATCATGAAGTATAACTCTCTTCATTATTTGGGAACTCGCCAGTTCTTACATCATCGCAGTAGTTACTTATCGCACCATGTATTTCATCTGCTAGATTTAGATATCTTCTAAGGAATCTTGGAGAGAAATCCATAGTAATTCCAAGTAAATCATGAAGAACCAGAACTTGACCATCACAATCAGGACCTGCTCCAATTCCAATAGTTGGGATATTTACTGATTCACTAACTCTTTTAGCAAGGTCTCTAGGGATCTTTTCGAGTACGATTCCAAAGCATCCCGCTTGTTCAAGAATCTTGGCATCAGCAATCAATTTCTCTGCTTCTTCTTCCTCTTTTGCTCGAACACTATATGTTCCAAATTTATAGATTGATTGTGGAGTTAAACCTAGATGCCCCATGACTGGAATACCTGCGGTTAGGATTCTTTGGATTGATTCTACAATTTCTGCTCCGCCTTCTAATTTGACAGCATGACCCTCTGCTTCTTTCATTATACGAATGGCGGATTCAAGTGCAATAGCAGAGTTTCCTTGATAAGTTCCAAATGGCATATCGACTACAATCAAAGCTCTATCTACTGCTCTTTTGACACATTGAGCATGATATATCATGTGGTCTAAAGTCATTGGAACAGTAGTAACTTGGCCAGCCATAACATTGGAAGCAGAATCACCGACCAGAATAACATCGACGCCGGCTTTATCGACAATTTTAGCGAGAGAAAAGTCATATGCGGTGAGCATAGTTATTTTCTCACCCGCTCTCTTCATTTCTTGCAAAGTATGTGTTGTAACCTTCCTTGCTTTTCCATGAACGGACATAGAACGTCCACTTGGCTAAATCTTTTGAAGCCATTGGACAAAATCAAATCAAATTCTTAAGCGATATTAACTAGATTCTGTAAAATCAAATCATATATTTCGTCACTATTTTCTGCCATTAAAATTTGATACTTTTTGTCAAGTCTAGCTATTGTCATTGCAGCAATGCTATACAATAAATCATCTTGGTTTTCAAAAATTATGGAAATTCGACTTTCAACCCATTCCTCAAGAATTTCTGAATCTATTTCCAAATTACTTGCAATTCTTGTAATGATGATTTTCAGTAGTGATTCTAATTCCTTTAATTTATCATCTTCTAGTACAAATTTTTGTTCAATGTAATTAACGGATGCAGCCAAGTATAATTTGTGATATTCACTATCTTCAGGAATCTTGGTTAGAATAGTTTCAAGGTCAGGATAAATCCCTTCTTCTGGCATTATATCCTGCATAGTTTCATCAGAAAATGGTGGTAATGCTGGACTAATTATTTCCTTGACCTCAAATTTTCGCTTTCCTAGAATTTCCACAAAATGATTACTTCCAACAGTTTCATGATGTATGATTTCTACTTCGCATCCAAATTGTTCCGGTCCATTCCAACCGTTGTAATGATTGGAATTATCATCTAGAACCAATCCAAAATTTTTCTCATCTAGCAGACAGTCATCTAGCATCTGTCGATATCTAGGCTCGAATATTCTCAACTGTTGAATTTCACCGGGTAGAACAACCATAGGAAGAACAAACAATGGTAAAGTGTCGTTATCTGACATGATGTTAACTGAACTGAGTTACTTTTGAATCTATGTTCAATCATATTTTACACATATGTTGGTCATTTCAGAAAAGAATGACAAGGACCACTGACCACCTTCTCTTCCAACGCCAGAATTTTTGACACCACCAAATGGAGTTCTAAGGTCACGGTGGAGCCAAGTATTGACCCACATAATGCCTGTATCAATCTGTTTGGAAAATTCTTTTCCACGTTCTAAATCCTTAGTCCAAACCGAACCTGCTAATCCATAATCAGTGGAATTAGCCATCTCTATTGCCTCATTTTCATCTTTGAATGTATGTAAAGTAACAACTGGTCCAAAAATCTCCTCTGTCGCGGTACGAGAATTTATTTTGAGCCCAGAAATTACAGTGGGATGTAAAAAGGCTCCATTGGAATTAATTTCATCTAATTGAGGACGCTTTCCTCCAGTAAGAATTTGTCCTCCCTCATCTAAAGCAAGTTGTATGTAGTTCTCCACTTTCTCCAGATGTTGCATTGAAATTACAGAGCCAATTTCAGTCTCCTCATTTTGTGGATCTCCAACCTTCATAGATTCTATTTCGTGGATTAAGAGTTCAGTAAATTGTTCAGCAATTGATTCATCGATAAGAATTCTTGAACCACATAGGCAAACTTGCCCTGAATTAGTAAAACCTGCTTTAGCAGCACCCTTTGCAGCCAATTCTAATTCAGCATCATCCAAAATAACAGTAGCATTCTTACCGCCGAGTTCAAGAGATAATTTTTTGAAAAGAGGCGCAGCAGTTTTTGCAACAATTCTACCTGTTTGAGTTCCACCAGTAAAAGAAATCGCCTTTATCTCTGGGTGCTCAAGTATTGCTTGACCTGCTTTTGGACCAAGCCCATTTACAATGTTGAATACGCCTTTTGGAAAATCTATTTCCTGTAATGTTTTAGCGAAAAGGTTTGCAGTAAGTGGTGTAAGTTCACTAGGCTTTGCCACAATAGTATTTCCCATAACTAGTGCTGGAGCAATCTTCCATGTCAATAGGTATAATGGAAGATTCCATGGAGTGATTAAACCGACAACCCCAACAGGTTTTCTATGGACATAGTTCATCGCATCACTCATCTCAAATTCTAGTGATTCTTGTTGTTTAGCAAATTGTGAGAAGAATCTAAAATTTGTAATTGAACGATTAGCATCAACTCTTCTCGCAAGTGAAATCGGTTTTCCAGTATCCAAACTTTCAATCTTAGCAATCTCTTCCTTTTTACTTTCTAGTGCGTTAGCAATTTTTTCTAACCAATCAATTCTTTCACTCATGGATAGAGAACTCCAATCTAAAAATGCATCTTTGGCAGCCTTGACTGCATTTTCAACATCTCGTTGGTCCGAACTCGAGATATGACCAATTTTTTCTCCAGTTGCTGGATTAAAGTCATCTAGATGTTCCTCGGAAATAGCAGAACTAAACTCACCATCTATGAAATTTTTAATTTGAAGCATTTTCACACCTCGATATCATAAGACCATCTGTCTTGATCAGGGTCCCATTCATCCCAGGTATCGACATTCTCTAGAGAATCAAGATATTTTTCAGGAACTATTCCTGGAACGATGAACGCTTTTTGTCGATGTAATGGATATGGATTTCGAAGTTTTATTCCTAGAACTCCAAGTACTGCTCTTGCAACATACCATGTCGCTTGTGAATTCCATCCATGAGCGATTTTGATTACCACTCCTAGACCTTTAGGATAATCCGGATGCTGAATCGCTAATCCAAGCAAACCATCAGCGCCTTCCTTAGCGATGACATTACCTTCGCCGGCCTTTAAAATTGTAGAATCTAAACGATTGAATCCACCGACTAAATCCGGATTTCTTATCATAGCCTCCCATATCCAGTCATCGTCTTTATCTCTGACAAGTCCAGCATAAATTTGGGCTAGTTCTGAAACTGTATTTGATACAGTAGGCAGGCCACAACCATCTTTAGCGATTCTTAGTGGAGTCCAATCTTGTCCAAGATATGTTCGAATTTGAGTCATATAAGCATTGAATACCTCGTGAGATGGAAGCGTATATCCTGCTCGATTCCATCCTTTTTTTCTACATCCATGCAGTATTGCTGAGTGTTCTCCTGAGCATGTGTGATACCATCTTCTCGGTCTTCTAACCTGCCGACCAAACTGAATCAATGGTACATCCAATGGAGTCAACATAAGTGGCCACTCAGACTCAGAAAGAAGAGATTGTGCAGCTGCTACGTGTTCTGTATCTCCATTGTGTGATGCTACAGATATTGCTTTTTGTTCCCAACTTGTATCTTCAAGTTCTTTAGTGAAAGCTTTGAGCATGAAGGGTTTCATCATCGAACGGCCGTAACAAAGAACATTTCCACCAAATGAGTGTATTACTTCATCACCATGCGCCCAAGCGACAGCACCATGAATGGTCGTTTCAGAGACGCCATTTCTTCGGTAATCTACCAAAGGCTCCCATGCAACTTCTCGACCAGTAGGTATTCCATCGATATTCTCTCCTAGAGAAGAGTTTGGATACATTGAACTTCCTGGCTTTCCATCAGTTACTGCAGAGGGAAGTCTATCTTCAGTCATAGTTTCTCCTCCAGTAATTTCTCGACCATTGGGGCGACTTTATTCATGTATGCAGTCATATTTCGACAGACTCTTTTTGAGTCATGATTAAAGAAGTCAAACCAAGCCATAATACGATCATTTGGGTCAAATCTTTCGACCATCTGGCGAGCAACTTCTTCGACGTTTCCTATCAATGCATTATTAGCAGCCTTAGATACTTTATTTGGATCAATTGTTCCTTCAAGAGCATTCCAATATGCTTCTAATGCGACAGAAGCCTCATTTTTTGCTGCATCACTTTGTTGCTCTGAAGTAAGACCTTCTTCATCATTAACAAAAACAAAACTGGTTCTAGGCATATCTCTTCTCTGCCAACTCCCCCCATCTGGATGGAAGACTTCAGACATCCTCTCATGGGTTTTATCAATTACTTCCGGAGAGGTAATTGATAGGTTGAATACCTTCACAGGCATGAATTTATTGACAAAGTTTTGAGCACGAGGGTCATGTGTTCCAGCGATTAGTTCTAATCTACTGCGGTCCCACTGCTTAGGTATAATCGAAATCTCTTCGAAATTATACCTATTAGGAATTTCAATACTTTTTGGTAATTCAGAGATATTCAATGATTGACAATAATCGTTTTGTACTTTCAACCAATCTTCATCGCTACGGAAATTATCTCTTGTGAGAATAGTTTTTCTTACGTCATCACTGCTGATTTTTTCACCTTTCAGCAGGCGTAAGAAAATCTCACTTGCCTCCATAAAAATTTGTCCTCTTAGTGCGGGCCATGCGGATTGTTCGTAATTTGTCCTAGGTATTACCCCATATGGCCGAGCCATAAATTCAAATCTTCCAGCACTAAATCCAATATTCAGTTTTCTTTTATCATCGATCATAGAAAGATATTGAACAGTATTAGCAATTCTCTCAGCTTGAGCAATAGGTCCTCCGCTTGCTAAAATACTAATTACAGCAGAGCCAATATTGATGTTCTCAGTTTTTCTAAAACTCTCCAAAGCAAGTTGTGGGAAGTCAGTACAAAGACCAACTTCTCCTTTCCAGTGAGGAACAACAGGGCTAGAATTATTCTTTTGGGTCTCAGTAGAAAGATGGGCTTGTGCAATCCATCCGCAACCGAAACCTAACTTGTCAGCACAGATTAACTGCTCAAAATAATTTTCAAACATCTCCGTTTCAGTAGGAATGTTTCCATCACTATCAGGTGTTTGACTTATGGAAAAGAAGATGTCATGTTCCATACTACCACCATACACCCCAATAGTTTTCGATTCATAACTTTGTGTGCAATTTATTCAGTACTGTCGGAAGGTTGTTCAAGATTTGCTAGTGCCTCGATTCTATCTCTTATTTGGGGTGGAGCAGTAATTCCTAGTGCGATGAATGTGTGTAGGCTATCGGAAAGTTGAATCATAGCAGTTTGATAATCTCCAGCAATTTCAGCAATATCAGCAAGTCCCCATCTTGCTACTAATTGGCCTGAAACGTCTTCCATTTCAGATGCTAATTTTAGAGATTGTTCGTATAGGTCTTGGGCAGCATCGAATGACCCTATTGTGGCTTGAGTATGTGCCAAATCACTGAGCGCTTCAATCTGCCCTTCCAAGTCTTCTAACTTCATCAAAATTTCAAGGCGTCTTGTTCCGTGGACTATCGCTTCATCGTGAAGATTTTCTCTTTTACAACATGCTTCCAGTACTGCTAAACCATAAACTATCCCAGCCTCATCACCAATAGATTCTCTTAGTCTAATTGAACGATTTGTGAAAATTTTAGCATTTTCATAATCAGCCTGAGCCAAATACATCAAGCCTAGATGGTGTAATATTGCTGCGGATAAGGCACTTCCTTCGATAAGTTCGTCAATTCTAGAGGCTAGTTCACTGAACTTATCTATATGAGAGTCATTTAATTTTAAGATTTCAAATTCAGACCATCCCTTTTCAACCTCATCTTCTGATACATTCAAAGCATGTTCTAGGAGGCGTCCTACTAGTTCTGAATCATCTAATTCTTCAGCTAAGGGAATTAACCTCAATGCTAGGGATGTGTTTACATTATCCAAAGCCTCACCTTTGGTCAGCATATCAAGAATCTTACGAGCCTGCTCAGCAGAAACTTCGCCGTTCATGACTACGCCATAACAGGTTGGTGATTAACATATTCTAAACATCTTTTTCAAGAATATTAATTATACAAATGCCTGTAGCACAATAGTCATGGGTTCGTTGGACGGATATCTTCAAGCATTGAGTCTAGTTGCAATTCTAATACTTGCACCTATGACTATACACTTGGTGGTACACAAAGATGAAAACACTGTCTTTGTCTATGTTGATTCAGATGATGACTCAAATGATAAAGATTCAGAATCTTCTGAAAATGAAACAATAGCTCG
>CEOF01104647.1_pt1 | contig 12747 bp, 11 predicted proteins | sample 361311 | NCBI WGS metagenome assembly CEOF01 (sample SAMEA2619667, study PRJEB7988) | marine metagenome | biome: marine biome (ENVO:00000447); feature: surface water layer (ENVO:00002042); material: "saline water (ENVO:00002010), including plankton (ENVO:xxxxxxxx)" | depth 5 m
TACTGAAAATCTATTTTTATCATATAATAATGCGTTATCAATGCCACGATTATCAGGTGAATCATAATGTATAATACTATAATCACGTTCTTTATAAGCTTTATTAAGGTCATTTAATACTTTGAAATTTTCGACCTCACATAGGCCTAATACATCGACATTCAAATCAAATAGGACCTCAGAGCAATGCTTTATTTTCAAATCATAGATATCTTGGTTAACATTTTTTCTGCCACCAATGGAAAATTCATCATCATTTTTATTAGGGTCATCCTCCAAATCAAATAAATTTTCTGCGTTCCAAAAACCAACAGTTAATGATTCTTCACTGTGCAGAAAGGTTAAAAGACAAAAAATAACCGGTATATAATATTTTATATTTTTACTCATGTGTTAATTTACCAAGTATCTGACGAAGAAAAAATTGACAAAATCAAACCTTTAAATAACAGTTTAAATCGCTTTACTCTATGATGGTTTTTCAATATTCCCCTTGATCAATTTTGCAAATTTTCCTTCAAACTTTCCGTGTATAGGACCTACATCTTCCCATTTCCACCCACCGAAGCCAGTTTTGTGATAATCCTGAAATGCTTCATTTATTTCAGATCGAGAGTTCATGACAAAAGGTCCATATTGATAAACTGGTTCATTGATTGGTTTTCCTTGCAGCATCAATATTTTTGTACTCTTACCTTCATTTCTAAGTGTTACATCCATATCAGTAGATAGTTCGAGCATTGAATTGCTATATGATACTCCTCCATTAAGACTCACTTTACCTTCTTTAAGAATATATATACTCCTGGAGACACTATGATCAGTTTTTGGAATACTGAACTCTCCATTCTTTTTTAAGCGAATTATCCAAACACCAACTTCATTATTTTTATCGTTGGCCCATGAATCTGGAGGCGGATCAGGTGGATTTACTCCATTCAGACCTCCACAGATCAACTCAACTGTTGCTTCAATACCTTTTTGATCTTTAACAATACTTTTTGGAATTTGTTTTTCCCAAAACATTTCAAAATTAGGTTTGACTCTTTTATTATAAGAAGGAAGATTTATCCATATTTGAAAAAAATCAATTACATTCTGATTTTTTCGATCAAATAATGGAAACATTTCTGAATGATTGATACCATCCCCAGCAGTTAACCACTGTGCATCACCATCACCATATCTTGCTGTTGCTCCTAATGAATCAGAATGATCGATAAAACCTTTATCAACAACTGTCAAAGTCTCAAAACCTCTATGTGGATGTTTTGGGAAACCTGGAATGGATTCTCCATGATACATACTCCAACCATCCTTATTTGAAAAGTCATTACCAATGTTTCTATTATCGAATGATGCATCAGGAACGAAATTTTTTGTTGCGCTTGGATAATGATCATTATGGTGCACACAAAATAAAAATGGATCGACCGTTGGCCATGGACCACTATCAGGCAGTTGAGTTATTTTTTTTATAGCATTCATAGATATGGTTCTTCTTTCTTCATTTAATCTTTTTTTGTTCCCAAATAAAAAAGAAATAATTGGTAAACCTAAGGCCAAAAAAAACTTAATTATTTCTCTTCTATTGATACGGTTTTGCATAAAAGACTTTATTTATTTGTTCTAAAAAAAAATTCAATTGGATAATGAAACCGTACACGCCAAGATTCTTCATTATGATTTTCTCCTTCAAATTTTTTGGTTATCGAATTCACATTTGGTTTATATCCCTTCAAAGTTAACAAAGAGTCAACTATCAATTGATAAGGTTCATATTTACTATCTAAGCCTAATGTCCCATAATCAAAATAAAGTTTATGAAACCTTGGATCAGGAAGATTGTTTTTCAGATATTCAATAAAAACTCCATCCAAAGCTATCCAGTGTGTTGAAAGACATGCTGCCCCACCAAAGACATTTGGATATTCACAAATAGCGTAAGCAGATATTAAACCGCCCATGCTAGACCCAGCTAGGTAAGTACTCTCTCTCCGACTATCGGTTTTATATTCCTTATCAATGAATGGTTTTAATTCTTTAACTAGAAATTTTAAAAACTCATCTGACGTTATACCATATTTTTCATAACCTTGCTTGACCCATTGTTGTGCCTTGGGAATACGTTTTTCAACCTCTTTTCTTGGTTTAGCTGGCATGTATTCTGAAATACGTTCAACACCAGTATTAAAAATACCAACAACCATAATTCTTGGCACACTTCCAATCTCAAAAAGACTATCCAATGTTTCGTCAACTTGCCACCCATGACTATAGCCATTATTAAACCATGCTTTTTTGCCATGAAAAATATTTTGTCCATCAAACATATATAAGACTGGTAAAGCTTCGGCATCATCATAACCATTTGGTAACCAAACTTCGATAGTCCTTTTCGATATATATTTTGAAGGGAAATCATTATATACGATATACCGCTCAGTTGATATTACTTGACTTAGGTTGTCTTGTTTATTGCTCACACTGCAAGATGAGAATAGTATCAGGATTATAATTAAAAATGCATTATTCAAAATATTTGATTTATAATATAAAATATAGTCAATTGTATAATTTTTCATTTTCTATTTTTTTTATAACATACTCAATGAATATATCTTCTTTTTTGCCTTGACCAAAAACCGATTGCAGATCATGACCAAAAACCTTGGCTGTTAATTGCCAAAAACTTGCACTAAAGATATTTCTGAAATCTTTAATTATATCATAAGATGTTCTTCCAGTCTCTCTATCAATAAGTCTAATTAAAATACGTCCCTGACGTCTTTTTAATTTCTTAATAGAATGACCATATTTTAAAATTAACTCATCTTCAATTTTTGAAAATATCTTTCTTTTTCTTACATACCTCTTGATTCCTGAGTATTGTTCTAAACTATCAATTATAGATGAATAATCATTCAATAACTCCGATGTTTTTTTTGCATAAGGATATACTTTTCTAACATCTCTTTCTATCCTGTTGAATTTTTTTTTTGAGTTCTTACTTTTTCCTATAACATCTACCACATCTAAAGGTATTGATTCTTTCTCTAAGTAAACGAAATCTTGAATCTCAAAAATAGGTAGCATGATGGTTCTATAACCAATCATTGAAAAAGTGATTTTATTGTTTTTACTAAAAATGTCTAAATTAATAAACCCATTAATATCGGATGTTAATCCATTGCCTTCAACAAAAACATTAACATTTTCAATTGGTTTACCAGTATGGAGGTCAGCTATTCTTATCGTTTGCGATGCTATCGAAGATAGTGCTATTAAAAAGATCGATACTCTCATTTTTTGAATTCATCTTCTTTCAAAATCGGAAATAGAGGAAATACAATAAAAATAATTGGATCTATTATATTCCCTAGGGCAATAGTATCTTTTATAAATAAACGAACCAAGTAAAGTGTCGATATTGAAATGAAGAATATAATTACCTTGAAGTAGAATGAACTTAATTTTTCCCATTTATGATATATATAGATATGCAATAGTTCAATATTATCAAAAATAGACTTTATGGTCTTGATATTGTAATGCATACATAAATCTAACAATCATCTATAAAACAAAAAACCCCACGAATGTGGGGTTTAAATGCTTAAGAGTAAGTTGAATTTACTTCTTCTTAATTTTTTTATTGATTGGAAATGCAAGTACTAGACCTGCGAAAGCACCATAGACTGTAGTATTTAGTGATGAGGATGCAACTGAGCAAACCGTATCACAACCTAAGACAGATGCATAGGCAAATCCAGCAGCAGCACCAATCGTTGTTAGTATTATTGTTAATTTCATATAGAAATATATTTAAAATAAATTCTAAAAAACAAATGAATTATCATTCCAATAAAGATATCATTGAATACAGTTAAATAAAACTCTGTAAAGATTAAGATATAGGGAATCAGGTTAATTACCTGATAAGTATTTAATCCTTATACTAAGTTAAATAACCAATAATAACTCCTTGGTTTATTAGAATAAAAAGAATGCTGATGTCTTGATTTAAAGATGAAAAAATTGTGTATCCTCCTAAACAATTCCATGCAGAGACAAACGCAAGAAATACTATAAAAAATGTAACAAAAAACTTTGAGGCCATCTTATCTATTTTATTTAGCTTTTCTTCTATTCCCATGGTAATTCACTCTTCTTGTTTAAAATATTTTAATTGCTAGAAAACGAACTAATTATCACTTTGTAATTTATTCAATGTCCATCCGCAAAAATCTTGGTCTATAATACTTTTGATCTACAGCATCATGCCTGATATCTTTATCAGGTGAAGTAATAAAACTCATAACAATTGAGTTCTCATCTGATGACAAAGAGGGATGTATCCTAAATGAATAGGTCATAGTAATATGATCTGGATTTTTAAAGACTACTTGAGGACCAAACCATGGTCCTCTAATTTTTTTTGAACTCATCATACTCAGTTCGCCTGAGAGTGGATCATAAGTAGTACATATAAATATCTTTTTTCGTTTTAAATAGCATAATGACGATTCTGTATTTCCCGGTGAGAATAGATTATAATCACCTATTAAACTCATCTGATTATCAAATTTATTTGTCTTCATATTATAATACTTTAAACAAGATATTGATCGACTATTAATTATCATTTTGCTATTGGCTACGGCTAAGAATGCATTTTTAGTAGATGAATAATTTGTTGAATATCCAATGAAATAAATATCGGGTTTTTTATAAAATAGAGCACTATGAAATCCAAATTTATCATTGCCTATTCCAAGAGGGATAAAATCCATTACCCAGCTTTGTGGGTCATCGAGTGGATTTTTAACAATGATTAATTCTGTATCAATTGTTTCCCAAAATTCTAAATAATCTCCATCAAAGTTACCTTTAACGACATAACAGAAGATGAAAAGTGTTTTTTCAATTAATAATCCATTAGTTGGCCAAAAGTATATGTTCTTTTCTTTAAATGCTTTTGAAAAAAATGAGACAGGTACACCATTTTTTTCTTCCCAATAAAACTTAGTTTCAAATTTCGCGTTAAGCCCTGATGTTGTTATAGCGATTGAATTATTTATATGGGGATAAAGAACATTTCTTCTGTTATTTTTATATTCCCCCAAGATAGTGTCTCCAAAAAGCCATAAAATCTTATTTTTGTCTAACCTTATAGAGCAACCTGCATCACCGCCCAACCATCCTTTTTTCTGTGGAATAAATAACCTATCATAGATATTATCTTCGTATACGTCTAATATTTTTAGGAGTGGTTTCAAATTCTTACCTGAATAAAATAAGGTCTATAAATGCTGTATCCTTCTTTAGTAAATAGATTATCTATACCTCCATATTCATTTGTGGCATAACTTATAATCAAAGACTCAGTAGCATCAGATGCCCAAGTATGAATTCTAACTGCATAGGATACAACTTTAAAGTCCTGTTTTGCCTCAGGAACGGTATAAATACATTGTGGTTCGGACCATGGACCCGTTATTTTTTTTGACCACAATAAATATATTTTATTATTTTTTGGAATATATGTGGTAGTGATAAAAGTATTATTTTTTTTGCAATAGTAAATATTGGATTCACTATTACCAGGGTAAAACATTGGCTTCGCTATTTTGAAATTATTGCTCCAGTGCCCCCCTCCGGTGTAGAACTTTAAGGATTTTGATGTAGCATGAATTGATAAATCTTTTAACTTCATCCTACCTATGACCATATTGTTCTCGAATACACTCTTTTTGGCACCAAAAAAGTAAAGCCAATCTTTTTGAGGATAAACACTTGAATGTATTATACCTTTGTTAAATTCAAAGTCCCAATATTCAATATCCCAATCATTTGGATTTTCAAAATAATTCTGTATCCTAGCAACTATTGTACCATCAATGTCAATTGAAAAATCAGGGGTACTGTTTACTGCCATACAAAAAATATATAACCCGTCTTTTAAAACAATACCATTTGTAGGCCATATGAAGTCCCCTATCATTTTCTTTGGCTGCATGAAAAATGATTTTGGTTCTTTTTCTGTTTCCCAAAAAAAATGCATTTTTTTAGGTGCTTTTCTACTTGAATTCATCAAACCGATTGCATTATTTATCATTTTAAAATCTTTTGATCTTTTATTTTTGTATGTTTTGCCAATTATTGTATCTCCAAACAAGAAAAGTATCTTATTATTCTTGAGATCAATAGAATGGCAAACATCAGATCCAATCCAACCTTCAGGTTGATTATCGAAAAGATGATCAAAGACCGTGTATCTATTTATTGACTGTATTTTCAATGAACTATTAATTATTTAGTTTAAACCTTACTTTTATAAAACGAGGTCTATATTGTTCAATAGATATATTATTGAATTCCCCTTGATATGAGGTGATGAAACTAATTATCAACTCATTTGCATCTTCAGATAAATTTGGATGTAAACGAACAGCATAAGTTTCAATACAAGTTTTATCCGGACAAACTAAAATTGGATTTTCGTATAAGATTTCAGGAATGGACCATGGACCTTCCAAATTATCTGCGTAGGTGATTAAGATATTTTGATCTAATGCATTATATGTGGTTGAAACATAGATTCCAAAATCTTGTAAATATTGTATACTCGATTCTGTATTACCAGGCTCGTAAAGATACTTAGGTTCATTATCAGAATAACTCCATTGACCCTTGCCATTAAATTCAATGAGATGTTCGAGATATTTACTGTTTTTATATTTTTTAAACTTGTCCACAGAGATTCTTGATAAAGTTGCTTTTTTTATACCATTGTCAAGATTAAAACCTTTGAAGTATATATATAAATCTTTCAAAAATATTGCGGAATGAAACTGCCTCTGAAATGAATCACCAACCCACGGCTTAGTATTAAAGTCATAATAATTCTTTATCCAATTGTTTGGATTGTCATTTGGATTAGTTATCTCAATTAATAAGGTCCCTGACATTGTCCAGAATCCTGTATCATCAATATCCATTGATTGGCATAAAATATAAAGTATCCCATCAAGGTAGAACCCATTTGTAGGCCATAGGAAAGTTCCTGGGAATGGGTTTCCTGGATGTGGGAAAAAGGCCCTTGTGTTTTTAACATCGCCTATATAATATTTTAGAATATCATTATTATTTCTATCCTGTATTGCAATGCAATTATTGATATGCAATCCATCTCTTTTTAATCTGCCATTTTCAAAATTTCCAAAAAACGAATCACCAAAAATCCATACTAATTTTTGATCATCTATTCGAATAGAATGTCCCACATCTCCAGCAAGCCATCCTTCTTTTTGAGGTTTGAACCAAGAGTTCATATTCTCTTCAACCTGAACAGATTCGATATGCATATTATTTTGAACTTTTGCTTCTATGCCAGAAATAATTACCAAAATCGATAAAAGCTTTGAAAGAGTATGAACCATATAAATTTATTTTAAAAATATTACTTTATCTTGAAAAATCTTGTTATCTAATTCGGTTTTAACAAAATAGATACCGGATGGGTTGGACAACTTATTCAGGTCGCCTAGATGAAATGTCATATTATTTTCTCCAGATTTTCCACGCGCTTTGAAAACGTCACCTATTTGCCTTCCCAATATATCATGTAAAGTTATTTCAATATTAGTATTGTAATTTAAGTGTATGCTTATATTTAGCGTAGAGTTAAATGGGTTTGGGTAAAGTATTGGTTTCTGGTTTGATGCGTTGTTGGTTTTTCCACTATTGTAATTAACTAATTCTGTATCAAGATATTCCATTGGAATAGAAATAAATCTAGGTCTGTATAGACCTGGATCAGAAAAGTGATCACTAAAATTATAGCTATTTACGTTATAACTTATTAGCAATGATCCCTCTTCCGAAAGATGAGGGTGGGCCTTTGCGTTGTAAGAATAATAATCCAAATTATTGATTGTCTCCTCTGCGCCCCATATTATGTTAAAATTACCAAATGGACCTACAGCACTCGTACTTCTACTATAAGCTGTATAGTTGCTGATTGTGTTTAGTTGAAATACAGCTATGTAACTATTGGCATCTATTTGTGACACGCTAAATTCTTGAGATATATTTGATCCTATAGAATGACTTTGAACTATATCCGAGGTCCAATCACTCCCATTCCAAAATTCCCAATGATCAAATGAAATTATATTTTCCACATTTGCTCTTCCAACTGTCATCTCTTTGTTTGCTCCGTAACTTTTTACTCCATAAAAGTATATTTGTTCGTCAATATTAGTATTCATGGACTCATTCAGCATAGACATAATCGCTTGTCCATATACCAAACTCCATCCACTTGGATCTTCATAAAAAAGTGGGGTTTCTAACTGATCTACATTTATTATTTGATCATCTGCATTAATATCAAACATTATTAAAGCAACTCCATCGATTGAAAAAGCCAGATTTCCATTATCGCCATTGTCCATGCGTAATGCGAAAAGATAGAATTTTTGATCAATTGAAATCCCATCCATTAGCCAGTACCAATCTCCAATTTGGCTGTTCTCTGTATTTGGTATGAATAAACTTTTTGGGGTTCCATCCTCATAGGTAGAATAATAGAATTCTATATTTTCATCGTTAGGAGCATTACCTGATAATATGGCGTAGGAATTATTTATTAAAAAGGTTGGGGGAATTCTATTGCCGGATACTGTATCAACGTTTCCAATGAACGTGTCACTAAATACTAGTAATGTCTTATTGTTTTGGTAATTAGTTTGTTCATTCCCATTAAAAGGAATCGAATAAATACCATCAGCACCTGACCAATCAGAAAATCGATGGAAAATTCCAGTCCAATTTTCCTCAGAATTTGCACTATACATTTCACAATCGTCATTAGTGGATACAGCTAAAGGATGTGGGAAAGACAACGGGGCCCAAGATTGATTTCCAGAACATATTAAATTGGGAGTAGCTTTTGTTGCTAAATACCCTAATGAAAAACAACCCTCTGACCCACCAGTTTGTAACTCAATATCTACAGTTATCTCTATTGGTTCATTATACGAATAACCAGAATCTGATGTCAAACCAATCCAATGTAAGTTATTATTGAAGGAGTAAGATGGATAACAATTTTCTGCTGAATCACCCCAAGCAGAATTTATTTCCATAATTCCAGAGTGTTGTCCAAATGAATAGGATCCAGTTAAGAAGTACCAATCTTGAGGTACTAATAAACATAAAACGCCCTTGTGTTCATTTGGCTCTGGAACAATAGGGTCAATAATCTTCAATTGTATTTGTATGATTTCACCAGAAGAAATATTAGAAGGCTGATTAATTTCTTCAAAGATGCATCCAAATGAAAAGAATATAAAAATTGGAATAATTTTAATAATAGAAAAAAGCCTCTATTTAAGGAAAACTTTATTCGTTAAGTCTACCAGTTATCGCGGAAGGTCGTATATAAGCATAAAGTAACTTCGATCGATGTTTAGAAATATTTTTGATTGTAAGCTTTTTTGTTGCTTCAGGCACAAGTATTGTCTCATACAATGCGAGAGTGGTTATTCTTCCATTGTTGTCCTCAATCTCAATCTTTCTACCCTCAACTAGATTCATAGTTAAGGCTCTGCCTTCTAAATTAATTTTAACATCAGTATCAAATTCAACTCTGTGGATGTTAAAAAAACTCTCAGATCTGTTATATAATTCGTAATCTTCCCAGTCGACTCCACTATCCATCAGTTTAGGTGATGAAAGAAAATTATCTTTAACAAATTTACCTCTATAATTTGAACGAATGTTTTTGAATGCTCTTTCAATATTCATTTGCCTATAGTTTCCATTTAAATCTTTTCTTAGATAATCATATATCTTAAATGTAAAAATGTATGGGGTAGCACTGATTTCAAGTACTAAGTTTCCTTCACCACTACAGTGTACGGTACCATTGGGTATTGAAACTAGATCGTGCGGTTTTACATTTATAGAATTAACAAAAGAATCTATTTCTACTTTTGTACCATTCTTTTCAGAATCAAGCAATACCATTTTAAATTCATCTAAATCACAATCTTCTTTTAACCCTAAATAAACTTTTGCATTTTCTTTCGCAACAGATATATAATAAGTTTCATCTTGCGTATATGTTTCACCAAATTGTTCACGTATAAAATTTGGCCTTGGATGAACTTGCGTAGATAGGTTGCCACCATCAATTGTGTCTAGATAATCAAACCTTATGGGCCATTCGTAGCGAAATCTTCTTGCTGCATCTTCACCTAAAACTTTTTTACTGTTTTGATACATCAAGAAATCAAAAGAGAACTCTAATTTCTGATTTGAACTCTCTATGACTATGCCATTTTCAGGAACAATGGATTCAAATGACCAAGCGAAATTTGGCTGTTCAGGATCTAACCCCATATGTGCTTGCATAAACTTTCCTCCCCAAGGACCAGGATAAAACCACGGCCTTACGCGGAAAGGTGATTCAGATAAAAGTTGAAGGGCACTCCTAAAATCTGTTCCAAGAATACTTTTTGGATTTTTTTCATCTTGTAAATCAACAAGAATATCAATTAAAGGAAGAAGGGTTTTTTTTCGCCTATTTAATGCAGGCCAGTCTACAAAATACGAATGTTTATAAAAATAGCCGAAGCTAGACGATTCTTTCTTTCCAATTACATTGCAATTACCTTTCCTAGCCTCTTCTTGAATAATATCTTTTGGAACATCTAGATACCATAAAGAATCCCAAATCTCAATTAGAGAGGAACCTGTTCCAAAAATTAGAAGAATATCGTTTTCTTTATTATCCTTAGAAGCTGATGCCATAATTCGAAGCTTTGAAACTTTCAAAGGATCAAAATGCCCTTCCAACCCATATGGATAGTGTGTTCCCCAAAGTGGATCATCATCGCCTAAAAAAGGGTTTATTTGATCAAGTATTTTTTCTTCAGATTTAAGACAATATCTAAAATCATACCAAGTTATATTTATTTTTGTCTCTTTGATAGTTTTTGATAATAATCGTTTAAATAGATTCCAATTAACACCATTATAACCATCAATAACTAAAACCCTTTTCCCTAGAAAATTTTCTTGTTTGATACCTTCAACCAATCTATCATAACCGGATTTAATTTGATTCTCAGGAAGCAAAAAAGTTGGATAAAGGTCATAAAGTCCTCTTTCATATTCTTTAAAGTTTTCAGAAATTAGATTTTCATACGGGTTTTTCATTAGTTCTCCATTTTAGGAAGGAATGCAGCTCCTAATAAAGGTGCGTAATTTCCTAATGTTGCTTTTTCAATTGAGCATTCAAGACCAGAAACGACGAACGCCCTTTCAGAAACTATTTCTTTTAATTCATTTAGAAAAGTATCAGAGCTATTCATTATTCCACCTCCAAGTATAATTGCATTGGGGCTATATAGATTAATTATAGTTACCAAACCCGTTGCTAGATTACGCAAAAAGTCATTAAAAACTTCTTTACTATTTATATTACCATCTCTAACTGAACTAAAAAAAGATATTACAGGGTCAGGTGATGCAAGCATTGATGGCATAGATTCACCTAATATTCTAAGGATACCATTTTTTGAACAATACATTTCAAAACAACCTATATTTCCACAGTCACATTTAGGTCCATTCCTATCTATGCTAACATGCCCTCCTAAAACTCCGCCCCAAGGATAGCCACCAAAAAATAAATTACCTGAATCAACGTAGGCACAACCGATTCCAGTGCCGAGAGTTATGCAACAAAAAGTTTTATATTTTTTCCCTATACCGAATTTATACTCGCCCCATGCATAGCATTTTGCATCATTTTCAATGTTAAAAGGTGCTTTGTATTTATCAGAAAGAATTTGGCAAATAGAGAATCCTCTCAATTCTTTCCCCAAACTAACATCATCGATTACCTCGCCATTTGCAGAATCAATGAACCCTTTGGAAGATACACCCCCACAGGTAATTTTATTTTGTCCTACAAATTTGTTCAAACATAATATTAGAGCATCAATAAAGTTTGAATGAGAAAGTAGATCTTCCATACTATATATTTCATGTTTTTCTACCTTACCTTCATCATTTATTAAGCCTAATTTGAGATTAGTGCCTCCAATATCCATGGCCAATCTCAACTTAAACCTTCTTTAGCCCTTTTTTGGTAAGATTGTATACCATACCATTAAAGTTTATCCCATGAAGTTCTAAATCGCTAATAATTGGTTTGGCTTTTATTCCTTCATTAACATCAATGCTTATACCAGCAAACCCTTTTAGAACTGCCTCGGCCCAGTTTCCATTTGATGAACAAGTCCAGTCAACAATCCATGGCTCCTCAGCAGAGGATTTACGCGCACCACCCTGATCTGTTTTCATGATTGTTTCTGTAAAATGTGCCTGGCCAAAAGGACCCTGGTTAGCTGATTTTGATAATCCATCGATCCAGCTTAACGCAAGCTCTTTTTTACCAGCCCTAATTAGAGCCATCAAAGATTGGGAAGGCCATGCTGGATATGCACCATTCCACTGATGATCAGGCCTTACGCTAAACATTGCGTTTGGGTCTTTCACTGATAGAGAACGCATCCATATATTGGTTTTTAAATCATTTTCAAAAAATGCTACCATTTCTTTTTTCTGCTTTGTAGGCAGCATATCCCCAATCGTATTTATTACTGTGAAAAAGTCGTATGCATGCATTACCTCATTTAGGGAACCGTCTGGCTGCCCTGCTTTCCAATA
>CEOF01025759.1_pt1 | contig 12727 bp, 12 predicted proteins | sample 361311 | NCBI WGS metagenome assembly CEOF01 (sample SAMEA2619667, study PRJEB7988) | marine metagenome | biome: marine biome (ENVO:00000447); feature: surface water layer (ENVO:00002042); material: "saline water (ENVO:00002010), including plankton (ENVO:xxxxxxxx)" | depth 5 m
AGACTACTTACCATCTTCGTGGACAATGTTCTCACCATCATTTGTTGATATTGGAATCTTCTTGGGAACTATTGGTTTTTTCTTTGTTTTATTTTTGTTGTATGCTAGAACATTTCCTGTTATAGCTCAAGCTGAAGTTAAAACGATATTAAAATCGTCAGGTGATAATTATAAAAATATAAGGGATAATAATGGCAAATAAATTTTTACATGCTATATATGATGATGATGACAAGTTGATAGATGCTGTTAAGTATCTTAAGAAAGAGGGTGTATACATTGAAGATGTTTTTACTCCTTTTCCTGTACATGGTTTAGATCATATTTTAAAACTAGAACCAACAAGATTAGCAATTACAGCTTTTATTTATGGTTGTGTTGGTCTTGCCTTTGGAATACTAATGATTAATTATATTATGATTGTTGATTGGCCACAAAATATCGGAGGTAAACCAAGTTTTAGCTTGATTGAAAATATTCCAGCTTTTGTTCCAGTAATTTTTGAGTTAACTGTATTCTTTACTGCTCACCTAATGGTAATTACTTTTTATTTGAGAAGTAGATTATGGCCTTTTAAAAAAGCTGAAAACCCAATACCGGAAACAACCGATGATAAGTTTTTAATTCAAATTCCCATTAGCGATAATGAAAAAGATTTAAAAGCAAAAATTAATAAAACAGATATTTTTAAAATTGATATTGTTGAAAATAAGAATGAATAAATTAAATTATTTATACATATTGTTTTTACTTACTATAGTCTCCTGCTTTGATCCATCTAAGCCAAATTATCAGTATTTCCCAAATATGTATGAATCTGTTGGCTATGGTACATATGATGAATCAGATGCTTTTTCTAATGGTATTGAGGCTCAAAAACCAGTTGAGGGCACGATATCCAGAGGATGGGAACCCTATGAATATGAAGATTCTAATGAGGGATATGTTCTTGCTAAAGCTAATTTAAAATCCCCTCTGGACAAAACAGATGAAAATATTAAAAAAGGAAAAGAACTTTATGAGATTTATTGTTCTGTATGTCACGGATCAAAAGGAGATGGTCAAGGAATTTTAATGCAAAGAGAAAAGTTTTTAGGTATACCTAGTTATGCAGACAGAGATATTACTGAAGGAAGTATATATCATGTTTTAATGCATGGTATAAACTTGATGGGTTCGCATGCATCACAAGTTAATCAAGAAGAGAGATGGAAAATATCTCAATATGTTCTAGAATTAAGAAATGAATTAATAAAATAATTTAATGTTTGTACTAACAAAAAAAATTAAAATCTTTTCATTTACACTAATAATCTTAGGATTTTTGGGAATAGCTTTTGGTTTCTATTCTGCACCAAGTAATATTGAAGAATCGAAGGAAATGGTAGCTAGCCATGATCATGATGATGAATTCAGCTCAGACCATGATAAATCTTCTGAATATTATAATAAATATGAATCTAAGGAAGGTGGTGGACACATGTCACACGATGAACATGTATATCATCAGTTAGCCAATAGACCGTGGGCAGCACTTTATGTTGCTGCATTTTTCTTTTTTATGATTTCACTTGGGACCCTTGCGTTTTATGCAATTCAAAGAGCTTCTCAGTCAGGATGGTCACCAGTATTATTTAGAGTTATGGAAGGAATAACTGCTTACTTATTACCGGGTGGGTTGATAATTCTAGTAATTTTATTACTTTCTGTACTTCACTTAAATCATTTATTTATTTGGATGGATCCAGAGGTAGTTGAATATGATAAAATTATAAAAGCTAAAAGTGGATATTTAGAGCCATATTTTTTCTTAATCCGAGCTGTTATTTATTTATCTGGATGGTATTTATACAGATATTTATCACGAAAATTTTCACTTTTACAAGATAAATCAAATGATAATAATTATCACATAAAAAACTTCAAACTTGCAGCTGGATTTCTAGTTTTTTTCTTAGTTACCGAATCAATGATGTCTTGGGATTGGATAATGTCAATTGATCCACACTGGTTTAGCACGCTATTTGGTTGGTATGTATTTGCAAGTATGGCAGTATCTGGAATTACTACAATTGCTTTAATTTCAATTTATTTGAAATCCAATGGTTATTTACCAAATGTAAATGATAACCATCTTCATGATTTGGGTAAATTTATGTTCGGATTTAGTGTATTTTGGACTTATTTGTGGTTTTCACAATTTATGTTAATATGGTATTCCAATATCCCTGAAGAAGTAGTTTATTTTATTTCTAGAATAGAAGATTATACAATTCCCTTTTGGGGAATGGTTGTAATCAACTTTATTTTACCATTTTTATTGTTAGTAAGTAGTAGTTTAAAGCGTGTTAATTGGATATTGGTTATGGCTGGTATTGTGATCTTAGTAGGTCACTATATTGATGTATTTAACATGATAATGCCTTCTGCAGTTGGTGATCAATGGTTTATTGGTATACCTGAGATTAGTTCAATAATGTTCTTTGCAGGTTTGTTTATATATATCGTTTTCTCATCATTAACAAAAGCACCTCTTGAAGCCAAAGGAGATCCTTTTAATGAAGAAAGTAAAAAATTTATTTACCCATTTTAATGTTTAAAGAATGACGACAATAATTTTCTCATTAATAACTGTAATCTTGATTTCAATCTCTGTTTGGCAGATTGTCAAAATATTTGAGGTTTCGAATTTAGGAAAAAAGAAAGATACTTCCCAAATTGCTAATTACAAGGATAATGACTTACATGGAAAGTTGATGTTTGCTTTCTTAGTTTTCATATATCTTGTTACTATATATTCTTTTGTTTCATATACAAAAGTTCTTCTCCCCGAATCTGCATCAGAGCACGGATATACATATGATAGACTATTGGTTATATCATTCATAACAATATTTATAGTGCAGACAATAACTCAAGCACTATTACATTACTACACGTACAAGTTTAGAGGAATCAAAGGGAGAAAGGCATCATTTATAACTCATAATAATAAACTTGAATTAGTTTGGACTGTAATACCTGCAATTGTTCTTTTTGTTTTAATTTTATATGGAATGAGTACTTGGTCTGATATTATGAATTTTGATGAGGATGAAGATGCCTTAGTTGTGGAATTATATGCAGCCCAATGGAACTGGAAGGCTAGATATTCAGGTGATGATAATGTTTTGGGTGATGCAAATGTTAGATTTCTAAACGATTTTGATGGAAGAAATATTGTTGGTATTGATTCATCGGATCCTAATGGATTAGATGATATTGTAGTTACCAATGAATTCCATTTACCTGTTGATAGAAAAGTTATTTTTAAAATTAGATCTCAGGATGTATTACATTCAGCATATATGCCTCATTTTAGAGCTCAGATGAATTGTGTTCCAGGAATGATAACTGAATTTTCTTTTACACCAACAAAAACTACCGCTGATATGAGAATGAATCCTGATGTAGTAGATAAGGTTAATAGAATTAATAAAATTAGATACGATAATAGTCAAGAATTAATTGCTAAAGGTGAGGAGCCATTAGAACCATATCAATTTGACTATTTACTTCTTTGCGCAAAGATATGTGGATCATCACATTACAACATGCAAATGAAGATTGTTGTTGAATCTGAAAAAGATTTTAATAAATGGTTGAATCAAAAGAATACATTTTCTGAAATCATACAATAAATAATAATATGTCTGTAGCAGTAAATAATAACATAGAAAATCACGATGAACATCATCACAAAGAAACTTTTATAACTAAATGGATTTTTAGCCAAGACCACAAAATGATTGCCAAACAATACTTTGTTACTGGAGTAATTTTTATGGGTATAATTGGTGTATTAATGTCCCTATTGTTTAGAATTCAACTTGCATGGCCTGAAGAATCATTCTCTGTATTTGAAATATTTTTAGGAGACAGATGGGCCCCTGATGGTGTTATGGATCCAAATATATATTTAGCACTAGTAACTATCCATGGTACAATAATGGTGTTTTTTGTTTTAACTGCTGGATTAAGTGGGACATTCAGTAACCTATTAATTCCTTTACAAATAGGAGCAAGAGATATGGCCTCAGGATTTTTAAACATGGTAGCTTATTGGCTATTTTTTATTTCAAGTGTAATTATGGTTGCTTCACTTTTTGTTGAAGCTGGTCCCGCTGCTGCTGGTTGGACAATATACCCACCATTAAGTGCCCTTCCACAAGCCCAGCCTGGTTCTGGTGCAGGGATGACACTCTGGCTGGTATCAATGGCCTTTTTTATTGCTTCATCCCTTTTGGGTTCTTTGAATTATATTGTTACTGTACTAAATTTAAGAACAAAAGGAATGAGTATGTTCAGATTACCTTTGACTATTTGGGCGTTTTTTGTTACTGCAATAATTGGTGTAATTTCTTTTCCAGTTTTATTATCAGCTGCTTTACTTTTAATTATGGATAGAAGTTTTGGAACATCCTTCTTTTTGTCAGATATTTTTATCCAAGGCGAAGTTCTACATTATCAAGGTGGTTCACCAGTGCTCTTTGAACATCTATTTTGGTTTTTAGGTCATCCTGAAGTGTATATAGTTTTGCTTCCTGCTTTGGGAATTACATCTGAAATAATTGCGACAAATTCAAGAAAACCTATATTTGGTTATAGAGCAATGGTTGCTTCAATTTTAGCAATTGCATTTCTTTCAACTATTGTGTGGGGACATCACATGTTTGTGACTGGAATGAATCCATTTTTAGGTTCTGTTTTTACATTTACAACTCTTTTAATTGCCATTCCATCTGCTGTAAAAGCTTTTAATTATATAGCTACTTTGTGGAAAGGTAACCTACAATTAAATCCAGCTATGCTCTTCTCAATTGGTTTAGTTTCTACTTTTATAACAGGAGGACTGACAGGGATTATATTAGGAGATAGCGCTTTAGATATCAATGTTCACGATACTTATTTTGTTGTAGCTCACTTCCATTTAGTAATGGGTATATCTGCCCTTTATGGTTTATTTGCTGGAGTATATCATTGGTACCCTAGGTTGTATGGAAGAATGATGAATAAGTCTTTAGGTTATGTACATTTTTGGATCACAGCTATTGGAGCTTATGGTATATTTTTCCCAATGCATTTTATTGGAATGGCAGGACTCCCTCGAAGATATTATACGAATACTGCTTTTCCATACTTTGATGATCTTGCGGATATAAACGTTTTAATAACAGTATTTGCTTTAGTTACAGGTCTAGCTCAACTTATTTTCTTGTATAATTTTATACATAGTATGTATTATGGGAAAAAAGCTGAAAAAAACCCATGGAAATCAAATACTTTAGAATGGACAGCACCTGTTGAACATATTCATGGTAATTGGCCTGGTAAAATTCCTGAGGTATATAGATGGGCATATGATTATAGTAAGCCTGGCAAAAAAGAGGATTATGTACCTCAATCAATTCCTATTGCCAAGGAAGAAAAAATTACTGAACATTAAGTTGTCTTTTTTCAATTATTCTAAAGTCAACTTTTGACTATATTTGAATATGAATGAGAATCTTGATCCTACAAATGATAATTTTTCAAATGAGGATCTAGAGTTCGATAAAGCCTTAAGACCATTAAATTTTGAAGATTTTAATGGTCAAAATCAAGTACTAGATAATTTAAAAATTTTTGTTCAAGCTGCCAATCAAAGAGAGGATGCCTTAGACCACACTTTACTTCACGGTCCACCTGGTTTGGGAAAAACAACCTTGGCTCATATACTAGCCAATGAGCTTGGTGTTTCATTAAAAGTCTCATCAGGACCAGTCATTGATAAGCCTGGTGATTTAGCTGGTCTTCTAACAAGTTTAGAAAGTAGAGATGTTTTATTTATTGATGAAATCCATAGACTCTCACCTGTTGTTGAGGAATATTTGTATTCAGCAATGGAAGATTATAAAATTGATATTATGATAGAGTCAGGACCTAATGCAAGATCGGTTCAGATTAATTTGAATCAATTCACATTAATTGGCGCTACTACTCGATCAGGGCTATTAACTGCTCCAATGAGAGCAAGGTTTGGAATAAATAATAGATTGAAATATTATGATAATAATACATTATCTGAAATAATCAAAAGAAGTTCAAAAATTTTAAAAATTAAAATTGACAATTTAGCTTCTGATGAAATTGCAAGTAGAAGTAGAGGAACACCTAGAATTAGTAATTCACTTTTAAGAAGAGTAAGAGATTTTGCTCAAATTAAAGGTGATGGAAATATTGATTTAAAAATTACAAAATATTCCTTAGAAGCACTCAATGTTGATAAGTATGGCCTCGATGAAATGGATAACAAATTACTTACAACATTAATCAAGAAGTTTAAAGGTGGACCTGTTGGTATTACAACTTTGGCTACTGCTGTTTCTGAAACTTCCGAAACCCTAGAGGAAGTATATGAACCTTTTCTAATCCAACAAGGTTTTCTTGTCAGAACACCTAGAGGCAGGCAAGTTACCGAAAAAGCTTATAACCATTTAAATATTTCATTTTCTTCAGATCAAAAAAACCTCTTTTAATAGTGATCCAACAAAAAATAAATAATACAGATTTAATAAAATCTATTTCTAATGAATTGGGCTTTCTTTCTTGTGGTATTTCTAAATCTGGCTTTCTAGATACTGAGGCTGACAGGTTTGAAAATTGGCTAAAAAATAATTACCATGGTAAAATGAACTACATGGAAAGAAATTTTGATAAAAGACTAGATACTTCAAAGTTGGTTGAAGGATCAAGAAGTGTTATATCACTTTCATATAATTATTTTCCAAAAACAAAAAAAAATCCAAAATCTTTTAAAATTTCTAAATATGCATATGGAAAAGATTACCACTTTGTAATAAAGGAAAAACTAAAGCAATTCGTTTTAAAGATTAAAGATAAAGTTGGGGATATAAATGCAAGAATTTTTGTTGATTCCGCTCCGATTTTAGAAAGAGCTTGGGCAAAAAAGAGTGGTTTAGGATGGGTTGGTAAAAACACCAATTTGATTAGTAAAAAAGTTGGATCATTTTTTTTTCTAGCAGAAATCATATTAGATCTTGATTTAGTGTATGATTCTGAGGTTACAGATCATTGTGGAAGTTGTACTGCTTGTATAGATTCGTGTCCAACCGATGCAATTTATGAACCATATAAACTTGATGCAACAAAGTGTATTTCATATTTAACAATTGAGTTAAAGGATAAAATATCTAATGAATTTAAAGGTCAATTAAATGATTGGATATTTGGTTGTGATATTTGCCAAGATGTATGTCCTTGGAATAAGTTTTCAATAAACCACGATGAACCCCTATTTAATCCACAAAGTGAGATTATGGATTATTCAAAAAATCAGTGGAAAGAATTAACAAATGAAATTTTTGATTCTATTTTTAAAATGAGTCCAGTGAAGAGAACTAAATTTAAAGGCTTAAAAAAAAATATTGAGTTTTTACAGTGAATTTTAGAAATCTGCCAAAAATAGAACTTCATGTTCATCTCGATTGTAGCTTGAGTTATGATGTAGTAAAAAAAATAAATCCTAAAATTGATTACTTAAATTTTAATAAGAAATTTAAAGCGGGAGGTAAATCAAGTTCCCTACTTGATTATATTAAATGTGCAGAAAATGCAATTGATTTAATGCAAAATAAACTAAATATTGAACTTATAGTGGATGATTTTTTTGATCAATTGAAGTATGATAATGTAGTTTATTGTGAAATTAGATTTGCTCCATTACTTCATTGTAAAAATAATTTAAGCCCTGAAGATGTAGTTAGAATTGTATGCAATGCTGTCTTAAAAAATACAAAAAGAACAGGTATTATTGCCGGCATAATTTTATGTACTCTAAGGCATTTTTCTATCAAACAAAGTATAAAAACAGTAGAGCTGGCTCAAATGTTTAGTAAGGACGGAGTAGTAGGTTTTGATATTGCAGCTGATGAAGCTGGTTTTTCCCTAGATAATCATATTAGTTCTTTTAATTATGCAATAGATAATAATATTAATTGCACTGCACATGCTGGTGAGGCCAAAGGTGCTGGAAGTATATGGGAAACAATTAAAAAACTTAAATCAAAAAGAATTGGTCATGGAGTTAGATGTAATGAGGATAGAGAGTTGGTGAAATATTTAAAGGAAAATGATTATCACTTAGAAATATGTGTATCTAGTAATATAAAAACAAAAACATTTAATAAAATAGAAGATCACCCAATATCAGACATTTTTAATTCATCTATTTCTTTAAGTATAAATACAGATGGACGAACCATTTCAGATACAAGTCTTACAAATGAATATGAAATTATTTCAAATAATTATAATTGGTCAATTAAAGATTTTAAAGTATGTAATTTAGAAGCTATTAAACATTCTTTTACATCTGACAATGTTAAAAAATATTTATCAAATATTATAAATACTGAATACGTTTAGCCCTATAGTTCAATGGATAGAACAAAAGTTTCCTAAACTTTAGATCTAGGTTCGATTCCTAGTAGGGCTACTTTAATTTAATTCTCCCTCCTTTATATTATCTTTAAATAACTTTACCATTTTACCTGTAATTATGAAAAAATATATATTCTTAATTTGTTTATTATTTACTTTAAATATTTTATCTCAAAATTATGAGTTTGCTCAAGACATACAATATCAATCAAATATTAATGATACCTATCTAAACGAAAGATCAAAATTAGATATATATTATCCTAAGAATATTCAAAAATTTCCAACTGTTATTTTTTTTCATGGAGGTGGTTTAAGAGGTGGAAATAAAAATATTCCTCAATTTTTAAAAGAAAAAAATATTTCAGTAGTTGCTCCAAACTATAGATTAAGTCCAAAAGTTAAAGCACCAATATATATTGAAGATGCAGCCGCATCTGTTGCTTGGGTGTTTAATAATATTGAAAAATATGGAGGTGATAAAAATTTAATTTTTGTTTCTGGAAGCTCAGCTGGTGGATATCTAACTAGTTTAATTGGTTTAGATAAAAAATATTTAGCAAAGCATAACATTGATGCAAATGATATAGCTGGATTAATTCCTGTCACGGGTCATGCAATAACTCATTTTACTGTAAGAGATGAAATGGGGATAGACGCACTTAAACCACTTATAGATGATTTTGCCCCTTTATATCATGTTAGACCTGATGCTCCTCCAATTTTACTTTTAACAGGGAATAGAGAATTAGAACTATTAGGTAGATATGAAGAAAATGCTTATTTGATGAGAATGTTAAAGCTTTCTGGACATAAAGAGGTTGAACATCTTGAATTTGATGGTTATGGACATGGAATTTCAATTCCAGCTATGCCAGTATTACTGAGAAAAGTCAACCAATTAACTGAAAGAATAAGATCTTCATATTAGTCATCAAATGCCTGTCTATTTGCGTTAGTATGTTTTTGTAGAATACGATTTGATTCTTCTTTAACCAATTTATTGCTTTTAAAACTCCATAATTTTGAAGCAGCATATTTATAAGTTTCTGAAATATCAATAATTGGTTTTGGATAATCTTTTTCTATTTTACAGTCATATGCAACTTGATCAATAAGACTCATTTTCCATGGTTCAAACAATACAGGAGCTGGAATATTTTTTAATTCTGGAATCCATTTTTTTATAAATACTCCTTCTTTATCATGTTCTTTTGCATTTTTAGTTGGATTATATATTCTAATCATATTTATTCCAGTTTCACCAGCTTGCATTTGAAATTGAGAATAATGTATACCGGGTTCAAAATCTAAAAAATTGTTTGCTAAGAAAACAACACCAGCTTTCCAAGGCTGCCATAGATGGTGAGTAAAAAAAGAAACTAACATGGCTCTCATTCTGAAATTTAAATAACCTGTTTCAATCAAACATTTCATTGATGCATCAACTAAAGGATAGCCAGTTTCACCATTCTCCCATGCTCTTATATATGTTTTGTTAATATCTTTAACCAGTTTTTCATAACCCCAATTAACGCTTCGAAATTCCATATCACTTTCCATTTCAAATTTTTGAATGAAATGGGCTTCCCATCTAAGTCTAGATGTAAAACCATTTATCTGAAATTTTGATTTACCATGATTTAATTTTTCTTTAGCCCTTTGCCAAATATATCTAGTTGATAGATTTCCCCATGAAATATATGGTGATAGTCTTGAGCAATTAATTCTAGATAATTCTGGTTTACTGATATTATTTTGATATTTATCAATTCTAGTTTCAAGAAAAGTTTCTAAGTATCTTAGAGCATAAGTTGAACCTCCACATTGAAATTTAGATTTTTTAGGTTTTATAATTTTTCTTTCAAATTTGAATTTGTCATTCAATGTTATGAAGTCCTCAACTTTAGGATTAAAAACTCCAATTTTTTTTTTCATATAATTATTCCAATTCAAAATCCAGTTTTTCCTCAATTGCAGTCCCCTAAAAACTCCATTGTTTATATCTTCAATCCATTCAATATTATTTTCCTCACAATATTTCTTAAATTTTAGATCTCTGTCATAGGAGCTTTTAAGCCCTGTTTCCATATGTGAAAAAACTTTTTCAATATTAAATTTTGATTTTAATTCTTCAAACAAGGAAATAATATTCATTTCAAAAGAGTGTACTTTACAGCCAAATTTTTTAAAGAATAAGTTTAAATCGTATAATGATTCATTAATGAAATTATGATGCCTTGTAGTATAATGTTTGTCATTTAATAAAGCATCATCAAAGGTGAATATTAATAGTAATCTATTTTTCTCTTTTACCGCTCTTTCTAAGGCAGAGTTATCTATGGTACGTAGATCTCTTTTGAACCAAAAGATATTAATCGTTTGCTTCAACTATGTTACTTGGTAACAGTGAGTGTTGAACCGTTAAGTGAGGATGTATAGCAATCAAGTTTTCCACCAGTTCCTGCTGTTTGACAGTCTGATGCATATGAATTACCATGTTGAGCACATGTAAATTTATTATTAGAGTAGGACCAGCGAGTTCTAACACCTTGGTGTGGACAAGCATTGGTAAAAGCTCTGTAATTTGAAGAGTCTATTTTTAATAACAACATATTTTGAGCTGAAAAATTCATCCATCCACTGGATTGTAATGAGCTAAACATAGAGTGGTCTAAATTTATTGTAATTGTATTACCACTTACCGTGTATCCCTGATCCGTGCTGTTATTACCATTACCGTTTCCACTGTTATTATTATTCGATCCAGTTCCATAATCTGAATCATCGTCACCAGATGAACAAGAATCCAAAACTGTAATTCCAAGGAAAGCCATTGCTACAGTTGGGCAAACATTCATTAAAAAATCTCTTCTTTTGTTGTTTTTAGTATTATCCATTTTGCTGTTTTATATTAATTTGACAAATCTTATGCCAACTTTATTTTATCAAAATAACTTAAAATTATTTTTGAACCTTTTTTACATCATAGTTAAATAGTTTAATTTTATTTTATGAATAAGCTTATATTTTTATTTATCTTATTAATCATTTCATGCTCCGATAAGAAAAAATCAGATTTAGATATAAATAAATTTAAAGTTTCAACTTTAAACGGATATGTAGATGATAAAATTATTAATATTAAAAAATTGGATTCTTCATCTGCAGAAATATTTGACAGCTGGAATTTAATTTTAATTATTAGTTCTAAATTTAACAGCTTCAATAAAGACATCATAGATCATAAATCAGTAATAAATTCTATTAAACAAGATCTTGAAAAGATTACCATTGATAATATTCCTCCTTTATTTAACAGACCTGAAATAATTGGGAGGTTAAGAGTTTTAAAAACTTTTGTTTATAAGATAGATTCTTATAATTTAAATTATGAAAATATTGAAATGTACAAATCAGACTTAAAATTGATGTTTTCTAGTTATGATGCTTTAATTTCAAAAATGAATAGTATTTATTTTGATTAATTTTTTTTCAACTTTTTTAATTGTTTTTCTATTTCATCATCTTCTATCTTCCTAAAAATTAGCTCTGGAGCATTGATAACATCTTTTGGATTAATTAAATACTTTTTTTTCTCAATTTCATTCCATTTAATTTTTTTCAAATTCATTATGCTATATATTTTTTCTGAAGATTTTGGAAGAAAAGGCTCACTCAAAACAGCTAACATAGCACATATTTGTAAAGATATGAACATAATTTCGCTGACTCTTAGATCTTGATTTTGTTTTATTAATTTCCAAGGCTCTTTTTCAGCCAAATATTTATTACCTAATCTTGCCAAATTAATCAATGAATTAATTCCATCTCTAAATTTAAATTTATCCAATGATTTTGAAATAATATCGGGGTATTCAAAAACCTCATTGAGAATATCACGATCTTCATTTTCTTTATTAATTTCATCTGGGACAACACCATTGTAATATTTATGAGTTAAGACTAAAACTCTATTTATAAAATTACCTAAAATTGCTACCAGTTCATTATTGTTTCTAGCTTGAAAATCTTTCCAAGTAAAATCATTATCTTTTGTTTCAGGTGCGTTAACAGTTAATGTATATCTCAAACTGTCTTGCATGTCTGGAAAATCTATTAAATATTCATGCAACCAAATTGCCCAGTTTTTTGATGTAGAAATTTTTTCTCCCTCAAGGTTTAAGAACTCATTAGCGGGAACATTTTCAGGAAGAATATAATCCCCCTTTGCTTTTAGTATTAT
>CEOF01213223.1_pt1 | contig 12727 bp, 8 predicted proteins | sample 361311 | NCBI WGS metagenome assembly CEOF01 (sample SAMEA2619667, study PRJEB7988) | marine metagenome | biome: marine biome (ENVO:00000447); feature: surface water layer (ENVO:00002042); material: "saline water (ENVO:00002010), including plankton (ENVO:xxxxxxxx)" | depth 5 m
TAACTCTGTTGCAATCACTGCAGCCCCAACCGGTGATTCTTTTACAATAGTTACCGCGGAGGCAATTAATACAAAACGCAATTCATCGCCCAACCTTTCCAACTGACCGGCCAGTTCGTCACTGGCATAAAGCTTAATTTCAGCCTCTAGCGAACCGCCAATAAGACCCTTTGACCGTTCACCCTCTAAGGCCTTATTGACCGCCTCCTTAACCAGACATAAAGTATCCATTAGCAAAGCCTCTTGCTTATCGTCATTCAACAAATAAGTGACCTTAGGGTAGACCTCTTCAATAAATATATTATCACTGCGTTTGCCTGGGATATTTTCATGCAATTCATCAGCAGTAAATGACAATATAGGAGCTATCCATCGAGTAAATGCTTCAATGATATGAAATAAAGCTGTCTGTGCTGAGCGACGGGCCAAACTATTTTTCTGGCAGGTATATTGACGGTCTTTAATAATATCAAGATAGATACTACCTAACTCTACAACACAAAAATTATGTAACTTTTGATAAATAGTATGCAGCTGATAATCATTGTAGGCAGTCAGTATTTCTTCCTGCAATTGACTCGCGCGAGAAATGATCCAGCGATCCAACAGCAATAAATCTTGGTTTTCAATCAAATCTTCTTCGGGATCAAAACCCTCTAAGTTTGAGAGCAAAAAGCGCGCCGTATTACGCATGCGTCGATAGGAATCAGAAACGCGTTTCAAAATTTCACTCGACACGCTCATTTCACCACTGAAATCGGTTGCCGCAACCCATAATCGCAACACATCGGCGCCCAAATCATTCATCACTGTTTGCGGCGCAACAATATTGCCTAATGATTTCGACATTTTTTTGCCTTGCGCATCAACCACAAATCCGTGCGTCAGAACAGCTTTATAAGGCGGCATACCGTTCATAGCGATCGATGTTTTTAATGACGATTGAAACCAACCGCGGTGCTGATCTGAACCCTCTAAATACAGATCAGCGGGAAACGACAAACCCTCAGTGTTCCTTAATACTGAGTCGTGTGTAACTCCTGAGTCAAACCAAACATCAAGAGTGTCCGTAACCTTGGTATACTGATCAGCCTCGGCGCCAATTAATTCAGCCGGGTCTAGGTCAAACCATGCGTCAATGCCCTGCTGCTCAATTTTTTCAGCCACCACAGAGATCAGCCGCGAACTATCTGGATGTATTTCTTGCGTGACCTTGTTGACGAATAAGGTGATCGGCACGCCCCAAGTTCTCTGCCGTGAAATACACCAATCAGGACTGCTTTCTAGCATGCCATCAATGCGAGCTCGCCCCCAATCAGGCACCCATTCCACACCCTCAACCGCCGCTTTTACTTCATCCAATAAGCCCTGCTCTGTCATACTAACAAACCATTGTGGCGTGGCACGGTAGATGAGCGGAGTCTTGGTTCGCCAGCAATGCGGATAACTGTGATGAATAGTTTCAACTGCACAAAGCCGCTGATGTTGCTGCAGAGTATCGATAATCGCTGGTTCAACTTTATACACATGCTGGCCAGCGAATAACGGCGTATTTTCTTGATAGATGCCATTATCAGCCACTAAATTTAACGTTCCCAAGCCGTTCTTCTTGCCAACCAAAAAGTCATCCACACCATGATCTGGTGCCGTGTGCACACAACCAGTACCGGCTTCAGTCGTGACGTGGTCACCCATAATTAGCGGCACTTGCTTGTCATAAAAAGGATGCTGCAACACTAGCCCCTCGAGTGCGGCACCCTGACATCGTCCCACAATTGTGAAATCGTCAATCTTGAATCGACCAAGGGCAGCTTCATGCAAGGCCTCAGCCAAAAGTAACCGCTGTTGGCAACCATGTAATTCACATTCCACCAACAGGTACTCTAATTCTGGATGTAAACATACCGCCTGATTCGCGGGTAATGTCCACGGGGTCGTAGTCCAAATAACGACACTGATAGGCAAATCGCCGCTAAGGCCAGATACTGCCTGAAGTAGCTTATCTTCAGCAACTACTGCAAAAGCAACATCAATCGAAAATGAATCTTTATCTTGATATTCAACTTCAGCCTCTGCCAATGCCGACCCGCCGACGACACTCCAATAAACCGGTTTAAAACCACGAACTAAATGACCATTATCAATAATTTTTGCCAGAGATCTGACGATATCCGCTTCCGTTTTAAAATTCATTGTTAAATAGGGATTTTGCCAGTCACCTAGTACACCCAAGCGGATAAAATCTTTTCGCTGCCCATCGACTTGGCGCGCTGCATAATCACGACATTTTTTTCGGAAAGTTTGATGGTCGACTTTAACACCTGCCTTACCAATTTTAGTTTCGACCTTATGCTCTATAGGCAAGCCATGACAGTCCCAGCCTGGCACATAGTGCGCATCAAAGCCCTGCAACGTTTTTGACTTAATAATAATATCTTTAAGGATCTTATTGACCGAATGGCCAATATGAATATCACCATTAGCGTAGGGTGGGCCATCATGCAAAATAAAGGTTTCACGACCAGAAAATTTAGCGCGAATTTGACCGTAAACATCCGCTTTGGTCCATGACTTTAACCGCTGTGGTTCCCTCTGAGCAAGATTCGCTTTCATCGCAAACGACGTCTTTGGCAAGTTCAACGTATGCTTGTACTGATTTTTAGTATCGTCGCTCATAAATACAACTTGAATCCTTTTTAACTTGAATGAGAAAAATAATTTCTCGCGGTGCTTACATCCCGATGAATTTGAGATTTTAATAAATCTAATGAATCAAACTTTATTTCATCCCGTATTTTTTGACGAAACCTGACTTCTATACGCTTACCGTAAATGACTCGATCAAAGTCGAGCAGGTGCACTTCTAGAATCGCTTTAATCGAGTCATTGACAGTGGGCCTGCATCCCACATTGGCAACGCCTGGCAAGCAGTGTCGGTCATCACCATCAATCGCAACCTCTACGGCATAGACACCCGACATTGCTGTTCTTAAGCGATGTAATTCAATATTCGCTGTTGGGGCCCCTAACTCCCGCCCTAACTGTTGACCATAGACCACCTTACCGGCAATACTGTATGGCCTACCTAATAAATTCTCCGCCTCAGAAAAATCACCTACTTTCAATAATTCGCGAATTCGAGTACTGGAAACCCGCTCACTGTTTAAAGCTAATGTGGCAGTATCTTCAACCATAAAATGATGCTTTCGCGCCAAATTGGCCAGTAAATCGAAATCACCACCTCCATCGCGACCGAATCGCAAATCATCACCCACCACGATATGCTGAGCATTCAAATGCTTTACAAATACCTCTTCAATAAACTCAGTGGCTTCCATGTTGCGCATCGCATCATTAAATCGAACCAAAATTACTCGATCAATTCCTAATTCTGCCATAGCCTCAAATTTTTCACGGAAACTCATCAATCTGGGCGGTGCATCCAACGGGGCAAAATATTCACGCGGTAGTGGTTCTAAGGTGACCACCACCGAAGGCAAACAAACTTCTGCAGCACGATATTTAAGGTGGTTAAGAACCGATTGGTGACCCCGATGCAATCCATCAAAAGCACCAATCGTCAATACGGTACCTAACTCTCCCGATGGCGATCGCCCATGGCTGGGTCTTATATTATGAATCCCGCGAACTAACTCCACACAACTCTCCAATAGCTCGATTGCTTGACATACCTTCTCGCCAACTTACGAACCGTCTTTGCCAGTAATTATATACCGAGATAGTAAGAAAAAGCGCCTCTAAACCTCAGCTAATCGCCCCGTACAATTACTGCAGGCAGTTTAAAATCAGCTATTCTGACACCTGTTAGCCAAAGCACAATGCAGTAACTTATAAAACCAGAAATAATGATCGATGCTAAATAACCACTCCGTGTCAACCAACTTGCCGTCAACCAGAGTTGTTCTGTTGGTAATAACTGCCACAATACAAATAGCATAAAAGCAACCGCAAAGATGATTTTCAACAATAAACGCCAATAATTTGCAGACAATAAACCTGCCGGCTTATCGCGATCCCCTGCCATTAGTAATATATCGTTCTTCATCAGCTCTCTATAGAGCAAAACTGCATTCAACCATGCCGACAAACTGGTCGCTAAGGCTAAACCAACATGACCCAACTGATAGTGAAAATGCAGTAAGTAAACAAAAATAAGGTTAAAGATCATATTTGCAACCATAGAGATAATACCGACTTTAACCGGCGTCTTCATATCTTGGCGGGAAAAGAAACCGGTCGCTAATACTTTAATTGCCATAAAAGCCATTAGGCCCAAGCTGTAAGCCTGAAGGCTCACAGCCGCCATGCCTACATCAACTGGCTTCATAGCCTGATATTGAAAAAGAGTAAATAAAATAGGCGTTGCCAACAGCCATAAAGCTGCAGTTGCTGGGATGGCTACTATTGTAATAGCACGAAGTGCCCATTCTAAGGTGTCTCGAAACTGAGCGGCCGAGACCAGGAAATGCCCCTGCTCATTCCCGTCGGCATCAGAGGCCAAAGGTATATTTTGCAGTTGCAGTCGAGACAGACTCGGTAAAATAACCGTGGCAATAGCAATACCAAAAACGCCCAGTGGCAGTTCTACTAGACGGTCAGAATAATACAGCCAAGAGACACTGCCGGTCGGTAAAAAAGACGCCAAAACGGTATCGAGCAATAAATTAATCTGACTAACAGAAACGCCGAATATAGCCGGCACCATCAACAGCGCAATTTTTTTCACTCCGGCATGCTGCGTATCCCATCGCGGCGAAGGGAGGCGATCTAATTGTCGCAAAAAAGGCAATTGAAATAATAGCTGTATACAACCGGCAAATAATACCGCCCAAGCTAAGGCGTAAACAGGAGCTGAAAAGAACGGCGTCGCAAATAATGCAAAGCCGATCAGTGACAAATTAAGCAATACCGGTGTAAATGCAGGCACCACAAAGCGATCATAACTATTCAGAATTGCGCCAGCAAAACCAGTCATAGAAATAAGCAACAAATAAGGAAAAGTTATCCGTAACATTTGCTCGGTCATGGCAAACTTTTCTGGCTGGCTAATAAAGCCAGGCGCAAATAACATGGTGACTAACGGCGAGGCCAGCACCACAAGGCCGACTAACACAAACAAAGAACCACCCAATACACCACATACCGTATTAATTAAACTTTTAACAGCAGCAACATTGCCATTAGATTCGTATTGCTGGCGATATTCAGATAGGACCGGCACAAAAGCTTGTGCAAACGCACCTTCCGCAAATAAACGACGTAAGAATTGTGGAATTTTAAAAGCAACAAAAAAGGCATCAGCAAAACCGCTGGCACCAACTGTGATCGCAATTACAACATCCCGCGCTAAGCCCAAGACTCTAGAAATAAAGGTCATTAAACTAACAACAAAACTAGAACTCAATAAATTTTTTGAAGTCTCGGGCTGCTTGTCTGTCTGGGAATCACGCATAAACTGGCCATCAAATGACATTAATCTGCATTATTATGACAATACTTTACTGAAAACGACTGCCGGTATACCAATTAACAGGCTTTGCTGACTTATCAACTAAGTTAACAACATCGAGCACTAGGGCAAATAACGCCATCCTTAAAACAACACCGTTATCGGTCTGTCGAAAAATTGCCAAATTAGGATTTTCATTCAAGTCACTGTCTAACTCATTTGCCTCAGCACGGGAATCGCGCGGTAAGGGATGCATAATGACAGTGTTAGGCTCACAATGTTTAGTGTATACTGATTGATTTAAACGAAACTTGCCTCGGTAAAGATCAGCTTCTTGTTGAGATACAAATCGCTCTTCTTGAATACGGGTGGAATAAACAATATCAACATGCGCAATACTAGAAGCTAAATTATCTGAAATAGTGACCTGATGACCTGTCGAACTAAGTAATTCAACAAGCTCGCCAGGCATTTGCAAGGCATCGGGCGAAACCAACTGTAAATTAATATTTTTATAACAGCAGAGCAATTTTGCCAGCGAGTGGACGGTACGACCGTGCTTCAAGTCGCCAATCATACCGATTCTAAGGCCATCGAGACTGCGGCCACTGGACTTTAATTCTTTCTCGATGGTGTACAGATCCAATAGCGCTTGCGTCGGGTGCTCATTCGCTCCGTCACCACCATTAATGACAGGTACGCGACTAGCGCTTGCAAACTCGGCAACTGACCCACTCGCAGGGTGTCGCATGGCAATCACATCACTATAGCCACTGAGTACTCGGGCGGTGTCATAAAGCGATTCACCTTTAGCGAGAGCCGAATTCTCAAAACCGGTGGTTTCTCTGACTTCACCCCCAAGCAGATTAAACGCACAGCCAAAACTGACCCGAGTACGCGTGCTGGGCTCAAAGAACATATTGCCTAATATTGCACCGTCCAACACCTTTGTCACCTGATGACGATGCGCATAGGGCTCCATCATCCTAGCGACTGAAAAAATGTGGTCAATATCAGCGCGTTCAAACTGATCAATAGATAAGATATGACTACCAATAAAGTCCATCGAGCATACTCCACTCAAATGATTGCCTTGAATTAACGATCTTTAGTCGGCAACTTACACAAACCAATAAATACAAGATAACTTAGTCTAAACCGAGGAGATAAGGAGGCCAAGCCTTCAAAGCTCGGACTGTCATTATTGCCTAATAGAATAGCCCTTGAGAGCAATAATCAGCCATCAAAGATGGGCAAATAGAATAAACCATGGGTTTATTCTCTGCAGGCATTGCTGTTACTTAGTCAAAGCCATAAAATTGCTTTTTTCGATGCTAACGACAGGGCAATCATATCTATGCTAATTATAGGCTTAACAGGCGGTATTGGGAGCGGCAAGACAGCGGCAGCTAAAAAATTCGCCTCGCTGAATGTCAGCGTGATTAATGCCGATACAGTCGCTAGAGAAGTCGTTGAACCAGGCTCTGAAGCTTTAGCGGCAATCAAACAGAAATTTGGGCCAGAAATATTATTAGCTAGTGGCCATTTAGATCGAAATCAATTAAGGCATTTAATTTTCGCTGACGCTGAGGCTAAAAGCTGGCTAGAAAACCTAACACACCCGCTTATCGGTATTAGGATTCATGAACAATTAAGCCAGCCTCAACAAACAGGCGAAGCCAATTATCGTATCCTCGAATCACCCCTATTACTTGAAACCAGTCAACGACAATTGACCCAACGAATATGTCTCATTGATGTAACCGCCGAAACACAGCTCGAGCGAACCATGTCTAGAGACAATAATACCGAGCAGCAAGTACTCGCGATTATGGCCGCCCAGATGGACGGTAAAGAAAAGCGCTTATTAGCCGATGATATTATCGATAATAATGGCAACTTGGACCGGCTATACCAGCAAGTTGAAACTATACACCAACAATACCAACTCTTAGCAAAAGAACTATGATAATGAAAAACGAAATAGTAGAATCCAACTGCCCAAACTGCAACATTGGTATTAAATGGACAAATGATTATCCCGAACGGCCTTTTTGCTCAGTTCGCTGTAAAAACAATGATTTTATAGGCTGGGCTAATGAAGAAAAGACAATCGCTGGCAATCCCAGTTACGAAGATATATTCAGTGAAGATGGTGCATAGCACCGACTAAGATGCAGCGATATAACTGCATAGGGTATCAATTAATTAGCTGAATTGCCTAACTAGCCAATCAACAATCGCTTGATTGGCGGCTGGGAATTGTTCTGCTAGCAATTCATTTATTGCTAACCATTTGACCGGTTGACCCTCACAGCCACTAGGTTCACCCCGATAACGAGCAATCTGCCAGACATCTAACAGAACAATTTTATCGGTATAATCATGTTTGATTTGCATAACAGGTTCCGCATAGTCAACAAAGATACCTAACTCTTCATTTAACTCACGAGACAAGGCGGCTTCAACTGTCTCACCAACATCAACCTTACCACCTGGAAACTCCCACAAGCCACCTTGGTGAGCATTTTGATCTCTTTGAGCGACAAAAACACGGTCGTTATCAAGAACCAAACCAACAGCAACATGAATCATGAAGCAAATTCCCTAACTTCGATAATCAGCATTAATATGCACATAATCTAAGGATAAATCGCTGGTCCAGACACGCTCATCGACAGAGCCTCGCTGCAAATCAATGGTCACTGAAATATCCTGCTGACCCATTATTTTCATGGCCTGTTGCTCATCATAAGTTGAGGCTTGACCGCCTTGCTGACAGATAAGCAAATGATCAAGATAAATTTCGATCGCGTCGACATCAAGGTGCTCTACTCCTGCGCGCCCGACAGCGGCTAAAATACGGCCCCAATTTGCATCGCTAGCAAAAAAGGCTGTTTTAACCAAAGGCGACTCTGCCACAGCATAAGCCACTTGCAGACATTCCGCAGAACTACGCCCCCCTTTAACGTCAATCGTAATAAACTTTGAAGCGCCTTCAGCATCACGAATAATCGCGGTGGCAAGATCAACAAACAATAGCCTGAGCATTGACTTAAATTCATGCCATGCATCATGCTTGTTATCAAGTTTAATACCCGCTTGACCGGTGGCAGCTAAAACGCAGGCATCATTAGTTGATGTATCGCCATCGACCGTAATCCGGTTAAACGAACACTGGATAACATGATCGAGCAACTCCTGTAAATCCTTCGAATCTAACTCTGCATCAGTAGCCACATACGCTAACATTGTGGCCATATTAGGACGAATCATACCAGCGCCTTTACAGATACCTGAAACAGTAACACTTTTACCATCAATACCCATCGTTCGGCTAAAGCCCTTGGCAACGGTATCCGTTGTCATGATTGCCTCTGCCGCTAAGGGCCAACTGTCAGTCGACAAAGAAGCATTTAATGCATCACTTACCGCTTGAATTTTTTCTACCTGCAAAGATTGTCCTATCACTCCTGTTGAAAATGGCAGTACTTGCTGAGCATCACAGTTGATACTTTCAGCGACCAATTGACAGCTGAGCTCCGCAGCACGACAACCTTCATCCCCTGTGCCTGCATTTGCATTTCCCGAATTGATTAACAAATAAATAGCACTGGAATTTTTCTGCTCTGCGATGCTTGCTAGCTTATTTTTCGCCACCGTAATGGGCGCCGCACAAAAAGCATTCTGAGTGAATACAGCAGCACATTGACTGCCACTTGCCAGCTCCATTAACGCCAAGTCACTGCTAGGATACTCAGCAGAAGATTTAATACCGGCATAAGCAACGCCCCAACGAACTCCTGCGACGGGAAGGATGTGTATCTTAGGGTTTGCTGAAACCATGAGGATTACCCCGTTTACTGATGGAACACAGAGTTTTGTATCTGGTTACTAATGGGTCTATATTTAGCTGATTTTACCGCAGCATTGTTTATACTTTTTACCCGAACCACAGGGACACTTTTCATTGCGACCCACTTTAGGCCCCTGACGCTGAACTGGCTGTGTGACTTGTCCTTCAACCGAACCGGCCTCATCGTTAGCCAAACTCTGTGCCTGCTCATGCTTGGCGGTGATTGATTCTTTGGCTTGCGCTTCACGTCGCTGCTTTTCAATGATATCTGGATCATCTTCTGCTTGAACCTGCACCAAGGAAAGAAAGCGAATCAATTCAAACTTCATGTTTTGTAACATTGATTGAAATAGCTCAAAAGCCTCTCGTTTGTACTCTTGCTTTGGGTTTCGACCAGCGTAACCACGAAGGCCAATACCCTGTCGCAAATGATCCATGGTGGCAAGATGCTCTTTCCAAAGTCCATCGAGAATCTGCAGCATAATTTGTTTTTCAAACCGTCTAGCTGCATCGCCAAATCGAGCCGCTTTATCATGATACTTATCAGCTAACTGCTGTATAATCTTTTGTCTCAGACTTTCTTCGTAAAGCTCATCATCGTCATCTAACCACTGCTTGATAGGCAAATCAATATCAAAACTAGACTTCAAACTAGACATTAACCCTTCGACATCCCACTGATCTTCGATGCTCTGTGGTGGTATGAAACCATCAACATGATCGTTAATAACATCATGTCGAATAGTATTCACCATATTGCTAATATCATCAGCTAATAAAATATCGTTTCTTTGCTGGTAGATAATTTGCCGCTGATCATTAGCGACATCGTCGTACTCAAGCAACTGCTTACGAATATCAAAATTTCGCCCTTCAACTTTTCGTTGGGCTTTTTCTATGGCATTCGAAACCATTTTATGTTCTATAGCTTCGCCCTGCTCCATACCTAAGCGCTGCATGAAGTTTCGCACACCGTCTGAGGCAAAGATGCGCATCAGACTATCATCCATAGATAAATAAAACCGAGTCACACCCGGATCACCTTGACGACCCGAGCGGCCGCGCAACTGATTATCTATGCGTCTGGATTCATGCCGCTCAGTGCCAAATATATGCAATCCGCCTGCCGCCAGCACCTGCTTCTGTCGCAATTGCCAACCCTCTTTATGGGCGGCTATCTTACTTTCATCATCGGTATCCAGGGCTATCAACTCAGCTTCTAGATTGCCACCTAAGACAATATCAGTTCCACGACCTGCCATATTCGTCGCAATCGTTAAGGCACCAGGACGACCGGCCTCAGCAATTATTTTAGCTTCACTTTTATGAAACTTTGCGTTCAAAACATTGTGTTCGATTTTTGCTTTATTCAAAAACTTTGATAACTGTTCTGAGGTTTCTATCGACGCTGTGCCTACCAGTATCGGCGCACCCGTGGCTAGCGTTTCTTTAATATCATCGACCACTGCCGCGTATTTTTCATCAACTGACATAAAAATCAGATCGTTAAGATCTTGGCGGATGGTTTGCTTATTGGTTGGAATAACAATGACATCTAATGAATAGATTTGATGGAATTCAGGCGCTTCCGTATCAGCTGTACCGGTCATACCGGCCAGCTTTTGATAAAGACGAAAATAGTTCTGGAATGTCGTTGAAGCCAAAGTTTGACTTTCAGCTTGAATGTTAACGCCTTCTTTTGCCTCTAAAGCCTGGTGTAGGCCATCAGATAATCGTCGACCCAACATAGTTCGACCAGTATGTTCGTCAATTAAAACCACGTTATCGTTTTGAACAATGTATTCAACATTGCGCTGAAATAAATGTAATGCTCGCAATGCAGTTGTCACATGATGTAGCAGATTCAAATTGCCCGTTGAATAAAGGCTATCTCCCTCATCGAGCAACTTCTCTTCGATCAATATTTCTTCGACGAATTCATGCCCTAGCTCTGTCAAATCGACACTGCGCTGCTTTTCATCAATTATAAAATGACCATCATCTGCCAACTGCGGATCTTGTTCGATCGTCGATTCCGGATCACTGGCTCTTTGCAGACGAGGAGCAATTGCTTTCATGCGCTTGTACAAAGCCGAGCTATCTTCTGTTGGCCCAGAAATAATTAGTGGTGTGCGAGCTTCGTCAATTAAAATAGAATCAACTTCATCGACAATCGCAAAATAAGTGCCGCGACTGACGCGGTCTTCTAGACTGAAGGCGGTATTGTCGCGAAGATAATCAAAACCAAATTCATTATTGGTGCCATAGGTGATGTCCGCTGCATAGGCCGCTCGCTTATCCTCGGCCATTTGACCCGATTGGATAATACCGACCGTCAAACCAAGGAATTCATACAAAGGACGCATCCAATTAGCATCGCGTTCGGCGAGATAATCATTAACCGTCACAATATGTACGCCCTGTCCGGCCAAAGCATTCAAGTAAGCAGGCAAAGTGGCCACCAAAGTTTTACCCTCGCCGGTCCGCATCTCTGCGATCCGCCCCTCATGAAGTGCAATACCTCCCAGTAACTGCACATCAAAATGGCGCATACCCAGGCTTCTAGCGCCAGCCTCTCTGACGGTAGCAAATGCTTCAGGGATTAATTTGTCGATGCTTTTGCCGTTTGACACTGCCAGCTTGAACTCGGCCGTTTTTGCTAATAACTCAGCATCTGATAAAGCGCGAAACTCCTCTTCTAGAGCGCTGACTTTAGCCACCGTCTTCGACATTCGTTTCAGTTCTCGATCATTACGCGAACCAAATATTTTTTTAAATGTTTTAACAATCATAACGGCGCTATCGTCTCATCTGTTCTGCTTGTTTATTACCCGCTAACCGTTGCATCTCGACATTTTTTTAAGCTGGCTATCGAATGCGTCTTCCACATCAATAAGAATATTCTTGATGGATAAAATACGATGCAACAAAGCATTGAAGCATAGCACGTAAAAACCGTGTTTTGGCTGTGCTAGAGAGGCAAATAAGACACAAGAATGGTTTGAATTTGCGAATTAACTGATCGTGAAGACTAAATTATTAGTACCAGAGGTGACTACAGGCTGGCACGGTAAATATACCGCTCAGGATTGACCGATTTTCCGTTTCGAAGCACCTCAAAATGGACATGGGGTCCCGTCGAACGCCCACTACTACCCATTAAGGCTATGACCTGGCCTTTTTCAACAATATCACCCACTTCGACTGTCAACGAATGATTGTGCGCATAGCGCGTCACATAACCGTTGCCGTGGTTTAATTCGACCATATTGCCAAAGCCTGAGCGAGAGCTCGCGTCAGTAACAATACCGCTCGCAACCGCAATCACATCAGAACCTTCTGCCCCAGCAAAGTCAACGCCATCATGCCAGGCTTTATGTCCGCTAAAGGGGTCAATCCGA
>CEOF01091806.1_pt1 | contig 12711 bp, 12 predicted proteins | sample 361311 | NCBI WGS metagenome assembly CEOF01 (sample SAMEA2619667, study PRJEB7988) | marine metagenome | biome: marine biome (ENVO:00000447); feature: surface water layer (ENVO:00002042); material: "saline water (ENVO:00002010), including plankton (ENVO:xxxxxxxx)" | depth 5 m
AATAGTGGATCCATTCCGAAAGTTCTGCCTTCATCAGGGATGATGGGGACCACTCTGGGGCCTATCTCTGATTTCATGAGGTTTCTTAGCAGGCGCACGAAAGCCATTGTCGTAGAAACCTCTTGACCTTCTGGGGTCCCTTGGTCGAATGCAGAATATGTGTCTTGTCCTGGAAGATCGAAGTTAATTTTCGAGGGTTTTCTTGACGGTAGAGAGCCACCGAGAGCGATTCTTCTTTCGGACAGATACTTGATTTCATCCGAGTCTTCTTTGAGTGCGACGAAGGGATTTTCTTCGAGTCTTGAGTCATCAACATCGATCTTCAGAGCATCACGATAAGCTCTCAGATCGTCGAGAGTCATCTTCTTCTTCTGGTGAGATGAGTTCCTACCCTCGAAAGAGTCAATTCCCCAGCCTTTCACTGTATGAGCCAGAATTACAGCTGGACCCTTTGCAGAGATTGCTGATTTGTATGCAGAATACACCTTTACCGGATCGTGACCTCCTCTGGTAAGACCTTCTATTTCTGTATCGGAGATTGAGGTTCCTAGCGCCTTCAGAGACTCACTACCGGAGAACAGCTCTTCTCTGAAATCTTCAATAGAAAGAGTGCATAGTCGTTGCCAGTCCCCATCGGCTATCCCCTCCATCTTCTCCAGAAGTTCTCCTTTAGTGTCTCTTTGGAATACTCTGTCCCATCCAGATCCCCAAATCAGCTTGATTACTGTCCATCCTGCTCCTCGATAGAGGCCCTCTAGTTCCTGGATGATGCTGGAATTCCCTCTTACAGGGCCATCTAGCCTCTGTAAATTGCAATTTACTACCACGATTAGGTTATCCAACTGTTCTCTACCGGCTACTGCTATGGAAGCAATTGCCTCTGGTTCGTCCATCTCTCCGTCCCCTAAGAAAGCGAAAACCCGACTCTCCGATGTGTCTGCGAGTCCTCTTTGGTCGAGATACTTCCAGAATCTCGCCTGCATTACGGCACCAAGTGGCCCTAAACCCATCGAAACGGTGGGATACTCCCAGAATTCTGGCATTAGTCGTGGATGCGGGTATGAAGACAGTCCCTCCACAAAGGCCTCCTGTCTGAAGTTAGAAACCTGATCTGTGGAAATTCTTCCTTCGAGGAATGCTCGGGCGTAAATTCCAGGACTAGCGTGTCCCTGGATGAACAAGGCATCCCCAATTCCATTAGAGTCCTTTCCTCTGAATACATGCTGGAATCCTACTTCGTACAAAGTAGAGCTTGAGGCATAAGTGGAGATATGTCCACCTATCCCATCCAACCTCCTGTTTGCATCTGAGACCATAGCGGCCGCGTTCCAGAGTACGTGATTCTGAATCTTCTCCTCTAATGTTAGGTTTCCAGGATATGGAGGCTGTTGATCAATGGAAATTGAATTAAGGTACGGAGTTCTAGATGGGGAGATATCAATCCCCAAAGAGGATGCTTCTGACATTACCTCCTGTAGGAGTAATCGTGCCCTTGACGTGCCCTGTGACGATGCTAGGTTCCTCAATGATTCCAACCATTCATCCGTTTCCTCTGGGTCAGTATCGGGAAGAGTCTGTCGAGGTTTTGGGGGAGACATGGCAATCACCGCCCCGTTGGGCAGAATCCCCAGTCAAGGGGTGTTTTTTGAATGGGTCGACGGTTGTTTCTGCCTATGATGAGGATGTTCTGGGCCCCAACTCTATCAAATGACACTCGTGTATTGTCCTGATTCCAGCAACAGTGATCGGGGAGTCTCCTGATACGCATCTCTCTCCTTTCCATTTCCTGACGGTTCTGATTACGGTCTTTGAACCAGGTGTATTGTTGGGGTCGACCTTTACTTCCACTATCATTTCACCAACCTGTCCCAACCAACCTAGAACTGAGTCTATACTTCGCCTGGCAAATCCGTGTCTCTGTTCCGAGCTCCTTACCCAGTATCCCAAATTCCAAGTCGCCCTCTCGGATCTAGTAACTCTATCAAAACCGATTAATCCAATCACATAGCCATCCCATGGACGGATCATCACCCAATGATGAAGAAGGCCTGATCTACCTTTCCTCTCTGTATCTCTGATGAAATCCTCAATCTGGGGCTTGATTTCCTTATCTGGGTTAATCCACGGCATAGCCCTCATCACATCTGGCCAGGTCTCCTCGAATGCTTCGACTATTTCTGCTATGTGAGATTTTGAGGCTGGTCTCAGAACCAGTCCCTCGTCTACCCGTATGGTCGAGGTGGCTCGCCTCTGCATCATTCTCGGGGAGGGGTCCCACCGCATCAGTTCTGCGTCGACGTCTAGGTTATGAAATCAGTTTCTCCCTTGCTCGGACTAGGTCTGGGTCATCTGGATGTAATTTTATCGCAGAATCCACCATCCTTTTCGTATCTGAATTCCTACCAATCGACATGAGTAGTCTTCCAACTGAATAGACCAATGAGGTCCTGTTCCCGAGGTGAGGTCCTACTTCATCCAAAAGTACGGTGGCTTGGGCAGTGTTCTGCTCCTTTGCTGATCTGATTGCAGATTGCAATTGTTTGATTATTTCTGCAGCTGGCCATTCTTCTTGTTGCTGCCAAGGCCAAAAAGTGGGAGTTTCTTCGGAGGTATCGTTTGATTCTAGAGGTGTTTCTTGTTGGGGGAAGACTGGAGCAGATGGTAAATTTGGTATTGTTTCTGGTTGGGATTCTACCCTTTCCTCTTGTACAGTAAGCGAGGGGATTTTAGGGATAGAAAAAGATGGAGCAGGAGGTATTTGATGGGAGTTTTCGGCTTCCGTAGACTCTGTGGAGAATGCTGCTTCAAACTCGTCAATCCTACCATCCCCATCGAAGTCGGCTGACTCCAATTGTGGTTGGTTGGGAAGGGGCATCCCCATCTCCTCTGCATCAATCAATTCACTTGCTGGCGAGGGTTCTACGAACGTGGGAGTTTCAGAGTTTGGTTGAACTAATTCGATTTGTTTTTGCTCAATGATTTCCTCATCCTCTGGCGAATCCTTTGGAACTTCGAACTTCTGGACAAATTGAGGGATGTCATCTGCTGTCAGTTCGTATTCCTCATCGACATCTTCCTCTGAAGGGAGCATTGAGTCGAAGTCTGGCTTTCTATCGAGAACGATTTCTTCTCCCTCCTCGTATTGTGAAACCTCGACAGTTAAGTCATCTAATGCGAATGAAGGAGGTGTGATTTCTTCCTCCTCCTCGTGTTCAATCTCAGTCATGAGTTGCTCCAGAAGATCTGTTGATTCGTCCTCTGCTAGTCCGGAACCCTGCTGGAATGAAGGTCGATCAATCTGATAGTAACATCTCGTACAAACCTCTGTTCCCTCTTGGTTTGTGTGCTGACAAGACGGGCAAACTACCCCCTTAGAATTTGAATTACTCCATGACTTGAACCTATCAAACACCAGTCCCGTCCCCCCTGGATGATTCTCTCGAATACTTCGAGCGTTTAATTCTCACTGGAAATGGATTGATAATTGAGTCAGGACCTCATCAAGTAACCGTGATAGGGGCTGGAGGTTACGGTAGGTCGTGGTAGGTTCTGAGAAGGATATTGCAAGCCGCTTCCAGAGGAGTCAGGACCACCATGAAGCCTATCTTCGTCTGATCAGATGGGAATTAGAAGACGAGTTAGCAATGACTGAAGAGAGATTGAGGAATTGGACCGATAAGAAACTCGAAGCAAATGGGATTGCGCTTTTTGGTTTGAACGCTAAGACTGACGGCTGGTTATTCGGCCAACGAGTGATAAGATTTCGAAGAGGAGCGGGGAGGGGTCTGGGTTCCCATAGATTCAGGCAGGGCGATATCATCATGCTTAGCAGAAGCAATCCATTGACTGAAAAACCCATAGAGGCAATAGTCAGCAATAGAAGCCGAGACTCGATTAGAGTAGTCCTGCCCGAAGCTCCAAAGGGGCTTAGGAAAGGAACTTGGAGGATTGACAGGGGAGCTAATCGAGTTGCATTCGACAGAATGAGAGATGCATTGAATTCAATTTTCGAAGAGGATGGAGGTGCTCCACTTAGGGAGCTTCTACTTGGGCTTGTTCACGATCCAGAAGCTACTGCTTCTCTAATTCCAGAGATGAAAGGTGCAAAGGAGGTCAGGGTTCCACTTCCTAGTGACTTAAACGAGTCGCAAAGGGAGGCTGCCAAGAGAGGAATCAACAGGAGATTAACATTGATCCAGGGACCTCCGGGTACCGGAAAGACTCATACTGCGGTAAGAATACTGGAGAACTGGGCGATTCAAGATACTGGTACCGTCCTAGCTGTTGCCGATTCTAATGTTGCTGTCGATAACCTGCTAGAGGGTCTGCTTGAAAGAGGTATAAGGGCTGTAAGACTAGGACAACCAGTCAAGGTTCGAGAAAACCTGAGAGAAGCCACTATGGACGCCAGAATGGAGAGTCATGAGCTTAACAGGGACCTAATCGAAGAAATTGAGAGGAATGAAAAGTTATCTCGTAGGATAAAGGGAATGCGAGGAGGAAAGGAGAAGGGCCTTGCACACAGGGACTTGAGTCGAGGGTGGAAGGAGGTCAAGAGGCTCGAAAGACAGATCAGAGATGATATTCTAGATAGAGCCCAGGTTCTATGTTGTACGTGCATAGGTTCCGGACATGATTTACTCGACGGGAGGAGATTTTCTAGAGTTCTTATCGACGAGGCAACTCAGGCTACAGAGCCAGCATCATTAGTTCCATTGGTTAAGGGATCTAGACAGATTGTCCTGGTCGGAGACCATAGACAACTACCTCCAACCGTCATTTCACGTAGAGCAGAGAAAGGTGGTTTGGATAGGTCACTATTCGAACGTCTAGTTGACATGGGTATAGCTCCGTACATGCTTACCACCCAATACAGAATGCATCCTTCAATTTCCGATTTTCCAAACAAGAGATTCTACGACGGGAAACTGGAGGATGGGGTGGATAAATCCGATAGGGAGGCTCCTGCAGGAATGCTCTGGCCAGATTGGGACTCTCCTCTAGCATTCCTACCAGTTGATGGCGAGGAGTTGCTATCTCCAGACGGAGCCTCGAAGGAGAATTCTGTTGAGGCTTCATGGGTCGTTAAGATATTGATGGGACTAATCGAAGAGGGTGGACTAGAATTCTCGGATATAGGGATAGTTGCCCCATATGCTGGCCAAGTACGAGCGATTAGGGACATGATTCCAGAGTCGATGCAGGAAGTTGAAGTCAGGACTGTGGATGGTTACCAAGGAAGAGAGAAGGACGTGATAATCTTCTCTAGTGTAAGATCTAACTCAGATGGAAATGTAGGTTTCCTTTCGGATGGTAGGAGATTGAACGTGGCACTGACCAGATCTAGGAGAGGCCTCATAGTGGTGGGTGACCCGGAAACTCTCAGACACGATGAAAATTGGAGAGCTTGGATTGACCACATCAGGAATCGCAAACTTGAGGCATGGCATCTCTTGGGTACAGCGTGAGGTGTGACAATGGGCGATCATGACTCCCCCATCTCCATACATGGAGGGGGGACTCTAGCCAAGGCCATTGTTTCCCAGGAACAAGGCCACTGGTCGGTCCCGGATGGTACGATCCTTTCCTCGGGGTCAAAGAGGCTTGTAGCCTTCGTGATTGATGTGATTATCGTGGTCTCGATCCTAAATTTGGCTACTAGAGGGATGATCGCAAATGCATTGAACCTCTCTCTATGGGCTTCCTCGGATTTCCACTATGCTGTTGCTTTCGCTGGCATTTTTCTCACTACACACTGGTTTTACTGGAGATTGACTGGTCTGATATTTTCCAGGTCTCTTGGGCAAAAAGTCCTAGGAATCGCCATAGTTATGGAGGACGGGGGTAAAGTGGAAAGTGATATTTGGGACAGGAGGGCCTTTACGAAACTACTCTACCTATTGCCAGTACTAAACCTGTACTTTGGTGTTTACGAATTGGCGAGGATTTCTCAGAGGCATACTCATCAATCAAATCTAGATCTAAGGGTTGGTACAATAGTGGCACATTCTGAGTCGCTACCTCCAGCGAGTAGGAAGAATATCAGGTAGGTGTAGACTTGGAAGAAGCCATAGAATGGGTTCTTTCAGGGGGTTGTATCGTTTATCCTACTTCTACCCTACCTGCACTGGGTTGTATCCCGAATTCAAGGGCTTTGGACAGACTATACGGAATAAAAGGAAGGTCTAGTGGAGCTCCTGTGAGTCTCGGAGTTGTGAGTCTAAGTCAGGCTAGTGACATAGTACATGTCCCTGATGATGTAAACGAAATTTTGGACGTATTTCCCGAGGGTTCTCTGACAATTATACTTAGAGCGAAGAATGAGATGGACTCCAGACTCGGAGGGGACAAAGTGGCCGTTAGAGTGGTATCGGACATTACTGCGAAGAAGTTGCTTAGTGTGACGGGCCCTCTGACAGCAACTAGTGCGAATATTTCCGGCCAGGAGCCGTTTTTAGATTGTGTAGAAGCCGCGGAGGCTCTTCAAAGGGCCGAGGAAGTCATTATCGGTGTTGATGGCGTCTGTGAAGGAGGGTCACCCAGTACTTTGATAGCATGGCATACGGTCTGCGAATCACCTGAGTCGTTGAGTATTGAGGTAATCAGAGAAGGAAAGGTAGGTTCGGAGGAAGTTTTGACATGGTGGAAGAGCAGGATCTGAAACAATGGCGAGATGCCGGCCACGTAGCTAGAAGGACTCTTGAAGGGATAAAGGGAGAGATTGTAGAAGGAAAGGAGTGGTCAGAAGTAATAGATTCAGCGGAGAGGTTCATCAGAAGACATGGAGGTAAGGCTGCATTCCCTGTAACTATATCCGTTAACGAAATGGCCGCTCATTATACTTCCAATACGGAGCTGACTCCTCCGGAGGGTTTCGAGGGCGAGATGATCTTCCAGAAAGGAGACCTGGTCAAGTTAGATGTTGGTGTCCACATCAAAGGAGCCCTGGGGGACAATGCTCTCACAGTAGAAGTGGGGAATGGGGGAGAGCACACCGAACAGATCAGAGCAGCGAGAGAGGCACGCGATGCAGCTATCGAAAAGATGCACCCGGGGACTCCATGGCATGTGGTCGGCGAGGCGGCACAGCAAGCATCGATAGATGCTGGCTTTGAACCAATCAGGAATCTTAGTGGTCACAAGATGGAAAGATGGAGTCTGCACTCCGGGGTTTCAATACCTATGTTCGCATGTGGCCCTAACAATCCTGGTTACAAAGGAGAAGTTGAGGAAGGGGGGGTTTATGCTATTGAGCCATTCAATACTACAGGAAAAAGTGGGATGATAGAAAATGTCCCTCCCTCTGACTCATCCAATATACTGAGAGTGACCGGAGACGTGAAGATTAGGAAGGCCCTAACCAAGGGTAAGTTGAAGCCACTCGGAGCCACCATGGCAAGATATATTGAAGAGAGATACAACACCCTACCTTTCGCTGAGAGATGGGCCTTCCCCCTGCTTAGCAAACCGTTCCCAGAGGAGGATGAGGAGTCTCTGAGGAGGAAATGGAAGGCTCTGATTAAGAAATTGACATCAATCAGGTTCCTAGAGGTCTACAGCGCGCTCAGGGATGTGGATAAGGGTGTAGTCGGGCAATTTGAGCATACAGTATACGTCACCGATGGCGGTCCAGAGATTCTGACATTGGAGTAATTCGATAGTTTTCTGAATTCTAAATGGATTTTCGTCCCTTTCTCACAACGATTAACTATCGCCTCTTGCCTGCGTTGGCTGTACAGGACGAAAGGTTCTCGCTGAGTGCATCCCATCCCCTCGCATTTATCTCTCTCCTGTACACCTGTTTGCGGGTTAGCGGACTGCTTAAAATCGGCAAGAAATCTGTAAATTCTAATCGGTATTGACCTTCACGCTTTGTGACTCCCCGAACAAAGTCACAGCAATAATAGCAGAGAAAATGAGTACCATCCCAACTATCTGCTGTAGCGAAGGCTGCTCGGAAAGAAGTATTACTCCCCATACTATTGTTAGAACCGGTTGTAATAGAACCGCGAATGAGGTATGTGCAGCAGGGAGTCGGGGTAGGGCGAATGTAATCGCTATCCACCCAATGACTTGACATGATATGGCTAATAGGATTAGCCACCCATGACCAGGCCACCTCAATGAGAAGTCTATTGGTTCGATATCCAAGCTTCCCAGAGGAGCGATGCCGATCAGTAGAAGTCCAATTGTTGCTCCTATGGTAGCATCGAATTGGAGATTGACAGATGGGGCTCGGATTCTATTAGAGTACCTATACAGAATCAGGAAAGAAGAGTAGAATATAGCTGCAACGATGCCTCCTATGACTCCCTTCAATGGGTCTTCTCCATAGGGTTCATCATCCCAGATTCCAGCGATGAAAACCAGTCCGATCATTACCATAGGCAATGCTAGCAGTATCATCCGATTTGGTTTCTCACCGAATAGCCACCAGCTGACTAATGTGACAATTATTACCTGAGAGTTTCCAATCAATGTTGCTATCCCACTTCCTATGTAGTCAATGGCACTGTGGTAACCTGCGAAGTCAATGGCTAGGAGGATTCCAGCTGTAAAAGTGAGAATCCGGCCGTTGAAACTTCTCCTTTCTTCCCTGTTCAGATACCAAACCAGAAAAAATAGAATCGGGATTGCGTAAATCATTCTGAAGAAGGCACCAGTGATTGGGGTGGTTTCTGATTGTATGTAGAGAAATGGTGCAAATGAGAGGAGCGAAGCACCTGCAAGGGCTATCAGCATAGTGCGCCGGTCATCTGCCGGCGCAGTCATCAGCCCCCCTCACTCCGATGAATTGCTTTCATCGGAAAGCATCATCTGAAGATCTCCTGATTCATAGAGTTCTAGAGCAATATCTGACCCTCCGATCAATTCTCCGTTGATGAAAACTTGAGGAATGGTGGGAAAGTCAGACCACTCCTTCAGCGCCGTCCTAGCTCTAGGATCCGAAAGTACGTTGACACTAGCAAATGTCTCCATACCAAGTTCATTAGCTACCATGCTGATTACTTGGGCCCCTCTTGCGGAGAATCCACATTGTGGTTGATCTGGTGTGCCCTTCATGAAAATAACAATTTTATTTTCATCGACTACTTGTTGCAACTCTTCCGGTGTCCATTCAAAACTCATTTCAATCACTCCTTCCTAGGTCTTCTGACATGTACCCCAAAGAACTCGGGCTCTTGACCATGTGGGTCGAAAGCCGTCTGAGAATTTGTCTCTGCTTGCTTTGGAGTCATACATTTTAGGTCTAGTGCATGCACTGTATTGTCTGAGATAAACGGTTTGAAATGAGAGAGGATTGGCTTCTGCCTTTGAAGCGGCATCACACCCTCAAAGCTCTCTGAAATAACTCTAACATGGAAGTGGTCTCCTGATCCGTGTAAATCGGATACTTCTACCTCGGCATCAGGAACTACCTTCAGAATCTCAGTTGTCATCCAATCTACGCTTACCATGGGACTGATAGGAGGCGTTCGGATATTAAACTAAGTTTCCATGGCAGTGGTTATTAATTCTAGATTCTCCGCCACAGATCCCTTTTTGTTAATCAGTCCCGATCCTACAACTGCGATATCTACTCCCCAGTCTGCTACCATTTTTGCATTATGATACTTGATTCCGCCGTCGATCATCAGTTTTGTTTTCCTTCCGCCATTTCCAATTTGTGTATCTATCTCTCTACGTAGAATCATTACCTTTTCTTCTACTTCTGGAATGAAAGACTGGCCACCCTTTCCCGGGACTACAGACATGACCAGAACGAGGTCTAGATCCTCCAGGAGTGACAGGGCCTCCTCTACAGGGGTATCGGGATTTAGAACGCAACCGGATAGGATGTTGGAATTGTGGAGATTAGAGATTAATCTGGGAAAGTCTTCCACGGCCTCTAAATGGGCGATTACCATGTTCACTCCGGAATCTGCATATTGCTCCCATGTCTCTTCTGCATTATTGATCATCAGATGACAGTCAATGAAAATGTCCGGTCCCACTCTTTCCCTTACTGACTTGATCAGGGCTGGTCCAAACGTGATAGTTCGATTTACTACCCAATTTCCATCCATTACGTCCATGTGTAACCAATCTATTCCGGCATCGATGGCTTCATCCAGGGTTTCGCCCAATCTGCAGAAGTCTGCGGTGAGGATACTAGGTGTAATCTGCATATTTTCTATCTATGGCGAAGGGGGGATGGTTCTCAATACCTTCTAAGAATGTCTCAACTCCAACACACATGTTGATAGGATGTAATTGATTAGGCTTAGATAATGGGCAAGGTTGTTGATACTGGTGATGCAGACTTTGACGTGATGACAAAGAGTGACGAGTGGGTGCTTGCAGATTTCTGGGCTCCTTGGTGTGGACCATGTAGGATGGTGGGGCCCGTTCTATCACAGATTGCAGATGAGAGGGAGATTACTATTGCAAAGGTGAACACTGATGTTAATCCACTTACCTCCGGAAGATTTGGGATTAGAGGAATACCCGCACTTATTCTATTTAGAAACGGAGAGGTAGTAGACAGGATGACTGGTGCAATGCCAAAGCAAAGTATGGACTCGTGGCTAGACAGGCACATGAGCTCCTAGTTCTCACTTCTATTCAGTCTATCCAACCTTTCTTGGAAAGGTGCTCCGACTTCCCTCAATAGTCTGGCTCGTAGAGCTTCGTGTAACCACATCCCGTCTTCCAATTCTAACATCAAACCCCTCTCGATTAGTTGTTCGGGAGGGTTTCCATCTACTCCAGAGGCATTGGCTAGTTTTTCCCATGGTACTGGTCTATCAGAGGTGGCCAAGATGGATAGTATCTCCCTGTGTGGTTTAGGAAGAACATTGAGAATCTCTTCATCCAGGAACCTGAGCCAGTCTTCATGCAGTGTCTGTCCGTAGATCTCGAGCAATTCTACGGCCAGCGGATGGCCTCCTGTTACCCTATGTATCTCAGAAGCATGAACGTTCTCGGGTATGTTGATTTTTTCAATCCATGATTCTATCTCGTCTTGTTTCAGTCCGGATAGTGCCATTTCTGATACCTTGTCCAAGGTATGCACATATCTACGATCGTAGAATGCCAAATTTGTCCGGGAGATCATCAAAAGTCTCAGATTGGTGTTTTCGGCTATCTGGAGAAGTGCCCCAAAGAGGTAGTCCCCCTGACTACCAATATTGTGAACATCATCCAGAATTACCAGGATTTCTATCACTTGATTATGATCAATCAATGAGTCCTCATCTAGAAGATGCGCAGTTAGACGACGTCTGAAGGAGTCGATTTCCAATCTTGCTGCCGGCTTATATGGAAGGGTATCTAGGACGTTGTACGGATCTTCTGATTCGTCTCTGATACCTAGTCGATGTAGCAGACTGGTTGCGATACCCAAGGAGGAATCCCAAGGCTGACAGGGATAGTACATCGTATTTAGCCCACTAGAAGTGGTCATCAACTCAGAAATCCAGTGAGAGACTAGAGTGGTCTTGCCACATCCGGCTATCCCAGAAAGAGCGAGGAGCGGTTTTCCTGATTGATACCATCGATCAAGACTGTTCAGCTCTTCCTTTCTTCCATGGACCATACGGGTTTTGGGTGGGGCGGTATTGTATGTTGAATGAGCACCGGTTAGAAGTGAGATCGATCCGGGTTTCGGTTCTACAGTGTCTCCAGCTACAAGAGCTCCAAAACGAATATCTCCGAAATTTAGTACTCCCTCATGTTGTGCATGCATCAAAATCTGCAATAGGCTTAGTCCCGCTTGGAGTTTATTCGCAGCCTCATCTGCTCGTATTTCGAGAACTTCGCCATCTTTCGATCTAATCAGTACTAACATGGAACGAAGTTCAGAAATCCTCTCTCTTGCGATTTCTCTCCCCTCATCGGTTAGTTGCCATGTCTTTTGTCTTCTGTTATCTCCCCTGACAGGCCTACTGTGTTGCGAGATTAGCCCCTGAGAGTTTAGTTGCCTCATTGCTCGGGATACATTGGGAGGGTGCAATGCGCACGATTCTGCTATCCCAGAGCGAGTTACATGTGAGGTGACTATGTAGTGGTCTGCTTGGAAGTCCTGCTCCCAGAGATGTAGTATTATCCTATCAGGGACAGGGACATTGGGACTTGAATTATGGCGTGCCACAGAATTAACGGTGGGGGAATGTAGCATCAAGGTTAGGGATTTGCAATTCAATCGGTTTCGTGTATGCAAAACGGATAATCTGAATGCATAGGGGGTAAAAACAGTTGGTTGCAATCTCTAACAACAGAAGACAGGCTCAGTATGCTTCCGACTCCCATGCTTACTGAAACTGGCATCATTGAAATCGGGCTAGGAATGTAGTCCTCTCCTGTCTGAGAAAGTATTAGCTGTATTCCGTCACCCTCTGGAACAATTACATCCATACCGAAGAACTCCATTTTAGCAATCACTGTAGAGCCCGGCGAGAGTACCTGTCCATCTTTGCCTCCATCATGAAATCGTAAGTCCATCACGGCATGACCGAGGTGCATACCGTTACTTGATTGAACCATCTCAACGAATAGATGACCGCTAGTGGAAAGTTGAGAAATGGTAGCTTCAATATGGAATGTTGGTGTTCCTACGATTCTGGTTTCTTCCTCGAATTCTGGACATTCTACTGTAAGGGTGGAGGTTGTTGTGATTGTATCGCTACCTCCAATAATAGAGCAATAGTCCATGTCCATATCTATCCAGTG